>Ga0126342_10003396_pt1 | contig 26263 bp, 27 predicted proteins | sample Cyp1metagenome_FD_92528 | JGI IMG/M metagenome (GOLD analysis project Ga0126342, IMG submission 92528) | Coral microbial communities from Lord Howe Island, Old Settlement Bay, Australia - Cyphastrea 1 metagenome | ecosystem: Host-associated > Invertebrates > Cnidaria > Coral ...
ATGTATGTATGTATGTATGTATGTATGTATGTATGTATGTATGTATGTATGTATGTATGTATGTATGTATGTATGTATGTATGTATGTATGATGCATGCATGCATGCATGCATGCATGCATGCATGTATGCATGTATGCATGTATGCATGCATGCATGTAGGTAGGTACGTGCACTTCATGTTCCCGTGTTCAAGATGTTCAAGAGACTTGATGAGACTTGTCTTTCCTTGTGGCCTCTGTCCCAATCTTGGGGCGCAGCAGAGACGGTGTTGGAGTCATCATGGTGTGCTAAATACCCAGCCTTTCAAGCAAGAGCTTGTCTGCAAAATAGGCGCAACCACAAAAATACAGTCGTGTCTGCGAGGCGCGTGGAATCTTGGCGTGTGTACATCACAGCGGTGACATTGTGTATGATACGGACGGCTGCGGGAGCTTTTCATAGAATACACTATGCACTTTCAGTTTCGCTCGGTCAGAAAGCTATTCCCAGCTGCCCACCATGATGCGTCGGCTTGTGCGAGGCACCTTTGAGATAGCATAGGCTGACGCTTGCCAAAACTACAGGATGAGAAAGTATTGAAGGACAATCATTAAGAGATAATTAGCAGATTAGTTGCTAGATAGTCAAGGTATGTCAAGGTAGCAAAGCCAAGAAAATGCAGTGCTGCATCACTTCGTGCCCACTTGGCCACACCAACTTTCTGTCCACACTTGGGTTCAAGCGCTCGCCAGAGGCCTACAGCAAATTTGGAAGCTGGGAAATAGTGATTGAGTGACCTCAGGCAGAGGGTCAATGCACACTTCAGTCTGCCAAACCCTTGCAGGACATAGCAGGATGGGTTGGTTTCTTGATGCTACTTGTTCAGTTTTTCGCTGCATCTGAAGTCCGAACCAGCCGGACGGCTCTGGAAATGTCCAAGACCTCGCGAAAAGTCAGGTAGAAATCCACAGTCCGTTGGTTTTGAGACGTCATGATGTTATAAGAGCGATTGGGCTGAACCTTCACCCAGTAGCTAACATGCACAAGTACCAAAAAAAAAAGCACACTGTGAGCCCTGCTAGAAACATATTTGGCAGCCTGCACAGCGACAGCAGGCGTGACGGTGAAACGCAAAAAGGCTGCAAGCAAGGCCAGCGAAGCAAAGCCAGGCTCGCCCAGAGCGAAGTGCAAGGCAATGAAAAGAGAAAGATGACGAGATGAACTGTGCAGTACCGTGCAGCAATGCGGAGCTCATACCATAAAGAGCGTTGCAGCAATTGTAGAGCAGCATGCCGTGAGGTGAAGCTACTAAATTTTGCCATAGACAATGACAAAAGGCAGCTCGTCAACTGATCAGCTCGTCAGTACTCACCAAATTAGCAGACGCGGATCTCCAAGCTGAAGCAGTGGCAAAACAAAGAGAGGAGACATGATGATTTCTACCACGTATACCCAAGGCCGGCTTTCAATCCGCAGCATGGACTCAAGTTTCATCGGGATGATCTGGGACACGAAGAACATCAACATCATCACTACCTGCTTGTTTCTCGCACCAACAACCACAAGGGGCCAGGCATGGCCAAGACCAGAGATCAGGAAGATTGCGAAGCCAGAAAGATCTGCAGAGATGCCAGACTTGCAAAGAGGCCGGAAAACACCTTGAACGAGCATCCTTTGTACTGGAAGATTCCACTGCCGCCAAAAATCTCTGACAGTGCGGGATTGCCACAATCCAGGTCCGAAGATGGACTGAACTCCAAGCTGATTGAAGTAGGAAAGCAGGAACAAGTATGCCCGGTCAAAGGTGTAGAAGCCAAAGATCGCATATCCAGCGCCAAAGCAGCAAACAAGCGACATGCAGGCAGCCCAGCCGGTTGCAACAGCAGCAGCAGGAAGGAAATGCACTGCCACGGCACAAATCACCAAGCCCAGCATTGCCAAAATCAAGTCATACAAGACTGAGCAATAGTGAGATTTGTGCTCAGCTGATTCCAAAACCTTCACCCTGTCAACATCGTGCCAACTAAGGCAGGCCATGTGGTAGAAGCGCCTCCAACGACCCCAAAGGCTTCCTGAAGCTGAAGAGCCCTCACTCTTCTCGCTCTTCTCAAGCCTCGACAGGAGTTGTAAGGCACGAGCTGTGACCAAAATGGTCGCTGCACTCTCTGCCCCTCCAATGATCAAGCCTGGTCCCTTTCTGCAAATGTCCATCCGAGGTAGAATGAATAGAGCCGCACAGCCAAGGCCTGTGCACATTCGTCTTTGCAGGAACTTCTTGCTTGGCACCAGGACGCACAAATTCATCCATAAGAGGCAAGCAGGCCAAAGCAGCACACCCCAGAATTCCCAAAAGGATTCTGCGGCAACGGCAGCTGCAACAAAGAGGCCCAGAAAGCTCAAAGAGAAGACTGTGACACCCAAAGTAGCTGCAGTTGGCGTTTCATAGCGCTGTGCCACCTGATCCTCAGTCTCCATCTTCATGGGTGAGGACGCACCAGCGCTAGGCGTTCGTCGAATGGTTACAAAAGCTGATCTGTAGATTTGTTGCTGGACCTGCACATTTTAGATTTTAGATGATCTGGAATGATATATCAATATATCAATATATCTGCATACCAGATTACTATTCCTGAAACAAGCCACCTGTGTGCGTGAGTGACTGCTGCCAAACTGCCACTTGCGCTTGATCCCAGCAGAGGCACGTCAGGAAATGATATCAGTTTTATCAGTTGTACGTAATGTTACTGTAAAATATGTTAAAAACATGTAAGGATCGCATCTGATTGCGGAATTTCAGGCGCTCAGCTGAGCATCCATGGCACTCGGTGGCACGGTTACTGGCACTGTACTGGCACTCAGTAGCGCAGTAGCGCAGTAGCGCATCTGAGTCAAAGCTTCGAACCCAAGCAGACCGCTTCTCTTCAGCTACACCTGGATCAAAGGTTTTCTCTCGCACCTTGGCACAGTTTCCAAAGGTGCAATGCACACGATCAACCAAAACCCAAGCAAGATGCAGCTTCACTACGATCGGCCATACATGTCACCACTTTTCCAAGTGTATGAGTGACGTTGAGTGACTAATTTAGCAAACATGCTTGTACATAATGCAAAATAATGTAAACATGCATGCATGTGATGTGTGTGTGTGTGCGCTTGTTCTGTATATCTTTTAAACCCGTCTTTTTTCTCTTTCTGTCTTTAAATTTCTGAATTCACCGAGCAGAGCATCTGTCGCATCTTTTGCTGTCAGCACTATGTAGTGCAATCTCAAGCGACTCGTGTGCTGAGGTCCAGGCCCCGAAGTAAAGGCAAACGCCATGGGTGAACATGGAGACCTCTGAACTTTTATCTTCAGACATATCTACAAATATATATATATATATATATAATATATATATATACATATGTGCGTATGTGTGTGTGTGAATTTATAGCAATACTAATAATAAGTATTATTGTCATTCATGATAATGATAATATCTACAATGTACATGTGCCTATACATATATAATCATAATATATATATATATAATATTACATGGTATACATCAATCATAATCAAGCACTGGATGGTACGAGTAAAGCAACAGTACAGCATGAGTGCAGCACTCAATACGTTGCAACCAGACACTACCTGACATGGCAGAAGCAGATCCGCCGGACGCCTTGAAGCAACGGAACTCTGCAAGGTTGACGCCATGACTGGTCGTTGCCTCGAACTACAACCCAAATCCCCGCTGCATACCATGTAGCATCAGGTGTGAAATGTAGTGAAATGTGAAAGCTGTATGCAAACTATGCTTCAATATGCTTAAATTAAATGAATTTAAATGATCTTAAATATTTCGACCGCCAGAAAGCGATAGACTGACAAAACACAGAGGGTTTTGACTTGACTTAGATTAAGCATATCCCCATATGGAATTTGCACTGAGTTGACCAAAAATACCACAGCATCACCAGAATTCACCAGAAACTTCGACAAATGTGTCATGAAGTGAACGGCCTGAAACTTGCAGTTGCGCACCATAATGAAGGGCACGAACGAGAAGGCATGCTGGCAAGAATGGTGGCCAAGGAATGCAAATGCTAGTGGCAAATTGCGGGAAATGTACTGGATTGCAAATTCATAGCAGAACAAGGAAAGTAGTGCAAAGACTTCGAGTGATCGCAACATGGATCAACCATGTGTTCCAGATTGTTCCAGATTGTTCCAGCTGTCCTCAATGCCTTTGTGTCTGAACTCAAAGCCATTTACCTCAGCTCATCTCAGTTTGACCGACTCGGGCATGATAGATTCACTATCCAGGCAAGGCAACCCGTGTTCACACTGCTTCAAAACTGTGTCGGTAGAACCCGCTGGGATCACTGAATATGCTTGAATATGCTTGAACTGAAAGCCAATTCATACTGCAGCCATGCGTTGTGCCAGGTGCACCACATAAAGCGAGACAGTGACCGACATCACCTGGCGCCGCGAAAGCAAGCCATGGCCCAACATGCCATCACATGCCATCACGTCCCATCACCGTTACCGCTCCATAACCTCATCGTCCGTTGAGAGCAGCCACAAGGGCTCCTCGCCTAGGCGCATAGTAACTGCAGCTATGTGCAGCTTAAGACTTCAGCGGGCATTGGCAAATTTAGCAAATTTGGTAAAATATTAAAAACATTTAAAAACATTTAAAAACAAGCATCGTGGCATCGTGTTTGCCCAGATCTACCAGGTCAGAGATGCGAATCCTCGCAGTGCTGGGAGCCCTTGAGCCATACTAAGCCCAGGGCGAATAGGAACTCCCCGCAGTGGTTGGCCAAGGCTTGCGTCGTACCTCTTCTCTTGGGCAATACGGTGCATCGCGACAGTTTTGGCAAACCGCAAAGCAGACCCAACAACTTCGGGAACATGTTCAACTTATTTCAACTTACTGCAATTTGTGCGAGGAAATCATGACTGGTCGTTTCATAAGGGCTATGAAAAACACACGTATATAAAACGTTGACCTCCTTCTCGTCTCAATCAGACCTGTGACCTGGTCAGTACGACAAGTCTTCTGCTTGAAGAATATTTTATAAAATATGCATGGAAAGTTTTCAAGCGGCTGCTGATGATCATTGATGATCTCGATTTGGGCGCGATTTCATACGGTAATTTGAAGTGATGCCTATCGCAGCATTGAGATGCTTCTGCTGCATGCACTTGCTTAAGAAATCGAATTTGCGTGCATGTACTTGTGATACTTATGCATAGGTTCCATACCATATGATGCCATAATATGCCATTGTAACGTGCATGATCGTGCATGTATGCAGCTGACACAACAGAGCCCTCTTTTGGCGCACGAGAGGACCTCGGGACATGTGCAGCAAGTGCAGCAAGTGCAGCATAAGTCTTTTGACTGCGTTCAGATGCGTTCAGATGCGTTCAGTGTGGACTCAGAATATCTCCAGGATGGCAATGAACAGCGGATCAATGAGATCAACGACTCGCGCCAACGCTCCTTGCACTCTGGGTGGCCTACGCCTTTCACGTGGGACTTCGGTTCCATTGGTTCCTGGAAAAAATGTTGCCAAAACATCATGCTACAATGCTACAGTCATTAGATTCCGAGTTAGTGTCTGATCTGTGCGTCAAACATGCTCTTCTAGAGCAAACCGGACTGCCCCCAATCTTGCATGCAAGTTTGTCACAAGGCATGGTCTTAAAATGTCAAATCATCTTAAATCCATTTGAACTTTATATATATATAATTATATATATATATGATCATGACCTCACACTGCCTGATGACAGTGCCATCGAGATTACCCCAAAGACTCTGCCGAAGTCCGACTCCTCAAGCTCGGCGCGCGAGTCATCTCCAAGGACCTCTGCAAAACTAGCTAACCCGCTCTAAATTCCAAAATGCACTATAATTCCAAAAAACGCTATAAGCATCTTGAAAATCTCAATCATCTTAGTAGCTCTTGAATGTCTGAAAGATATTGAAAGATCATGATCCGTGTGAGACTGATAAATACCAATAGTGTGTCCCCAGTTCTGCAGTTACCAAAGTGCGTTGACGGTCACATTTCCGTCCTTACTACTAAGTTTGTACCTTGCCGGTTCGTAGACATGCAAACTCCAGAATTACCAGTATTAGATTTTCATAGATTTTCTGTGGGATCTAACCGCTAAGGATCGCCAAAGCGCCTTCGGGTCAAAAGGGTCGTCTTTCCGAGTACCACAAATGCACCTGCGGGGTGGAACTTCACAGGTCGCTTCAATCTGAACATGTTGGCTTGCAGCGGCTTGCATTGGCATTCGACAATCTTCGACAATACAAGTATTGGACATATTGGGCCACTGGCATTGCATCTCGGTTTACGCTCGCTTTTTGCCGACCCAGGATGGTGCAAAGGCCTGCAGGAAAACGCCCCAAATGCCTGTCCACAAGGGAAGCTCGTTCCAATGAACAAGGTGAACTTCAGGTGAACCAGGTCGAAACGAGGTGTGGTGAATGCAGAAACTTTCGCCAAAGTTCAAAGGCAAACGCTTGTTGCGGCTATTTTGGTGACACGTGGTGACACCACTTTTGAAAATGTCAAAGCCACAGCTGTTTGGGTAGACCACTGGTGAAAATGCCGGACAAGATTCAGGACTCACATCCATGGCAATGACATGACTTGATAAAATGAAACACGATCTGCCCAGCTGGAGTCCAGATTCTTTCATCATCTTTCATCATCTTTCATCATCTTTCATCATCTTTCATCATCTTTCATCATCTTTCTAGATTGTCCATGGAACAATATGGAACAATATGGAACAATATGGAACAATATGGAACAATATGGAACATGGAGTTCGTTCCAATTTAGAGCATCGGAGATCTCCGGAGTCCAGCTGGGGACTGCGTCACCACACTTTGCAGGCTTTAAAAAAACAAAAACAAAAGTGATCAAAATCCTGTACAAATTGTACAAGATCAAACATGCTCAAACACTGAAGCTTGCACCGTTCTTTTGGCATCCTTGACAGAGCCTGCAAAGAGCCTCATGACCAGTGGTTGTCACGGAGTCATGTTGACGCACTGTGCCGAGCACATGCTACAAGAAACTTGGTGAGACATCCAGGACTCTGGCATGGTGGGCATGAGCCACAACCTTCACCAAAACATACCAAAACCATCCAAAACCGAATACATTGGCCATTTCGGGAACAGAAAACCTCCATCCTTTGCCCGGACAAAAGAATGCGATTCAAGGTAAAGACACCATCGCGCTAGTTCGCGCGAGAAATAAAACACTGCGGTTGAGAGAGGCTGGTGACATCTTACGTCCACGCGTAAGGCCAAAATCCAAACGCGCGGCCACAGCCTTTCAAACTGCAGTGCCACATTCCAGCTGGCACCAAAAATGTCTGTTTGAAATAGGGGAAAGGGCAGCGAGCGATGCATGAATTAAATATCAGCTGTCCGCTGGGAAAGTGTACAAGTGGCGACTCAGAGTGTTATCAGGAGGCTTGGGCTCCTCATGCACAAGCACGAAGCAAGCAAGAAAAATGTGCTTTGAAATTCTACGTATCATGTTCTCAATGGATGCCGGCAAGCCACAAGCTTTGCTTAGGTTGATCTACAATATCTTCGTGAGGAGCTGAAAGCATCACCTTCCCGCAGGAACTTGTCACATCTTGTCAGCACATCTCAGAAACGAGACATGGCCATTGGGTCTCGTGAGATCTCATGAGACATGACTGGACTGCACGCATTGACTGCATGGGCTGGTACCCAACGCCTCCTCTTTTGGCGTGGAAACTCGCCAGTCCATGAGGTCACAGTAGCCTCGACACGAAATACGGTAGGAAAGATTGGGAAACGGTTGAGCATGAGCAGGAGTTTGGCTGGCTCACTGCAAGCCGCTCGCCCAGGGCTTTCTCTGAAGCCTGTACTTTCATTTCTCCATCTGGCTGAATCTAGATACTGTAGCCAGCTCGAGAGTTAAGCTTGATGCTGGCTTCAGGAAGAGGCTCCGCTGCAAAATCCTGCAAGAAATTGCAGATTGGGAAATTGATGGAAATCGAACATTGACAGCAGTATACAGCAGAGCCTTAGAGACAGCTAAGAAGTCCTGCGGAACGCTTGACCACACATCCAAAGCAGCAGAATCACTTGTGATCGTTGCTGCTCTTCCCTGGCCGACATCATACAGCATCATACAACATCACTCGGACAAATATGGACAGGCTATGTCAATCCAGTGGTTCGCAAAGCCGCCTTCCAATCAAAGGACAATAGCCCAAAAGACACAGACTTCAGCCCACTTCAGGATACAAAGGTCTTGAATAATCTTCAATCCAAGAAGTCTGAGATTCTCTTGGCAAAGTGACAGGCTTAAACTCGCCTGGCCTCCGAAACTGCAGAATTCATTGCCCCATCCATGGTGGTTTGCAATGACAGCTGCCCAGAATCGCCTGAACGCGCCTGCAGGAATTTGGAATCTGCTCAAGACCATTACGATATTCTTGGAAGCTACTCCCAAAGTAAGTTCTGCGGGTGCAGTGTGCTGACTGTCAAACTGAGACGTTTGCCCAAGCTTCTAGCTTGCTTTTTGGTGCCTAGTACCGGTGCTGCTCAGGCATAGCGTCAATGCAGACTCTTTTTGCATTTGATCTATATGATATATTTTTATTACAATATAATATATATATATATATATATTAATATATAAAATATGAGGTACAGTATGTTTCCGGAAATTGCACGTGCTCTGTCATCCAGATTACGCCTTCAGAATCCTTCAGAACTGTCGTCCACAATTTGCATAGCACATGATAGGACTGCAAGAAATATGTGACTCAATTCTTGCATAGTCCTGCTACATGGCACTATTTTGGTGTCGATTCTCAATTCCAACTCTTTGCCATCGGTGCCTCCAGCTTCTTTTTGTCCTGCGCGAGATGCTCATGCTGAATCGCAAATGGCCAAAGATGACTCGCCATGGAATCGAAAAATGACAAAAATGGCCGTCATCGGAATACTGCAAGATTGACACCGTCCTGGAGAAGCACAAGGTGCGCATTCATCGCAGAGTCATCAGAGCTCTCAGAGTTGTACTCTGAATCAATCAGCTCTTCTGCGACTGAGGCAAGACTTTGACTAGCCTCGCGGCCAATATGTTCAGCTGTAGGAAATGGGTCAATCCAGGACTGCCTTCCTTCTATTCGAAGCATGGAAGCAAGATAAGGTGCAACATGTTTCAACCGTTTCATATCGTTTCATGCTCTTAGGCTACTTGATGCTGTTCAACAGAACAGCAATGCCGTCCGGTCCATAAAAAACTTACGTGTTATATTCTGTTATATACATATCCTTGCATTGCAAAAGCACGGCTTCAATTCAAGACTTAAGAGATCTTGATTTCTTTGGAGTGGTGGAAAAAACATGAAAAAACAAGTCAAGAGCGGCAGTCTCACCAAAAATGTGGCGCAAGACGGGCATGGCCCATGGCATCCGTGGGCATCCGTGGGCAGGATGCCACAGGATGCCACAGGATTCCACAGGCATCAGAAACTTATCAGAAAGGGGATGCTTCGCCTCAGCTTCAACTGCTTCCTTTGGTGCCTTCAAAGCCAAGTGAAGAAAGTCAGCGGACTTTGAAGGATAAATTCAATTGGTACTTAAATGGATGCTGATGCAATATAACACTATGTATAACGATATGATATACAATGACATACAATGATATACCATGTATATGAATCATTGTGAATCCATATGGTGCGATATGTTGAGCGATATGACACGATCATGAAAAAATGAACCAGTGTGTCACACAGTGACATATCTGTCCTGCGAGATCTCTAGCTCGACCACTTCGGTTCCTTCGGTGCCACTGATCTCATCTGGCTCCTTCGGTTTCTTCAGTTTCTTCTCATCTTCTGCATCCTTTCCTCCGATCTTCGCTTCTTTGTTTGAAGCCTTCTTTGCCATCTTAGAATCCTGACTGCTCTGTGCAGCTTTGGGAGCTGCAACCTTCATCATCTCCTTTCTCGCTTTCTCTGCTCTTTCTTTCTCCTCCCTTTCTTGTTGCCTGACTTGGACTTCCGATTGTCGGGGGTTGGCTTCACATTTCACTGCTCAAATAGGCCACGCACCTGTTCAAACAAAGCAAAGTACACAGATCTACACAGTTTGAAGCAAAGTTGCTTCTTTTTCCTGAACTCCGCTATCTTCTTGCGACGCTCCTGAGACATGTGGATATGCACCGGGAACATCACTCAAATGGGAACCCTGAAGAAACGCTTCACCAGCGTGAATTCCAGAGCCAAAGCACTCGCAGGCTTTCACTCAACAGGGTCAGCAATATAATATGTGTGGCGTTGTGTGGCCTGCTCTTCCTGCTGCTTTGCTGCGTATGCAGCTCCTTACATAAAATCAGCTGAAAACTTCTGGAAAATGCTACCGACATCGGGTCATGTCTCATGTGGATCCATCTAGGGCATTCGCGATTGGCCGCATCGTCAAATGGGTCTCCCATAGCCAAATTCTTTGCATGACGTTCCTGCGAGGGACCCCTGCAGAAATGAAATGGGAACTTGACCAGCTCAGGGCATAGTAGAGCAAATAAACACACGTTAATACGATTAATATCACATTAGCATCCAGAAAATTCAGTAAAGGCTTCAAACTCCTTGGCCAAACGCCCAGTTGGGTCACAAAGAGGTTCTTTCATACCTTGGTCGCGGCAACGGGCTTGGTGCTCTCCCTGGAGAAAAAACTGAATGAAACGCAGCAACATATTGTAACATGTCTAAGTCATTTGAAGATATATATATATATATATATTCATGTGTGTGTGGTTGTTTATTTATTTATCTATTGATTGATTGATTGTTTTACATGTTTATGTACTTGTTTATCTATTTATCTATTAGTTTATCTGTTTATTTCTTTATCTATTAATTTACTTATTTATTGACTGATTGATTTATTTATTTATGTAGTTATGTTATAAGTTATAAGTTATATATATATAATTATATATAACTATATATAATTCGAAGATCATTCAAGTGCTGTCTGGATTCTAAGGAGGTCTTCCAGGATCTCCTTCGAGAGGCCAGATTTCACCTCAATTCGGACAGTACGTGCAGCTTTGCTGAAGGGCTCCCGAAATCCAAAAGCCAAGCTGCCTTCATCAGCTTCAGCCTCTGCATTTTCACATGCATATGGTATTTGGAGGGACATGACTGATCTGGGCAGGACCAAGACAGTCTTCAGTGTCCTGTGCACGCCATGAACATCCATGGGCTAATTCAGATTGTCCAAGAGGCTGCTTCTCGGCACATTTCATCATGACTTCAAAAATCCGAACAGTGACACCAAGGCCTCCCGCACTGGAAGCAGCTCACAATTGCCAAATTGCGAAAAATGAAATGAAAATAATGAAAGTGTCCTTAAAAATATGAAACATATTGAATAAATTGGACCTGATAACTGATAACTATTGAGCAACGAAATCCAACAGCGTTTGCTTTGCGGCCTGTGTGAGCCAAGAACAAATCAGGCCCACGGTAGGCGGCACCGCCCCAAAGACCTCCTAGATAATCCACGGTGCGTTTCCTTGAGCGAATGGGCGAGATTTCGGCGAGATGCAATGATTCAAACGCAGTTGGAAAAGACAGGATACAACTGGTCCATCAGAGACCCTTCAAAGCTGTGCTCAAGCCTAATCTGCAACCCAATGTCTTCAGATTCTTGAGGTTTCGATTCTCAAAGAACTTTTTCGTGTCTTTGTCCTGCTGCCAACTGCGTGATTCACAGCAGCCTCAAGCACGCGAAGTATATACGCCATTGTAAAACTTTGAGAAGTAGCTGTAACAGCATGTAACAGGGGCCAAAAGTCGGAGAGAAGTACATAATGTTGAAGAGAATGTTGAAGTCACATACGAGTGCGATTCTGCATCAAACTTCCACATCTTCCAGACTCGTGTTTTCTGCATAGGTCCAGCCCACCCGCACACTGCCCAAGTCAGTCCGTGGCCATGAGGTCATAGAAGCCCTCTACAAACTTCTCCAGCGCCGATTGCCCACCAAGTCTCTCAAAGATACAATCTGGGCCGCCTGGCCAGGGTTTCAACATGTATCATCATGTTTCATCCTACCTGCTGTTCTCTTCAAGGGGTTGCCCCAACATAACAGTCACGTAAATGCAAAGAGACATCAAAATTACTATTGCATGCTATTGCAACTTCAAACTCTCACTGGCTATGTTTGGATATATTCAGTTCTGGTCCAAAGCAATGCAGAATGTGGTCACCTTAGTGAAGTGCCTTGAGCACGACTCAACACGACCACAACAAGTGAACACAAAATAACACAAGTATTCCAGTACAGTACCAGCTGCCTGCATTAGAAATGAAATGGGCTCCAACATTTGCCATCGCAATGTGAGCGAGGCTTTGTTGAAAAAGCTTGAGCAACAAGCAAACAACCCAGAGCTTTGCAACATGTGAACACCATCGAAGTGCATTGCTTTGCTGCGTGGTTCTGCTTTGCACTTTCCTATCTACCTTTTCACATTTGTTCGCAGCATTCAGCCAGGAGCATCTGCCGCCGCACAAGTGCGGAATGGAAAAGGCGTCCAACTGCGGAAGTTTCAGCAGATTTCACTGCACTTCCACACATCTTAAAATAGCTTGAACAATTTGAACATGTTTAACATCTTCAACTCTTCACACGAGGATCAGCTATATTTGCTTGACCCTGAAAGCTGAGCTGAAAACACCGCTAGGCTCACCAACACCGCCAGCACTGAAGTTGATTGCCTGAAGTAATACAAGAGACATCAACAGATAGGAATCCACAAAGCAGCGATGCTATAACACCGATGGCACAGAATTATGAATCCCGACATGTCCACACAGTCTCACTTCTTCCCCTCAGTTTCCAACGGTCTCGGTCTCCCAGCATAGCTGCAATTGATGTCACAGGCAGAAAGCATCATCATACTTTTGCATGCTGCAGATCTTAGTCCAAAGGGTTACTCGTGCCAACACTGCAAGCAGACTTAACAAAGCGGTTCAAAAAGTTGTCCAGGGGGATGCGTCTTCTCAAACCTGCAGGTTCTGGCTATTTTATGGTAGTCCGTCTGACTGGGGTGAAATCCCACCGAGAGTCCAAATATTCCCTTCATGTAAGTGTAACTTCTCCCCACAGATTGGATGGAACAAACACCAGTCCCAGGAATATTGGCGCAAGCTCTGCCGTGTATCAAATTGAACTAGCAGTTGGACATGATGTCCAGGTGCAAACAGGTCAAGTGACAAATTGTGAGTGACAATGCGTATGTGGATGACTTTGCTCTTCCATGCCCTTCCCACTGATAGATTTGGGATATGTTGGGATCAAACTGCTTTCACATCCTCTGGACTGCAGGGCAAGGTACTGGGCCTCAAAGCAAGTTGCACTGACCGCAACTTCTGGGCAGTTGTCACCTTTTCTGCCACAAAACAAACAGAGCCTTCTACAGAGCAAAGAAAAAATTGCGGGCCTTATGCTGCTGGTCTGCCCAGAAAGGCTGGGCCTATGGTTTCCCACAATCTGAAGTCTAGGCGCCAGTCTGAGTCTGGTGACAAAATAAACAAACTGCCTCCAACATATGGCCAGCAGCTGGCTGCAGGAAGACGAATAGGATCATGAATCATAAAATATTGAAAAGAAACTTGTCCATCTTTGGAAATGGCCGCGATTGCGATGCCAGATGGGGTCTCAAACCTTTGTCTGCGCCCTCCATGCGGACAAATCTGCGACGCCACACTCCCGGCTTAGCCTATATTAGACCCTGCCTCGCATGCCCTAGAACGGGGTCTCAAAACCTGTGCTTAAAGATTAGTATGATTAGTGCTGCCAAGTTTGCAAGCTTTTCGTTCGGAGCGCGATGAAGTAACACTGCAGTAGATGTGACATTTCCAGTCCTGCAATGCCACACTGTGTTGACGAAGAGGAACGCAACACCATTCCCATTTGTTTCATCTTAGTGCTGAGATGTGCTGAGGCACGTCGCAAGACCAAAATGTAGAGTTCCAGGTGCCAGGATCTGGACATCTCGCAGCCTGCCAGAGAAACACTTGAGTGATCTTGAGTGCAATTGCACGCGAGAACCCTTTGAAGAGTCCGGCTGTCTGCAATGCTCTGCTTGCTTTATTCTGTGGAAAATGTCTCCCAAGTCGCACCAGCCTTGTTCTGGTCGAAGAAGAACCCTTCCTTGGTAAATTCAAGGGAACGGAGGGACGAGCAGGGGAGCCATGCCTGCTTTATACTTAGGACAGCTTCTTCGGCAACATGTATACAACAGTAGCGTACAAATTGATAAAGTAAGCGGACGATAAAATCTGGTAAGCCTGGTGCACGGCCGTTCTTCATACCATTTCATGCCATTTCGTGATGTATTTCATACATTTTCATACCATTATAATCCATTATATACCATTGTTACTTCTCTTGTCGGGTCTTGTCAATTTTGACGCTTGCAGCATCTTGCAGCCCTTGCACAATGGCAGTGCTGCCACATGCTGCCACGGATCGCCCGGAGACTCGCATTGCGCGATGCCCTGGGACTCTTCTGCGCTACAGCCGCTGTAGACCTCAGGGAGGGCGTTGCACATGCGTTGCACATCCGTTGGAATATGATTATATAAATTATATATGATTGTACTGACATATACTGACTGGTACGCAATGAAAGGGCGGGAATGAGTCAAAGGAGCAGCCCTCACATGGTGATGTTTGTTTTGCTTCGCTCTCACGCATCAAAGCACAGAAACCCTGGCCATGTAACGAAGCGTCTGGCTTTCTTCCAAGCGACGGCATCCACAGTAAGAAAAAACAAAGTCAAATGCCTGTAAATGCAAACTTTCAGGCATTGACACTTCTAAAGCCACAGCAAACATCGCACCCATCTGTCACCAAACATGACCTGTCTGCAAGCTAGGTACAACAATATGAACGTGCAAACGCGAGACATTTCGAGACTACTGCAGGTCACAGCGCGTGTCGCACACTTATTTGATTCGGTTGATTCAGTTCGGAACGTGGTCTCTCTCTCTCTCTGAGGTGATTTTGCCGACCACAGTTGTGTGATGTTTTCACTTGCTTTGCCGAGGTATGTCATGTTTTCCATCAATCTGCTCCCTTCATGACTCATCAATCGAGTGATGCCACCAGCTGATTAAAGGATTCTAAGTTCCAAGGTTTCAAACGCTGATGCAATTTCACAAGCATGAATGCTTGCAGCTGAAAAATGGCTGAAAGGCAAACAAATAGCCGCTGAATTGTGGTGAAATTCGACAGTTTGCGCTTAAAACGCTATCTAAGCAGACATCTGTCAAAGCGTGTCGCACAAGTTTGTCCAGCTATGTAACCAGAACAATGAGCCCAGTGGAGCTAGTTCCGCAAGAAAACTCCTCCGTGGTCAGCAGCTTTTTAAGATGACTCAGAGGTTGTGCTGACTCGTCAACCTCAGCGAACAGTGTAGTCATAGTGAGATGGTTCTACCATCTCGGGCTATGAATGCCAAAGTAGAAAGAGGGGTTGCAGAAAGCCCAAATACCGCAAGCAATGTGCAAAGCAGAAATGTCTAAAGTTCATGTAATTTAATATCATGTTTCACGATTTCACTCCTTTTTTGAGCGCGGTGAAGCTCCAGCTCAATGCCTCCGAATTGGCATGTGAGGTGACTGTGACTGTCACTCCGACTGTCTAGGCAAGCTGGCAAGCGAATTAAATCAATTGAATGAATTGAACACCGCAGGTGCTGAATGACGGCTGAATGCTGACAAATTTTGCAACTATGCACTACAGTATGTATGGACACTCAGAATCGTCCGAATGCTCCAGAGCTTCATCAGCTTACCACCTGAACAAGAAACAGGAGAAACACTTCAACGTGCCAGACTTGCCACAGCAAATTCAGGGCAAAAGCTCCAGTACCGTTAGTAGCACACTGGAAGTCCCAGCCTGTGCCATTGGTGGTCGCTTCAGCCTAGAAAGGCCATTCTGATCTTCCTCTCCAAAATAATTTTCATAAACTCCAATCCCTGAACTATTGTCTCGTTTGTCTCCATAGGAATTTCAATTTGATAGCCAATGAAATCAATTGACCGAAGGGGCCTTCCAGGGGCACACCCATTCCATCGACTGAGGCTATTGGTCTTGCAGAGTCTAGCCAAAATTAGCCGAATCAAAATACGTCAATCAAGAGCTACTGAGTGCAGCTACTGAGTGCACTGTGGAGCGTCCTTTGAACACTAAGGGATCAGCGTGGCACTACCCACGGTGTAGCGCATGGGCAGCAGCACAGGCAACGCAGCAACCTGACAGGCAGTAGAACGCAGGTTTTCTGCTTGGTGTCTCGTTGGGGAGTTGCCCGCAGCTCTTTGCAATATGGCTAACTAGGATCTTCAAGGACCTTGAAAGGGACCTTAGATCTTGTAGCATTGTATATATTGTATATAGCATTGTTTGCCAGGTCTCTTGAACTTGAACTGCCTTGACATGTTGAATATTGTTGAATCATGTTGATATGGTCCATAGGACATAGGATATGCTACGAAGTACTGCCAAAGCAACTGAAGGTGCTGCATGCGGCTGCCAGCTGCGGCTCCGCTGCAGAGAGTCATGATGACCATCAGCGGGAAGCCTCGATTTCCGGAATTTCCGCAGGGAATGTTGGTTCACAAGCGCTGCTATGAAGCCCCGTGATCTTTTCTGAAAGCCATGGGAGTGGATCATAAAGGGCAAAACCGACCGCACAAAGCAACCATGTTGTCTCTTTATGTCTTTTTGTCTTTTTACAGTCCATTTCATTTGGCATCTTGATGATCTCGATGATCTTGATGATGTTGATGTGTTTATTTTGTGGCTTGATTGTTAGCATTGTTAGACTGTGAAGTTTACAAAGGTTTAAAGTTTAAAGATATCATGAAATATCTGCTTCCGGAACATCGGGCTAGACTCTCAGCATGCTTCCTAGGTTTGACACTAAGTGTACTAGGTCAACTGCGGAGGCTGATACGAATGGTGCGTGGTCGATCTCGGTGTAACAGCCACCTCCCGCAAGCCCAGCTCGGGACTTCCCCTTTGACCCTCTTGGAAGCCAAAGAGAATGCTAAGAGGTTGCACTCCGAAAATGTAATAGCCAAATCCTCGACCGTTTATCTCCCCAAATTAATCCAAATGAATCAGTCGACTAAATCACTTGAAATACACCTGTCGAAGCTGGCCTGAGCACAGCTCTGGTTAGATCGCGGTGTTGACACCGGCGTAGTTGATGCCATTCTCACCTGCGATGGGTTTTGGGTCTTGTGGATTGCACTGGGAGTCTGGATAACGAGGCATGATCAGCGCACCAGGAGTCAAAGAGACTCTTTACAAAATCTTTCGCTTCAGAATTCGCTCTGCGTTTCAAGGGATTCAGGTTGCATGTACAGCATTGTACAGCATCGTGATCATGCTGCATCCTTTGCTACGAGGCACAGTCGAACAAGATTCGTAGGTGTCGAGTATTGCTACAGTGTTAACAGTGTCGAACATGTGCAGGTTTGATACTGCAACATAGTGCAACATAGTGCAACATAGTGCAACATAGTGCAACATAGTGCAACATAGTGCAACATCCCGCCTGCACACGCCTGCTCCTGGTAAACACAAGCGATCACCGCGTGTGACAAATAAAGATTTTCTGACATGTTCTGAAGCCTCACCCACTGACACAGTCCATGGTTCAGCCCAGTTAGTCCCAGCCCACGGCACCCTGTCAAAGCTGTGGCGGCAGAGGTCCAGCGCACTGCAGGAAGAGCAGCGATGCTGCGAGCCTGTGGGCTACGTTCACTTACCGAATCTTACATAATTATATATAATTACACTCGATGTAACTCGGCCAGCACTGCTAAAGTCTTGTTGTCTGGTTCAGCGATACTCAATGACATCATGCAGCAATGCTTTTTGCAGTTTCTCCTCTGCCAAAACAGGAGCAGACCGCGTTGAACAGGGCGATCCAAGGTCCTTGGCCTCATTGAAGGGCAGCATGTTTGACGGCATGATGCTACATAATCACATAATGTACAAATTCTTACAACATATGCTACACATTTCATCAGGCTTCAGCTTTCAACAAGACATGCCATGCCTCTTTGAATATCTTAAATTTACTTTTTCGAGTTACTTTAGATCACTTTAGATCCACTTGTGACTCGCTCTCTTTCCCCATTGCACCGCAATGAAGCTGTCCACTTTGCTTCGTTTTCCAGGCTTTAGATGGCTTTAGTGGCACTGTGATGCACTGTGCGTTCACAAGCCAGAAAGTACGCGCCAAACGAGTCAAACTCTCCCAACCGATGCAGAGTCTACTCGATACTCAGACTCTCCCGAACAAACGGCCTGATGCAAACTTCGAGATGAGCCAGCTGCAGACAACGCTGGCCTTGCAATTGAGACCTGAAAGTGCCCCACTGATGACGGCAACCTATTCAAAAGGAAATTTTGTGAAGTCAACAACAGCTCTCTCTCTCTCTCTCTCTGAGCGTTCTCATTGCTACATGCTACATAGTGCCACCATTTGCCATGGCACATCATAGCACTATGATACGCCACGGCTGCTCGCATTTGTGCTTCCCAAGTCCTGCCTGCGATGCGCCAAGACCTACCTTGGCTCAAGCGAAGTTGACAAATTGATAGAAATTGAGTCTTGACAAATTGATACATGATATATCATGATATATCATGATATATGTGCTACATCATGCTACCTGGTCACCTTGACACTTCACACGACACGACTTGACAAAGCTCAACGGTTCCAACATGTTCCAACATGTTTCAACTGGCCAGTCCTTCACTGGCGGGGTGCCCAAAGCCTGCAACTCAAGAGTGCAAAAATCACTTGGAATCACACAGAAACTGTGGGCTGAATGGGGTGGACGGGCTTGACTTAAAGCATGTTGAATTGTGGCTCTAACACTTTAACCATATTTAACCATCTTTAACCAGCATATCAGATAAATCAGGAGATCACCAGGAGATCGCCGGGAGCTCATGGGAAATGAAAACGTGATGGTTTCCAAGTTCGTGCCTGGCTGCGTGGAGTGCCCGGGCCCTGGTGAATGAAGAAATTCGGTAATTTCTGTCACTGATAGGCAGCATCCATGCACATACATAGACATCAGTGCGTATGTATATGGATGTAGTGTTTACATATAGATATATAGATATATGTATATATATATATATATAATTTATATAATTGTGTATATATATGTGTGTGTGTGCAAATATAGGTAGGTGGAGAGATACATGGATACACAGACAGACAGATGGATAGGTACAGAGATACAGAGATGCATAGATACATACGTAGAGGAAGAGATACAAATAGAGACAGAGAGGGATAAGTAGACAGATTAAATCCAAAATGATCGAAGCGTGTCATCGTGGCTTCGCAGCATGTCTGCAGACAGTCCTGAACCACGGAAACACGATGAACCTGAAAAGCGCTGGAATCTTGGATGCTTGAACGCTCAACGCTTAAGTGGACGTGGATGTGCCAGGACGTGCAAAACCAACATGCGAACCTTTTCCTACAATCCTGGTTCTTGCCAGTTTGTCGCTAGTGCAAAAGAGACAGCAGCATAAGCCACCAGATTGCCCACAAACAGAATTTCAAGGCAAGCAAACCCTAGCAGCCTATCCCGGCTATCCCTCCAAATGCGTGCCGAAACCATGAAGATACAAGCCTGCACAGGCTGCACAACTTGTCGAGTCGGGACTTGCACGACCTCAGTCGTGTGGCACGCAGTGATCAGTCTATGTCTTCTCTCTATCTCTATCTCCCTCTCTCTCTCTCTCTCTCTCTCTCTCTTCGTGTTCTGGTGAAGCTGCCGCTTTTAAGCTGTTTGAACTAAACTACCTGTGTGAGTGTGAATGCTTCAGTTTTACGGATACCATTGGCTGTTCCCCAATTACGAGTACAAGCCGTTTCAAGTCGCACTTTTCAGTACAAGATGCGGAGATCCGTGACGGCTGGGTCAACCGAGCCGGCCGAGCCTTGCATTTTTGAATGAATGACGGAAACTGCATCCGTCATCACCAAATCATCAATGCATCATATGCACTACCAGCCACTACCAAATGATTGACACACTAAATGAACTCACAATTATATGAACATTTTCAAAGTGCATCTGTGGCGGAACATATGTCAAACAATGAACAACAGAACGTGAATGTGGCTGAAAATGTTTAAGAACTCAAGTTGAAACAAAATGCATCCAGAATTGTCCAGCCTGCACGCGGGCCTCGTGCACCACCTGCCCTGACCTAGCCTCCGCTTCGATAGACTCACCATCGGAGCCCTGGCACAAATACTGTTCGGATGCAGAGACGGTTCACTAGTCTCAGAAGTCTCATAGCATCTCATAACTATATAATTCAACAGAATTCAGGGGTTCGGTCCAGTTGTTGGTTGATGGTTGTTGTGCTTCCAACTTCTCATCCAAGAATAGCGAGTTAGCAAGCCCATCTTTTCTCCTTTCTCAAGAAACCTCAACGGCTTCTTGATACCTTTGTCCAAAGCACAATTGCCGTGTTGAAGTGGTTGCCCAAATTTTCTTCCCGAAAGCCTGGCTTGAGAAGGATGCGTCAAGATCCGTTGCGCAAGTCATAACCTGCAGACATAATCAGTATGTCAGCTGAGAATGCAAAAGAAGCAGGACAAAGACCACCGTTGGCCCAGAAGCAGCAAGATGTCCCTATCTTGCTGTAGCATTGGTGTTGCGATCAATCATTCTCTGAGACTCATACCAAGCAACTTTAAAGCAGTCAAGGTGTTTTCCATATTTTACCCTACTTCCAGATAAGAGTGACAAAATCCGATCAATCACGTCCTATTCACTTGTGACTTGAGCAATTAGCCTCGGCACAGGCACATTTCTCAGTGTGGCAAACAGCCCATACCTTGTGTCAAAGCTCACTTTCACCAAATCCCAAAGATTCAAAAAGCAACAACATGACACTACCACAGTTTTGAATTTTGGCGGAAGCTTTGGAGCAGAAAGAAAGGTTCAGGTTTGCGCCCAGATACACCAGGGTTGCAGCATACCACACGCCGTGGCCGAGGCTTTGCCTGCCACCGGTAGGTTTATGGCAATGTGTTTTGATCCTTCTGGGGCTTCTGTCCAAGGATTGCTCAGAGTTGTCAGGGATTCAAGAAACTGGAATGTGCTTTTTTTTGTCAGGGCCTCTCTATGTGATTGGAAGAATCAACAACTTTGAAGGACTTGGAAGGATCTTCACCGATCTACATCCATCTTCACCCCGCCTGCAGGGCCAGCAAGTATTCAATGGCAGAATCCTGTGCTCGCACCATGGCCCTCGCAGTTCTTTGAGGCTATCGCAACGGCATGAATGTCTTAAGGAGGCACAGGCTCCAAATGCAACGGAATCAAAAATAAGAACAACAACCAGTTGCAAAAACGGAACATGCGTGTTGTCTTTCCCAGCCCAACCAACGAAGCTCGGTTCTGGTCTGGTTTGTCAAGGACTGTTGCAAGTTGTGAATTGCAAGTCGTTGCGTGCTGGAATGTTACGTAAGGTGCCACTGGCTTTTTGCGCATCGCCAACACTCGCCTGCTGGCCTTTTGTCCATCTCCGGGGCTTTGAGATGCCACCCAGGCTTCTACCAAGACTCGCAGATACTGATAATGGTTCAATTGCACAGATTTCACAGAGCTCAATTCTGAGCTCATCAGGGCTTTCTACAAAACGTCCCAGCTCTCAATAGCCTCAACATCATTCCACGCTCAAATTCAACAAAATGCCAGCAATATGCCCAAGGTTTCCAAGTGTTTTAATAAGGTCCTTGCTTTTGCAGCCTCCCTTGTAATCGCCCTTGCCAAAGTTGCTCTTTCCAAATCCTTTGTCAAAGCCCTTATCGCCTTTCTTGCCTACACGAGTGCCAAAATGCAATGAAGCATAGCTCAGCCATCTCTTGCCAACTTTGACCATTCCGGCCTTTGTCAAAGCCCTTTTTGCCGCTATCTTTTCCGTAGCCTGCGCATAAACCATAAGTTTATCACATAAGTATATTCTGCATTCTCCAGCATTCATAAGGGATATGGGAATTGAAGGCAAGTAGTCTTGGAACGGAGAGGCTCCGCCGAGAACAGAACGCAAGGATCAAATGCTTTCAAAATGTGGCAGAGAGTCAGACTCAATGTGTACTAAGGTCAGACTCAATCCGACAACTTGTAGCATCTCCAGCATTAAATCATTAAGGAAGCGCACCTTTGAAGCCCTGGCCATAACTTTGGCCGTAGCCTTGGCCGTAGCCTTGGCTGTAGCCTTGGCTGTAACCTGGAGTGTAGCCTTTGTATCCACCTTTGTCTCCTTTGTAGCCTGTGACAAAAACGCTTGTAGCAAAAGAGTGTCACACCAAACAACCCAACATTCGACAGAGACTGAAGCAAGGCGTTCTTGCAGTGCCTTTGTAGTCACCTTTGTATCCTGAAGGCGGCATCTGAAACTTTAATCTATATACAGTACATGAACCGTCTCGCATATACTTGTCTCAAACTCGCATTGACTTTGTCTCAAAGCCCATGCCAAGCTTGAACATTAGCCTGCCACATAGACTATAAATGCATGCAGCCAGGGTACAAATATGAAAATGTTTTGATATGTTTTGGACCCGAGGGGTGTCATGAACAAAGATGTGAGCGATGGATGACATAAAAGCCGGGAGATGACCAAGAACACAACTCCATCTACAAGTACCATATACGTAATGTACATCAACATGTATAATTATATATATATATATATATACATCCACGGATTTCCATAGATTGCCAATCTATTGCCATAGATCAAAAGTCATCGGAGCTTCAGGTAAGCTCAGGCCATGCTCAGGCCATGCTCAGGCCTCCCATCTGTGGAGGTGGTGGAGGCATGGTCGTATGCTCCACATGGAGCTTAGCAGTGTCGTCACCTGACAGCGTGCCGCAAAACGCCTGTGACCTCGCCCAGCTGCTAGATACTGCATTGATGTTTGAGGATCTGTTGAGGATCTGCCTGAATCGATCTTGGCTTGCCTGTCTCTTCTTGCAGCCTGCCACCAGCATAGCATGAGAGCTCTGCTGGATTCTGTGAGCCTATTTTTGGATTTGCTTTCGGATGTGCTTTCTATATCTTTCTATATCTTTCCATATCTTTCTATATCTTTCTATATCTTTCTACTGCTTCGACCCTTCTTGCAACCCATTCCATCACCGGGTCGACCAGTTGGTTGAATAATGATTGCAAGAGTTTGTCCAAACAGCCTCAGTCAGCTTAACGAGGAGGCTGAAATCAAGGTCCTCGCAGAACATCTCTCAAGCTGTCAGTTACTGTAAGTCACATAATCATGGAGTCAATATGAGTCAAGTCAATTCTGTCAGAAGCTGATCTGCATCTGCCAAGCCGTCTCCATTCTTATTGGCAAGGCTGATTGTTTTCCATGCCAGAGCACCACAGCCCGGTTCTGTGACACCGCTCATGGCCTCCCCGTACTTCGACTCAAGGACCAATTCAGAGTTGAAAGACATGGTGTCCTTGGAACGAAAGTTCCACCAAGACACCATTTGGACCAAAAGCAAAATTGTCTCAGAATTGTCTCTTATGCATTCTTATGCCACTTTCTATGCAGTGTCGCAATGTCCCCGGTCCTTCAGCAACTTCTCGACAAGCTCCGTGTTGGTCTCCATTCCGTACTGCTTTGGAACCAACTGTTTCCTGAGAGTGCGAACATCTGCGCATATTTTTGGTGAATATGACAGAGGGAGCCCGCAGTGTAGAAAATTTGGCTTGGAGCATTTCCAAAAAAGCAAGGAGCTTGAAGTACTTCTGATAGTAGAAGGTCAGATTTGTGTCATGGATGCCCACTCCTCAGCTGGCCAGTAAAGATTGCCCTTGAAAACACCAAGTGTGACCAACCGCTCAAAGAGTACAAACGGGCACCACGAAATGGCATGAAATGGCTGCATGCTACTGCATTCACTGAAAAGCCACCATGTATACTATAGAATAGTCATTCGGAATAGTCTCAATACCGCAACAGACTCCTCAATTTTCTGCCATGCAACTTTCAGCATCTCCGGCATCCTTTGGAAAAGCGTTGGCCATCAAATACAACTCCGCACGCCTCGGGAAACATTGTACACTGATTTGCACAGGGTGCAGGTTGCACTGTGCCCCGGGTGCCATGTTGCGGGGAACACAAGGCAGGAACGGTGAGTCAAAGGTCGAAAATAATGTGTATAGAGTTATTGATCTGATATTGATCTGTATCTGTATCGATATCTATATATCTATATCCCTGTGCCCGTGCGTGTGCCGTTTCATCATCAATTTCTGTAGTGCAGCTCAATTCAGGATTTGTTCCAAGCAGCAAGTTCAAAAGCACCCAGTCCTGCCCAAGAGAGTCGAGACGGGGACACGTAAATTGATCTCATCTTCACAAGGTTTTGGAAGCTGCACAAAGGCCTGTGCGCTTCCATTAAGCCACTGACCCAACCCCCTTGCCGACCGTTGCCATCTCACAATCCCTATCGAATGTTATCGATGGGAGTCTCAAATTCCAATTTTCGTGTTTGTCGGTACAACTTCTTTTTCGTCCAGGATCATATGATGCCTGATGGATCCTGGTGGTATATTTTTACTCTCACTTTTTGGCTGTTCATACCACGGTCTTTGGCCGGCAGGTTGCAGTCCCACCAATACAGTCACGGGTGCTGTAGTGCTGAATCCGATTGGGAATCGCTTTGTCCCATTTTTGTCTCACATATGTTCTTTTTCCCTGAACTTTTGTTTGTCCAATCTGATCCTCAAAGGCAAACTGGATAAACAAAGGCTTCTCGTTGACATTGTAGATATCTTCGACTGCCATGACGTCGACCTGAACAGCGGACACACTCGAGTTGGGAGAAGGTGTTCGTCCGAGAAATCTTCGAGTATGCTTGCCAACTTTTCTGTGGTACAGCAATGTTCTGCTGATCTCTGCGATTCACGGAGTGCATTTGTGGCCAGCAAAAGGACAAGTACAGTGTGTCCCTGTGAAGAATACAAAAAAAATGTTGCACTTTGCTAGTGTGGAGCCTCTGCAGGAGGTTTAGTTTCAACCTGCACCAAGCTAGCCGAGCGCTCATAATGCAGGACTGCTCTTTCCGAGGATTTTGTGTTTGCACTACTGTCAACAAACAAAGGCAAAAAAAAACATGTAAATACTGGTCCCCTCTTTGTGGTGCCTTTGGCTCTTCCTTCGGTGCTTCCTCTTTCGGTGCTTCCTCCTTCAGTGCTTCCGGTTCTGCCTTTGGCTCTTGGCCGCTGCCCTCAGGCTGCGGAGGGGCCTCGCCCTGACCCTCCTGGCTTGGCTGGGCCTCGGCCTGGGCCTCGGCCTGGGCTGCGGCCTGGGCTGCGGCCTGGGCTGCCTCTGCCGTTGCCAGAGCAGCTGCTTGAGCTGCGGCCAGCGCTTCTGCTGCCACCTGCACAGCACAGCCACACAGCACAACGGCTCGGCAACTGCGAAGCTCAGCGGTGCTGCAACTTGGCATCGATGAAACATCATCAAACGAGTCAGCAGAAGAAGGGCCTCCTCCTGTGGGGGCAGCGGTGGCCGCATTGCGTACCTCCAGCCATGGCAAAGTCTTGGAACGCAGAAACGATTCTCTATAACCGTCACAAGAAAACACACGCCTTCACCAATGTAACCAGTGTCGGAAGCAATACTGGGGTTCGCACTCTTTTTGTCTGCTCTTCCACCCTTCCAGCAGTCCGTGGAATTCTGCTGACTTGGTTTTGAACCTCACAATGCACGGCTTGAGCCCAAACAAAATCTGCAACATGTACAGGAACATAATCAACTGCATTTAACAAGCAAATAAACGGACAAGAACAGATTGTAGAATGGATGGGCAGGTAGACTGGTCAACAAGACCATCATTACACATGGACTGTGATTTGGGTACAATACATATACACTATATATATATATGTGTGTGCGCGTGTGGGATTATATAAGGAAGACAATCTAGTGATGAAAGATGATGACTGCTTATATATGGAGGTACAATCAAATTTCATCTATATCATCTATTAACTTGAGAGGGAAGGGTGAAAGATCGAAAGGTAGGCGTGGGTTGGAACAGGAGAAGAGAGCAAGGGAACGAGGCATATCCGCTGCGGACGGACGTGGGTGGAGTTGGGGCGGATATCGAA
>Ga0126342_10003397_pt1 | contig 26260 bp, 25 predicted proteins | sample Cyp1metagenome_FD_92528 | JGI IMG/M metagenome (GOLD analysis project Ga0126342, IMG submission 92528) | Coral microbial communities from Lord Howe Island, Old Settlement Bay, Australia - Cyphastrea 1 metagenome | ecosystem: Host-associated > Invertebrates > Cnidaria > Coral ...
GAATGCCAGAAGATATGCCAGATAGAATGCCAGAAGATATGCCAGATAAAATGCCAGAAGATATGTCAGATAGAATGCCAGAAGATTTGCCAGTAACAAAACGTATAGATGTCATGGTGGGGACAACTCGAAGTAAAGTAATTTCAAAGCATCCAAAATCTGGGATATAGATATAGATGATTAGTTGCTTAAATGAGGATTTGATGGTGAAATCAGCTAAAAACGGGTGATTTCAGAATGGATTTGGAATCAAAACGCCTGTTGCGCGATGATTGGTTATTTAAGGGGAATTTTAACCATCAACTATAAGTGTTTCAAGCACCTGTGATATGGGGATATGATTCATAAATGTTGGTACCAAGCTGTCTGTCTCATGTAGATATGATCATGTTATGTACAAAATGTGATGATGCAATATATAGAATATATATGATCCATACATGGATGTTTCAGCAATGGTATCCATACAGTAATACATACAATGTAATATCATTATCTGATACACTTGTGCACATAGGTTTGCAATATCGAGTGGCAAATGCGTGTCTCTCTTTACGGTTGTCCATGTCCTCCGAAATCCACCATTCCAGCTGGAGGCTTGTGCGAATTTGAAAGAATCTCTACGACTTTTAGGGATCAAAAGCGGAACTAATTAGATGAATATGGTGTGGCCATGAGTTCTCTCTAGAAATTTCGCAACAATTCTGAATCTCCAACCGTTCGTGACATATTGAACGACCTGGACGCCATTCCTTGGGAGGCCTTTGTGGCAATGGTGAAAATGTGATAAAATCCTGCCGTCGCTTCAAGGAGGCCGGCAGCGTTGATGTTTTAGGCCACAGGGATGGGATTGGCCAAAACCTATACCCTCTGGTAATGACTGTTACATAGCTATTGGAAATGGCCATAGACATAGTTGATTTACCACATTAATAGCGTGGTGATTTTCCATAGCTATGTAAACGTTTACCAGAGGGTAAAATTTGTTTCTTGCATGTATGAACATCCATTTACAGTACTACCAGCAATTTGCGGTGAACAGAAAGGTACTAGGGTTGTAACCCACACATAATATCTGTACTTACATACGTATATGAATGTAGAGACTACCACTACCCAGGTCCTCAGGTAAGCATGTTAAAATTTGGTTGGGTAGCATTTGTTGTTATCAATGAGGGTAGAGTGTATTGGCTGAAAAACTGAACGATATCTGTTTTTGGCACGGTGTGTAAGATTGGTCCTGGTAAAGGATATAGATAAGGAAGAAAGAGAAACAATCAAGAAACATCGGATAGAACAGACAAATTATAGATACATCCTTTCAAATGTCAACGACTACGTATACATATTTACTGTATACATAATATATATATACATATATATATTATATATTATGATATAGTTATAGTTATAATATATAAATATAGTATAATATATAAATATATATACATATAACAAAACAACTAAGCAGCACATGGGAATATGACGCATGAAATGCCCGGCTGCAACCCAGATGGGATCTGTGCAATGTCCGTTGATCATCCAGTCGTTGAAACTCACCGAAACCCTGTTGATGGATGGTCACATCGGGTCAATCGATGTGGGAATCTCCCAAAACTTGCTGAGTTCATCCATGGCATTCCATGGCACCAGCAGCATTTACCCTCTGGTAATGACTAACATAGCCATGGAAAATCCCTAATAAATGGAGGGTTTTAATGGGAAAATCATCTATAAATGAGCCATTTTCCATGGCTATGTTAAATAACCAGAGGGTAAGAAACAAGTCAACCACATAAAGCAGGGGCGCTCCGACCTACGGTTAGCCAAAAGCCAAAAGCCGGGGGGGCATTGGCCATTTTACCTCAATACGTGAGAATCTGAGGTCTTGGCAACCCTGGAAGAAGTTTGATGTACAATAGATATATGGTATGGGATGGTATGGGTACACACACACACGATTTTTTCGTTCGCCCCCTGGAATTGTTTCACATGGTAACGCTAAAAATCCACCATTTGTAGAGTATTAAAATCAGATTTCCACTGTTTTTTTTTCGATCACCTGAATTTAATCGCTCACTTTTCCTCAGCTTTCATTTTTGGATAACTCAATTCATCTAAATTCCAGTTACTGGCAGTTACTGGTAGTTCAATCTATTCTCTGGTTGGTGGTTTGGAACATTTGGATTATGACTTTCCATTCAGTTGGGAATGTCATCATCCCAACTGACTTTCACTCCATCATTTTTCAGAGGGGTGGCGGTTCAACCACCAACCAGTGGAAAATGGTGATTTGATTGATTTGATTCATGAACAATGGGAATTCCATGGGATTTAATGGATGAACATGGTGATTGAATCCTTATTTTGGCCGATCTTTTTTGTGGTGAATCCTTGGTGGTGAAATCCCAGTGGTGAAATCCCCCGTTCACTTCTTGGACCAGGACCATCACGGCACCGTTTGTCCGTGAGAAGTCCATTGATTCTGTAAAAAAAAACGGAGCGGGGGTGGACAGTGGACAGGTACCCTCCAGTAATCAGCTCTAGGGTTAACTTATGTTAAGCGTTTTACGTAGGGTTGCTGGATGGGGTGCTGGGGGTTGCTGGGATGATGACATTACGAATGTGATGACTCTATGGATCATTCCCATCCATTCCCTGCGTTTAGCACCAGTAAGTTAAATGAATGTTAAATGGTTGGCTGGGAAATTCGCCAATAAATGTGGGTTTTAGTAACACCAATCATGAAAAATAGAGGATTTTCGAGCACGCCATGGAACTGATTACTGGAGGGTATTTTTTTTTTGGTAATTTGGATAATTGGAATAATTGGATTATCTTACTACCAATGGAATTTCTCATTGGTTTTATATACGTATACTAGAATTTCACTGGGATAATTGGGATGTAAGGGCACCCAACCAATAGCCAGCTGAAAAAATATGGACAGTAGCCACTTTTTGCAAGGATGCACATCCAAGTAATCAAGTAGGATTCGGATTTATTTCAGGGAATTTCACAGTATTTAAGCAGGGGAACGCACGAAACATGCTTTTTTGAGTCCATGGTGACATGGTGATGAATTTTTGTAGCGTTCAACGGTGCTTTTTTTTACATGTTTTGAAATGTTTCAAGACGAACACATCAAAACAATTTGTATAGAAAGAATCCCTTGGGTTGAACACTGATTCAGTTCTGTTATTTTTCTAGTGATTAGTGGCTTAGTCCCGAAGTGGGATAACCCAAGATATGTTGTAAGCTTGCCAGCTACAAAAACTAGGTTGGCTGGTTCTCTTGGCCATGTGATGTCATGTGGAAAAAGTAACACTTTTCCAGTGAGAATTATCCCGCGTACACGCTATTGATGATTCTAGGGTGACACTGCCCATCTCGATCCATTCATATCCATTCCGGAAATATCAATGTACATTTGCCAACCAGGTCAACACATGTGATGGGATGGCAAGTTTCCAGCAGTCAATTGACTTGAGCCATGTCCAACCATTTTAATTTTCATCATGTGTCCATGATTTTCGATAGATTGCCAATATTGTCTGTACTTTTCTGCATTGTTCTATTCTATGTTTTCCATAGTTCTATATGTTGGTTTGTTATTTTTTTTGTCATGATGATTTGGCTCAAAAGCACCAATAGGCACCATGTAGTTGCTGCGCGCCATGTCAGGTGTCGGTGACCGGGTGACATTGGGAAGACACACAGGCATCATGTCGTTTCATGTTGTTTCGGGCCACATGTTTTTTTTTCCTTGCGTCATCTACTCATCTATCTAATTACTCTTTGATTCCAAAGCTACATGGCAGGATGATGTTAAGTCGTCTTCTACGCGTTTGGAAAATGGCCATAGAAATAGTGAGTTTTCCCATGAAACATAGTGGTTTTCCATAGTTATGTAAACGTTTACCAGAGGCTACATGGCAGGAAAATAGTTCTGGTGCAGTGTTTTCCGCCGTCAAAGTTTCGTCTTCGATTTCTGTGCAAAATACCGGGCGACATGGTCGCTGAATGTCATGGGAGTATCCCATTCCTGGCAACTTGGTCAAATACGGATAACCGTAGTTTAATACAATTCATATGTGTTTTTTTCATAGGAATATCTAATAATAATGGTTAATCTATGGATAATCTATGGTTAATCTATGGATAATCTATGGTTAATCTATGGTTAATCTATGGTTAATCTATGGATATATATATATATATACACATATCATGTTATATGTATACCGAAATGTATTATAACTGAATACAGTTTCGATCTGGCCTTTTGAGGGTTTGTAAATATACTTTCCTAACCAGCTCGAACCATAAGTTTTTTTTTCAAGGGCCCATGCAATATAAAATTGGACATTGTCACATGCGTATAGGTCTTCGAGGTGTATTTGGTAATGCTCACTTGAAAACCAGCATGAAACGCAAACCGATGGGATATGGAAGATGATTTTCCTCATGGAAATGACAGCGAGCTGTGGTTGGTCCCCCACTTCGTACAGCTGTTGTGGCTTAGTTCATGTTAGTTCATCCCACAACTGGACATACCCTCTGGTAAACTAACATAGCTATGGAAAATGGCAATTGATAGTGGATTTACCCATTAAAAATTATGATGTTCCATAGTTTTTTGCGTGTTTACCAGAAAATTAACCGTTTAACACCGGATGGAGTCCATCCTCCGCAGTGTTCGGCTTGAGCCTTGAGCTTTAGTTTGGCCGGGGGAAGCGAGAGGCCATGGATGGTTGGATGGTGGGGGGAGCTCCAAGTGGCCACTTCTGGGAAAAGCCATGGAAAATCTCGGTGAATGAAGAACGGGTCAAGCAAAACCCAGAAACCTAACGGCCTAACGTGTCCAAGATTTCTGATGCAACATCAAACATATCAAACAACCAGGCTACTTCGCCTTGGGCTGGGCTTATCGAGAACTGCTGACATGTATACGTCGCGCGAGCGTTATATAAGATATATAAGAATGTTGGTTGCCGATGGCCAGTGGGCCAGGGTCCCTCAATTTCTTATCGGAAAGGCCCATGTCAGTATATATGTACACTTATTCGGTCAAGGGTCCCTTAATTTCTTAACTTCCATTTGCATACATATTCCACAAAACATATATGCGGCAAAAAAAATCAGCCCCTCATTTTCTTATACAAGGAATTCTTATACAGTGCTTGGGCTGTACTTTTCTCAATAGATAATCGACTTATGAATCTCATGGCCATGGCCAGTAGATTGTGGCTCAAGGTTTAAGAATCCCATTTTGGGCCAGGTTTGACCCCCCATGTTCATAAGCCAGCAAGCATGGGTTTCTATCTGCGTTGCATTAAACAAATGCCTGTGGAGAATGGGGACTCAACACACTTTTATGTGTTTTCTGTATTAAGTATTAATATATTTGACACATCACAAAAATTGCTGGAGATATTTTTTCAAAGAACCATGACAGATATTCGAAATGTTGATAGACATTTTTTTTGAGCATAATTCAGGAAACGATCAAGACAGGCTTCTGTCAATGCCTCTATAAAGATTGCTCTGCAGGAGAAAGCAACAAAGAGGATCGGGAGAGGGGATATAGTGGACTATCACCAACAATCTGATATTTAGTGAATGAAGTGATTGCGAGGTGCTGATACAAGCAGGCTTAATGTGATGATTCTGGTGCTGACTGGCAATGTGTGTTGGAGGATCATCCAACCTGTGCAAGTCAAATTCTGCATCTTTTTCTCACTACTGGTAACTGCTTGGGTTTCTCAGCGGCACTGGAATGATATAATGATTCTGATGACATTTAAACCATAGACGATGATATGGTATAGTAGTATGTAATGTACATATAACTTGTCTGTGGTTGGTGTCTCACCTGAATCTCCTAAGTAAGATATTATGAATAGACATAATATAGTGACACATAAGATTTCTTTATTCTTTATGCATGGAACTGGCTGAAGAAACAGGTGATTTAAAAGAAAAACAACTTTGGGGTGCTTGAGTTCCACGTTCAGCATCAGTTCTGCGATCCTGGGGAATCCTCCCTCAGTTTTGTTTTTTACATTTGGTTGGTGACCATTGGTGTTGTTGTTTTTAATATGGTTTACTTTCAACACTGTCTGGGATGGCAACCCCCAATGCACCAATATGTTTTTGTCTGAAAAATATCTCGAGCCAGTCGCTTGCCCGCACAGGTGAAGCGAACGTCATGCAGGTCCGCATGGCTGGCTGAGACTTCTCCCGGCGAGGTGTTTATACCAACCATGTATTTTTGGGTTTACCATCCATGATGGGGGGGTTCTATGTTGGGAGCAAAAATGATGTCGCCATCGACAGAGAGGTCATTGAAATATGATGAAATATGTGCTCCACAGCTGCCGACATGAAACCCAGAAACGGCAGTTTCCAACCGCCGAATTGTCGAAACCAAACCGTTCTTGGGGCAAGAATTGTAGACAACAGCCATCAACAGCCGCTACTTGAAGTGACTGATGCCTGAGGCTGCAAATCCATCTACCATCTGGTTAGTTAACATAGCCATGGAAAATCACCATGTTTAATAGGTAAACCATCTATAAATGGACCATGGCTTCCATGGCGAACTGTTAAATAACCAGAGGGTAACTTTGTTCTTGAATTGAGGGACATGCTGGATAAAGTGACTGAGAAAGTGTCTTTTCAAAGGCACCCATTTGTGGCATTTCCAAAACACCAGTAGCCTCTGGTAATCAAACGTGGCACGTGGAAATCATCTATAAATAGAGGATTTTCCATTGCCATGTTACCAGAGGGTGAATCCATGTAAATCCCGTATCCTGCTAGACATGGCAAATCGTTCCTTACTTCGTGGTTTTCTCTGGCCATCCTATGTACATCATTCTAATCTGACCTTGGCCATATATATTGTTGCGTGGCGATATATAGTGTTTGTACTCAACATCACTTAAACTCATATGACTCATATCATATACTATATTATCATGGGAATTTAACCAATCCCAAAGTCCCAAAGGTAACGCCCCCAATTAGGACCTCGTCAGGTCATGTGGTGCCACGAAGGTGGCAGGGGGCGCTGGGGACTTGGTTGTAAACTACAGGAAGGCGCACTCAAAACCGATAGGCAAATACGATCAAATAGATTTAGAACTAACGCCTAGGGTCTATGGTGGATATATATATATACAATATATACAATGTATATACATACATGTACATACATCTGTAGGTTAGATAGGTTTCTACCCAACTTAAAACTGGGGAAGGCCTTCCTCTAGCTCCTCGGTGATCTCAGTGGAAGCAATTTGTCGCTCAGCCACTCTGACCCAGTGGCTGAGTGTGTTGGACCCACCAATGGCAGAAGAACCGGTTCATTTTGCACAATGTTCAGTGTCACAAGGCTCAGATCTGCTCGGGTTTCAACACGTTCTGCATCTTATTCTTGCTTTGAAATTGTGATCATGTGTGAGGTCACCCGAAAGGTTCATTTGAGTCGCACTGAGGGCTCCCAAGGTGGTATTCAAGGCTACAAAGTCCTGATTCTAGGGACCACAGCTCTAGGATCGGGGGCCTGGTTGCCACGTGATGTCGACCCTGGATTAGTACTGCCAAATGAGGTCAACCACGGGGGTCACCCCTGAAAATAGTGACAAATGATTGTTCAAGTGGGTAACCACAATGAATAAATTGGACGTAGCAAAATCCTGGGCGATATGGGTCATCATTGGTTTGGTCCCTCAGATTCAACAGCATTCGGTCTGAGCCATTTTTATCAGTGGATGTCCCAGGAAGATAGCCGGGGCCTGAACCCAGCCAGTGCGCAGCCTGTACTAATGGTTCTTAGCAGCCTTGAAGATGCAAGATTGGGATCTCCATTTTGGCAAAGCTTTCGTACAACGATGAGTTCCTCCTACTTGTGTAGGGAGTTATTGATTGAAACAGAAATAGGCCAACCCGCAGTGATAGTTGTTTGCACTTGCAAGCCCATCAACATATGAGTCTGGTTCTACGGCCCGTCATTGTTTATAGGTACAATATAATGTTGGTCGGTGAAATCCCAATTTTGCTGATGATAGCCATTTTTTGATATTAAAATTGCAAATTTAGGGTGCTTGAACGTACCTCCCAGTTGATTTTTGGTTCGTAACCAGAGGTAATACAATATTAATGGAGGTTTCCATAAATGGGGGGTACCACCAAATGGATGATGAATAGGGGTACCTCCATTAAGGATCAACCCATCACGGTTTGTTTCGCCAGGGGAGAAACACCTGGCCTCCGCAGCACAGAAGCAGGCGACCAACTCGTGGATGGGGTTCCATACATGCGTGAACCCTTTGATAATCTAACATAGCTATGGAATATCACCATCTTTAATAAGTAAATCAACTATAAATGGGAAATGTTCAATAGCTATGTTAAATTACTAGAGGGTACCCCAAAATGGATGATTTATAATAGAACATCCATCTAATAAATGGATGATTTGGGGGTACCCCCATTTTAGGAAACATCCGTATATACCTACATTGGCCGGCCCGTAGCTTCAATCAAGGTACCAGAGGAATGGAAGTACAATTGCAACTGGCCCAAGGACTAATCATTCATTTTTAGATACCCAATTTTGACCCAACACATCCCAATTTCCATTTTTAGCATCACATGTTTCAAAGTCTCCATTTCTGGTTTTTGCACGATGATTCCAATTTGACTCGTACTTTCTCACGGTTTTTTTACAACCATCCAATTGGGGGCACCCGGAGGGGTTTCACGGTTCATCCAACATGTTTGGCTGGCAAACCCTGTTTGAAAAAGGGCTTTCGATTGCAAGGTACATACATATTATATACATATAATATATATATATATAGTATTTGGAACAAACCATGTTTCTTTGCCCCTCACTGATTATCCTAAAGAAGAGGCGCAACCCTTCATATGTCGAACCACTTTTGACCAATGATGGTATGTCACATACGAAACTGTTTGTTTTTTTCCGAGACGCGCTATTGGGCAACAACAATTGGTGATGTTGTGCCATGTTGAGTTTCAAAGCATCCAATTCCCCGGTCATTTCTAGCTAAGCATGTTGGAGTAAATCAATAAGATATAGGAGTACAATGGAGATAAGAGTACAACTAACATGGGATTTGGGGGAGTCTAAAGTATATTATTTTCTAACGACTTCAAATGACCTCACCATAAATGTTGGTTGATATCAGGAGAAACATCAAAGATGTGTAGCATTGCCCGGTTCTTGGGGGATGGCCAATGTCTAACCAGATGACCGTACCCCATATACCATGTTTCTGGGTAAATTATAACGACCTCACTGTGACCTCACTGGAAATCATGGTTAATAAGGGAAATCATCCCCAAATGGCCTTAATTCAGGCTAGTGAATTATTATAATTTACCCAGATACCATAGACCATGACACAGATGTAACGTCGATTCTCGTATTCTCCAGATTTGGATCATCACCTCCCTGACCGGATGGGGCTAGAGCGTACTGGATGGTGAACAATCAGGTGTGCGATGCATTGATATGATATATGTGATGTCTATATTAATTCACACATGTGGAGGGATATGTATAACGATGCGTGTATATATAATATACATAAGCAACAAGATAATACGTGTCTTTGTTTAAACAATTAGGCTGCCGCATGCCTGAATCGAAGCGTTTATCGTAGTTTGCCTTATTGAAATGTTTATTTCGTGGGGTATACCCCGGCAATATCCGGACTTGGATTGGTGCTTGGGTTGTGCCCTGTTGTGATGATTCCGCTTGTGACTTTACGCATAGACTCACGGGTGAGTAGCCTCTTGGAAGACTTCAAAGAATACGTACTTAATTTTGAGATATCATGTCACATGTCGATTTTTGCGACATGACTCCTAGATTGTGGAATTATTGCTTGGATTTGCAATAAGGCCTTGATTGGGCGTACCGGCCCAAGCTATAATCTCCACCGATACGCAAGTTGGTTCCCTAACTGAGAGCCACCTATTGTCGTGCTTTCATGTTTTGGGGAGAGACTCTGGTACAGCACCCCAAAGCAAAAGCTTATGAATGCATCCCACTTCCGGGTCCGACAATCCCAAATTTCTATGATTTATTTCATTCTATTTCAGTGATTTCTCCCAAGGTTGCCACTCTCAGCGGGGATTTTCATCCCAGGATTTGTGTGTTGTAAGACTTACTAAGTTTATATAGATATGCTACATTTGTCTTTTCTTTTTAAGGAATTGTATGATGATTATACATATGCATGTGGAAATATAATGAACTATATATATATGTACAGTTGGTTCTTGGTATGTATATATATATACATGATATACACACAGATACATTAATATATATATATACACATACAATATATTTTACATATATATATATATATATATATATGTGTATATTATCAAAGGAAGTTTACTTTGAAAACTTCCGAGTTACGGACGAGTGTCATGGGCAGCATTATCATCATCATGTCAACCACATCATCATGTCGACCTCATCATCATCATCATCATCATCACCATCATCATCATCATCATCATCACCACCATCACCATCACCATCACCATCTCCATCACCATCATTACCATCATTTCCATCATTACCATCATCCAGTAGTTGGGAAATGTAACAGGTCGGGGTGAATTCAGGCTTGAAAAGACCCTCGGGCACGAAACCCTGTGTTTTTTCGGGTAAAGTGACTTCCGTGGTCGCCAAGGAAGTAGGGTCTCTGTTTCCGCGGTTTCGGGCCTGGATCGGCAAAAGCTGTCGACAAAACGTGCACAGGACTGACTGTAGCGAGAGCTTGATTTCACATAAAAATCGTAAAAAACTGAGCCGTTAGGAGCTGTTGTGGAAGATGGGGTTGGAAAATTTCATTGATTCATGCATTCATTTCATTTCGTTTCATTTCATGATTTCATGTCATTTCAAATGATTACATTCATTCGTTCACTCATTCACTCATTCACTCATTCATTCACCCATTCATTCATTCATTCATTCAACCAACCAACCAACCAACCAACTAACCAACCATTCATTCCACTCATTCGCTCATTCGTTCATTCATTCATTCATTCATTCATTCGTTCATTCATTCATTCATCCATCCATTCTTTCATTCATTCATTCATCCATTCATCCATTCATCCACTCATCCACTCACTCGCTCATTCATTCTTCCATTCATTCCATTCATTCCGTTCATTCTATTCATTCCGTTCGTTCTTTTCATCCCCTTCATTCATTCACTCACTCACTCACTCATTCATGCATTCATTCATTCATTCATCCATTCAATCATTCAATCATTCAATCATTCATTCATTCATTCGTTCGTTCGTTCCTTCATTCATTCATTCACTCATTTATTCATTCATTCATTCATTCACTCATTCATTCATTCATTCATTCTTTCATTCATTCATTCACTCACTCACTCACTCAATCACTCACTCACTCATTCACTCACTCACTCACTCACCCACTCACTCACTCACTCACTCATCCACTCTTCCATTCATTTCATTCATTCCATTCCGTCCATTCCTTCCATTCCTTCCATTCCTTCCCTTCCTTCCATTCCTTCCATTCCTTCCATTCATTCCATTCCTTCCATTCATTCCATTCATTCGATTTATTCCATTCATCCCATTCAATCCATTCATACCATTTATTCCATTTCATTTGTTCCTTCATTCATTCCTTCCTTCCTTCCTTCCGTCCTTCCTTCCATTCTTTCATTCACTCATTCATTCACTCATTCATTCATTCGTTCCTTCGTTCGTTCATTCATTCCACTCATCCCTTTATTCATTCATCCTTCCGTTCGTTCACTCACTCATTCATTCATTCATTCATTCATTCATTCAGTCAGTCAGTCATTCAGTCATTCAGTCACTCAGTCGTTCAGTCGTTCAGTTTTTCATTCATTCAGTCATTCAGTCAGTCATTTAGTCATTTAGTCATTTAGTCATTTAGTCATTCAATCAATCATTCATTCCCTTCATTCATTCGTTCATTCGTTCATTCGTTCATTCGTTCATTCATTCATTCATTCATTCATTCATTCATTGATTCGTTCATTCATTCATTCATTTATTCATTCATTCATTCATTCATTCTTTCATTTATTCTTTCATTCATTCATTCATTCATTCATTCATTGGTTATTGGTTGATTTATTGAAACATTCATTCAATCAGTCGTTCTTTCATTCAATCAATCATTCATTCCCTTCATTCATTCATTCGTTCATTCGTTCATGCATTCATTCATTCATTCATTCAGTCAGCCATTCATTCATTCGTTCATTCATTCATTCATTCATTCACTCACTCATTCATTCGTTCGTTCATTCATTCATTCTTTCATTCATCCATTCATGCTTTCTTTCTTCCTTTCTTTCTTTCTTTCGTTCATTCATTTCATTCATTTCATTCATTTCAGTCATTTAATCATCCATTCGTTCATTCATTACACTCATCCATTCTTTGATTTCCTGATTCATTGACTCACTGAATCACTGAAGCCGTTGGTTCACTAATTCGTTGACTGATTGACTCATTGAATCACTGAATCATTGATGGTTCATTGGTTCATTGAATCTTCCAATCGTTGTTTCATTGGATTCCGTGGTTTAGTGATTCGCTGCTTCATTGATTCGTTGATTCACTGATTCGTTGATTCATTGACTCACTCAACCGGTCAATCATTGACCCATTGATTCACTGACTCGTTGCTTCACTGACTCATTGCGTCGTTGAACCATTGATTCATTGATTTGTCGCTTCATCGTTTCACTAATTTATTGGATTCAGTCACTGGTTCATTGATTCGTTCGTTCATCCGTTCGTTGCTTCACTGCTTCCTTCATTCAGTTGTGCAGCGATTCTTTCATGTCATTTCATTGGCATCTCAACAACCATGTGCTCATTCGTTGATGCACCTCACAACTTCAACACTTCATTGCTTCTGCATCGCAAAAGCTTTCCTATAGGCCAGTGATTTCCTATAGCGTGCGGGGCACTAGCTGGTGCACGTATATGGGTATGTATAAAATATTGTTGCTTCATTTATTTCTATACATAGGTGAATAAGCCTTGATTATCCTGAGCCTGTGTGAGGTCCAGGCAGTGCAGTGGTTAGCACTCATCCTCGAAATTTGCCCAACTCAAAAAAACTATAGCGCCTTGGACACGACGGCATGTGCTAAAAACATGTGATGTTGGTAAATTGGTAAAGCAATAATAAACAACACATATTTTGATGGTCTATACCACCCATCTATGGTGATCTAGGGGTTGGTTTATTATTGTTTTACCAACATTATGTATGTGTGTATATATATATAGTTAGTCACCGTTGTAGTACATATTTTTCTGGAATTTCTGGGTAAACCTCGGTGAAGAGGTTTTTACAGTTTTTACGATTTGTTTTTTGATGCGAACAAAGCATATCCAGTGTGCTAGTGTTTCTTTTGCCATCCAGGATCAGACATGGTTGAGTGCGACTTCAAATAACCAAGGTCCATTTTTTGATGGTTACATACAGTTTTTAGACGTGTTGTAGCTATTCCCGACAAAATGCACGCCTAATTTCGCAAGATATGACAAAAACAACGAACACGAATTGTAGGAATGCAATCGCTGCTCTCTGGTTTCATCCATTCCTGTTTCAGAAGATATATAATCTAGCCCTGTGACCGGATTTCATGACGTATAGCTGCTAACGCAGCATAATTCAGCTGTCCCATTCAGCAGGGGTTGCTAAGCCCCTGTTGGTTGATGATTGGTTTGCGGTTTATATCACCCAATATATTGGGGATTCTCAGCATCCATTTATTAGTTCGAATCTCATGGAATCCCGTTCTTAATCAGCTAGTATTTCATGGAATTGAATGATGTTGCCGGTTTTGAACATGACGGTGGTTTATTGGGGAATCGCACTCCCATGTTTAGGGGATCTATGATCTATGGATGATTAGACTCCCCACTATGGTTGTGCTATTTAGTGCGGATTGGTGCTCAGAAATCCTACTTCACGCCTCACTCTCCAAGTTTCGCAGCTCCTTCTTGTTTTCCACGGCGCAACTCGAAAGTCTTCGAATTTGAGCTGGAAAAAAGGCAGCTGCAATGCTGCATATATTGAACATGAATGAAATTCTGTCTGCACAGGAAAATCAGATGCTAAAAATGGTTCGTGCTTTCTGCAGGCCGGCCTCCGCGAGCTGGACCAGAGCTCCTCTCCCCGACCCGTCCTCTGCGGGGCCACAATCAGCTGGGGTCGCATGAGGGCCGGGCACAGCCGTCTCCTCCACAGCGTGCCTCCGGCCGGCCGAGCTGGACCAGGACCCTCTGTTCGGACCCGTCCTCAGCGCGGCCTGATTGGTCAGCATCCAAGAAGTTTGTAGTTGGGCCGGGCACAGCCGTCTCCTCCACAGCGTGCCTCCGGCCAGCCTGCGCGAGCTGGACCAGGACCCTCTCTCCCCACCCGTCCTCATCCCGGCCATCCGACAAATTTGTGTTTGGGCCGGCCACAGCCGTCTCCTCTACAGTGTGCCTCCGGCCAGCCCGCGCGAGCTGGGCCAGGACTCTCTGTCCCGACCCGTCAACAGCGCGGCTCGATTGATCTCCTCTTGGCATCACCTCTTCAAAGTTTGGCCTTGTGATCTCTGGCTCCTCATCCTCCGCAGGGAGACTTCGGCTTTCACCGCCAAGCAACCACATCTTCAGGTTACTGCAGGCTCCTACCTTCCACAGAGCTTGCAGACCCAATGTGAAAATCATAACCAAAACTGTGTAAATCATCACAAGTTGATTGAACTCAGCGGACGATTCTTCCTCCTCATCCTCCTGAGCTTTCGACATCTGCAAAGACGCTGTCATGGTGATCAGTCTTTTCTGCTGCTTCTTCTTCTGTATGCTGTATGCCCAGTCTTTTTCATGCCAAGCATTTCCTTGAGAAGCTCCAGAAGTGTTGATGCCAAAGCCTTTGTTCCCAAGTCCGCTATCATACGTTCTAGGAACTTGACCCACCTGCCAATCCCCTCGTAAGACCGATTGTCTTGCGAAAGCCCACCACAATCGCAAATGTCTGGTGCGCCAGCTCCCTCCTTCTGCCATGAGGATAGCCAACGCAGCTTGAGAATCACAAAGAGCAATGCTGTCGACTTCCGCAAACAATTCTGAGATGATGACGAAGACGGATTCTCCAGCCACCATCGCCTCTACCAACTCAGTCAGCTCCGACTCGGCAGTGCTCAGATTCACTGCGGATTGGCGGCCACTTCTCCAAAACATTAAACTTCCATTGGCCATGACAACAAAAGACCCATGTGATTCATCTGATTCCGGGGCAAAGCTGGGGTCTGAATAGACATACAGGTTGATCGGATCTACCGGCTTCTCATCTAACTTCAGCCCTTCGCCCACGGTGCCCTTCAGGTACAGCCTCATCTGCTTGGCCGTGTCTTGAATGACTTGTGTGGACCTGTAGCGCCCATCCTTGAAACTCCAAACATCAAATCTGGTCTTGTGCGGGTCATCAGCCACAATAGTTCCCCAATGACCTTCTGACATGCCTCGACCCCTTCTGCTGACGGCGGGGTCACATCTTGGTTCATGCCATAGCACAGCTTGATCCCATGTGATCGGGATTTTCCGAATCTTCTCACCATCCTCATATCTTCCAAGGAAGATCTCTGATGTATGCCTGCTGGTTCAAGTTCCATTGCGTTCTCTCCTCCCCCTCACTGGACAGCGGGTGATCTCAATTCCAAGGAACCTCACCGGAACTTCTCCGATTTCCTCAGGCACTGATGTGCTCCAGGTCTCTTGCAGTCGCTGTGTCACTGACTTCATGACATCCCTTCTGCCTGCAATAAAGATGTCATCCACATACGTCATGACTAGCCCAACCACCCGACCATTCGGCACGAACTCCTCCTCAAAATCATCTTGAAAACCATCCCTTTTAAACACCACCTTCCAGAGATTCTGCTCGGACTCCATCTGCTTCAGGACCAGAAATTCCTTCTCGCCATCCATGTCACTGAGATCTTCAAATCTCTCATAGTCTTGGCACCATGCAGGCCCCACAACCTCGGAGATCTGCGAAAGCCCTACACCGCCCTCGGATCAATGGCAAAAAGAGTGCTTCTCCCTTGAAAAACTTGGTACCTCTCAAAACATGTGGAGCTTGAATCAGAAGCAGATCCTCTTCTGGCGACTGTTCCATATCTGCATTCAAAAATGCAGTGCGCACATCAAGCATGCATCCACACCAATCCATCTTTGATGATGTCCACACCAGGAGACGCAATGTGGTTGCATCTGCGCCTGTGGAGTCTGTGGAGTACGTCTCTTCGCCCTCCTTCTTTTCCTCATAGTTTCCGCAGACGACCCATCGGCTTTTCAACTTTCCACCTGGCTTGATCGTGAACACCATTTTTGAGGGTAAGTTCTCCAACCTCTTCCCCTCTTTTGGGCTTGCAACCTCAACTCCTCAACTTCCGCCTTGGTCAGGGGCTTCAAAGCGGACTTCTCAACTGTCAGGGATTCCACCTCACTCTTGATGGAAGATTCCCATTTTCGAAGACGTCTTTGGGAGAGACAATCTTTGTCTGCAAGATCTCATCATTCTCCCCCCTGTTCCTCCACCAGCTTCCTCAAACGCCCAAGAATTCGAACTTCATCTGCCGCAATCTCAGGATCTTCGTTGATCAGGATCTTCATGACCCTTCTCGCTTCAATCTTCTTTTTCTCCTCCACAACCTCCTCTGGATCCATCAAGGAAGCATCCATCTTCCTCAGAGTGGACTTCCCTCTGATCCTCCTCCGTTGTTCTCGTGTGTCTCGACCTTCTCTTTCAACTGCAATCCAAACCGTCTCATCTTCAGGTTCAGTGGTTGGTGCCAAGATGTATCTGGTCAGCCTCGGGGCTTCTCCGGGTTTGTCAATCCAGTGCCCATGATTCTCAACTGAAGGGCAAAGATGCTGAACCTTCCCAACTCGGGACGACAAATCATCCTTCTTTCAAGTTCGTTTCCTCACCCTCACCTCCTGCACAAATCTGGGCCATTCTGGTTTGGTGCCCATCCTCCTTTGAACCTCGTTGGCATACCGCAAACCCCACGGCCACCACTTCGCATCTTCAAAGGCCTGCCTCAAAGTTCGCCTGGTGTAATTCTTGAAGGCTTTCACTTTCTACCTCAGCACGTCCGTTTCCACTGGAATCGTCTCCAGGGGCCTTTGTCAAATAGATACCCCTTTGCAATGCCCACCTCTTGAACTCACCAGCAAACTCATGACCTTGATCTGAATGAATCCTCCCCACATGATATCCTTCCGATCTCAACCGGAAGACAAACTCCATGACCGTGCTCACCACCTCCTTTACCTTCTTTGACGGCAGGGCCATGCGGAAAACTCGCAGTTCTGTGACCTCATCAAGGGTCGGAGGACTGGCTCTGAGAGCTGCACCAGGAGATCCTCCCCCGACCCGTCCTCATCAGCCAGGGTGGCTCTTCACATCACCCGCCCCTTCACCGGAGATCTGGACCAGGGCTCCTCTCCCCGACCCGTCCTCATCCGGTGGAAATGGCTCATCCTCCTCCGCTTCAATCATTGGAGCATCATCAGTGGGATCTTCATCAGGCGGGCTTTTCAGCTTTTTAGTCCCACGAGGCACCCTCCATGTCAAGGCGCCCACAAGGAAGTACCGCACCAACGATCCACCCATGTCATAGGCTGGCTTCCGTGGACCAGCTGTGTCAATCGACAACACCCCCGCCAACGGATCTTTCACACATCGATGTGGGGGACATTGCTGCGAGCGTTCTTGGCGCACTACGGTTGCGTCTGTGTGGAACATGCCGAAACTCCAAGTGCTCATTCCAAGTCATGGCCTTGCATTTCACATCCGAACGAAACACCTGTTGAACCAATGCTGAGGACACCGTAGCCATCACTGCAGGAGCCCACCTCGATAACTCAGTTGAACTTGAAATCTTGACCGGCCCCCTAAAACTCCTCCTTTGGAACGCCTCCGCATTCAGCTCCAGGTTTCCACCAAACGTGGTTTGGGCGAAAAGCCACCCATGATGCCCTGTTTGAAGAGTGTCTCCTCCAAGGCAAACTCCTTCGCAATCGACTTCCACTCCTTGGTGTCCCAGAAACTGACCACCTCATGCATGTAGTCTTTCGGGGACGCCGGTTGTGCAAGTCCAAATGCCACCCAGTCATTCAACCCTCTGGCCCTTCTCATGTAGGTGGACAGCATGAACAGGAAAATGCATCGCCACATCATGATGTCATCTTCATGCAACTTCTGAAGTTCCTCCTCCGTGGCATCCTTGATGCCAAATTCCTCCCCACCCCACCGTCGAATCGGACGAGGCGCATTGGGTTGCCCCGGAACTGGAACATGACGAAGAAGACTGCGGGTCCTGCAGTTCCGACCAGCAACAATGGACAGAATCTTGCACTCAATTGCAGCTTTGATCAGCCCAGCATAGACACCATCATCTGCCAAAACATCATGTTGTGGAATGTTGTGGACCCCGTTTCAAATCAACCTCAAGCAACTTGTCGTCAGGTCCACCATGCTGACGTAATGCCCTCTTCAAAGTGCATCCAGAATCAGGACCGGCAAATAAGTGCACCATCATCCCATCACGTCGCCACTTTTTTTGCTGATGACGATTTCCAGGAACTGCAGACCAATCTCCAGGGCTCACCACGAGCTTCTCCTTGATGTGATCAGGAAGGGACGCCAGCACCGCACGTTGTTCTATACCAGCCGTCTCATCCAACACACTTCGTCATCATATTCACCAATCTTCTTCGGAATCCCAACCTTGGCATCCTCGATCTCAGTGATCAGCTCCAAAGCCATAGTCTTGGAGAAGTGTGGACAACCCTCCCGCCATCTGTATGGGGATATTTCCCTTCTCGGGGTGCTTCAACTGCATGCAACCCTGACTCCATGTGATCCCACAACCCAGCAACTCGGTCAGCTGGCCCATCGGCACTATCGGCTCAATTGCCGATGACGGTCATATCATAGACCCTCCTGGTGCCATTCTCAACCTCACCGCTCGCCCATCAGCCAGACCAACATCTACCAATGGATACAACTGAACATTTTCTCCATCTTTCCGGGGACGAAGTGCATGAGTAGCCCCACTGTCCACCAAGCCCACATCTGCACCTGTCGCTAATAACCTCCTCATCTTGAAGGTTCTCAAAGCCTTCAACTGCTGCTGAAGCCTCTCCATCACGTCCTTGCGTTCCTCCTCCTGAGAACTGCCGCCAGACGTAGAATCTTGACCTGAGGGTGGAGTTGAAATTTATCTCAGCATCTTGTTGGCCTCTTTTCCAAGAAATCATTAACTGCACTCTCTGAGCTGGCTTGACTGCTAACGTCCGGATCCTTCCCACCAGACGCCATCCCTTTGTCCTCCCCGCCGGCTTTGGCCATCCTGGGTTTGGTAGGGCTTGTCTCCGATGATGGGCCGCTCGATCTGGTGCACGATGGAGCCAAGTGCTCCACACTGCCGCAAGTGTAACAGCGACGCCTCTCATCTCTCATCTCGTGGCTGAATCCACATTTTTTGCCCTTTCTACATCCTCCATCTGTAAGGTAGAACTTGCATTTGGGCTTCTGCTTCTCCTCGCCTTCAGGCTTCTCTCTACCTTTCCCTTTTCCTTTGTCTACTTCCATGGTCTTCCTCTTTAGCTCACCCTTCGGCGCCACTGCAGCAGCTCTCTTTTCTGACAAAGCAACTTGTTCGATCTCTGCCAAAAGGTGCGTTGCGAATTGACCAACGGTGATATCTGTCGGCCGAGTGTCGACTCCAAGAGAGTTTCTGGCAAGGCTGACTCTGAATTGCAACTCTTTGTTTGATTCAAGCACCTTGCGAATCAGCTTGTTTAGCCCCTTCAAAAGAAGTGCCGGATCTGGCGTCACAGCGCAAATTTCTTGTGTTCACAACTTCCATCGCAATCATCTCCTTATAGCTGCCGGCGCCTCAGACATAGTCCCCACCTCCACTAGCTCCTCCAAACTGCGGAGCAAAGTCTGCTTCTCCAGCACACCGCCCGCACAGTAGGTCAGCAACAGCTGCGTCAGGATCCCAAAAACGCTCAGCCTCCTTTCTGAGACCACTTCATCTTTGACGACTTCAGGGACTGCCTGAAGAAGCATCGCAGCCATCCTCCGTTCCAATCTCGACCACTTCTCGAGACTCACTTTTCTGGAAGAGGATATAATGTTGAACTCGGTCAAGGGGAGACATTGACGTGCGCTTCTGATAACACTGCTCAGCAGATTTGACCATCAGCGACCCCCACAGCTCCGAACTGGCTGACAAATCAGCTGCTATCGGTTTGACGGTCAGCAGCCAGTCTCCTAAAACTGCAAAGGCCCTTGACTCGGAGTCCGCTGCTGTAGGACAGGAAGGTCAGGAATGCCAGTCCTCACAACTTCAACTCCGCGAATCATCCCCGACTCCTTTCTAGTTTCGGGACCTTCTTTTGTAGGTCCTTGATAATCAGATAGTCTCCATCATAATCATCATGAACTCTAAGCTCACCACCATGTGAACTGCCTCTGCCCGCATATGTCCTTTGAGAACCTTCATGCCCTTTATCCATCTTTACCCTTGGGGGTCTATCAGCCTCCTTGGGGGTCTTAAACTCAGCAGCCTCAGGGAGGAATGGGGATCTATCATGGTCTAGTCTATCAGCCTCCTTTGAACCTCCGGCCTCCTCAACACCTCGACGCTTCAGCCAATCGGCGTCCTTGTCTTCCGGACCGGAGTTCGGCTTCGAAGTCTGTTCCTCAGGTGTGAAAAACCTAGGCTCTTCCTCTCTCGAGACCTTCTCACCAGCATCTACTTTCGACCTCAACCGTTGATTCTCAGTTTTCAACGATTGGATCTGTTTCTTGAACTCTTTTTCTTCTCTGTCTCTAGCTACTTGCAACTTCAGGAACTCCACATCTCGTCCCATCTGACTCTGCACAACTCTGGGAGCGTCAACATCCAAAAATGCCGGACTCGGAGCAGAACCAGAAAACCGACTGGGGATTCCCATAAAGATCATGGTGCTTGACTTTGAATGAGTGCAAAGTTTCTCAACTGTTCTTCTGAAAACAACGGAACCTGTGGACCCAAAAACCCACCAGGTGTTGCAGCTTCAGACATCTGTCCTCCAGGATTTGCCATCTCGCTCCTCGGAGGTCGCTCAGCTGTCCTGCGTTTTCTGCATCCAGCTTCTCCATCACCTTCGGGTCATCGGTGCTGTAGGGAGAGTCGTTTTTGCCCAACGCAGGAGGGTCAGGTGGCGGATCAGTCGGGGGCTGCAAAGACTTGCTGGCAGAACCCTGATTGGAACTTTTGGCTGGGGTTCCTTTTGGACGATCATCCTCTTATCCTCTTGCAGTGGGGACATCTTACCCTCAGCATCTTCACTAGTGTTCCCTTCAGGTTTATCTTCCAAGGCCTTCTCACCTCTTTCTACAGCCTCCTTCTGAAACCTCGCCTCTGCTAACCTCATCTCTTCTTGACCCTGCGCTACTTCTTCAAGTGTAGTTTTTCTCCTCCTAAGACCAGCCATTTCAAACTTCTAATCCTCTGGGGATCTTCTAGTCCAAGGAGATACTCAGGGGATCTCAGGGGCCACTTGGGCTCACAACCTGGAAAACTCCAGGTGCCCAGAAATCCCACTTCACGCCTCGCTCTCCAAGTTTCGGAGTTCCTTGTTTTCGAAAGTCTTCGAATTTGAGCTGGAAAAAAGGCAGCTGCAATGCTGCACATATTGAAGAGTTGAACATGAATGAAATTCTGTCTGCACGTGAAGATCAAATGCTCAAAGTGGTTCGTGCTTCCTGCACAAATCATCCATAGATCACATCATTTTTGATTAGTTGGAATCCCCGCTAAAATTGATTCATGAAGGATTTTCACCATGTTTGTGGTCACTTGTCGAACGATTTCGAGACACCAAATTTCGCGGTGCCACCCTGGAGGCCATGGAAACACACTTGGATCGTTGATCGTTCCTGGAAAAACCTTGAATGGGTGTTCCGTAGCCATTTGCATGGGGATCTCTACCAGTTTACCAGAAATTTGTTTATTTTGTTGCGGTTCGTATTCAAAATTGACCACTACGATCCACTACGATCCACTATGATCCACTACGTGGTTTCAATAGATATATAATAAAAATATATGTATTATATATACGTATATACACAAACTTATACACGGGTTTCGTTCGTGTACGGGGGTGACCTGCTGCCTGGCTCCAAGGCATGCTGAAAAAATCACTGACACGCGCCTGCAACGATCTCCTGATGAGATCAATATGGGCCTTGGCGCCGGGACCCTAGCACTGCGCGATGCCGTGGCGATCATGCCCTGGTTTTGCATGGAAAATCCATGAATATCCAACGTTTGTAGATGATTTACCAAAATTTACCCATTATAAACGGTGGTTTTCCATAGTTATGTCAGTTTACCAGAGGGTAGGATGTAGTTGGTATTTCGATTTTACACTATATATAGATATTCTTTATTGGGAAAATTCACCTTCTGGGAATCACAATTTTGTTGCGCCATCCCTCTGCGCTAGCTGGCCATTGTCAATCACATGATGCCAATCGCTAACAGTTTATTTTTTTAATGAATAGAACCTGCCGAGATCGTTTTTTTTTTGACTATCAAGGACCTGGTGACTGTTTGTGGGTGAACCGGTGAACCCGACCATTTTCCGCTAGGCCAGAAAGCCTAGAGGCCCGCCTTCTCAATCGTGTGACGTCAACTCACGAGATCCTTGGATGAATTTGGGTTTCAGTAGTGGTAGGGGGTTGAAAATCACCACACAGGGAGATGGAAACATAACCAAATTTTACGTGTATATAAAAAATATATATATATATATACAGTATATACACTTAGGTTTCAAATTGGTATAATCAACTTCCAAATATGGCCTGTTACAATTCAATTCTGACCTCAGTGGCCGAGCAAAAGAATCAAATGATGTTTACGGGATGTTACGGGCAAAAATGATTTCAAAAATACCCAAGATTTCAGGTTGGTGACTTATTGAAGGAAAACATACGCAAGGGCCTTCCCAAATTTTCCTGAAAGGTATGAAAACAACACCCAAAAGATAGAAAAGTAACATCCTACTAAAATAAGTACAGGTAAAAATTACTTTCCATATGTGTCCATCCTTTTTTAGGGGTGGTGACGGGTTCTGAAACTCTTATACAACCAAGACAACTAACAAGATTGAGAAATCAAAACATACGGCCCCGTGAAAAATGCAGGCTATGACCAAAAATGGGCCACTGATATTGGATAATATTTTTGGAGCGAAGGATCAGGAAGAACTACAGTCTCATCTAATGACACATCTGAAATGCGGAAGCTTCTAGGCGTCTGCGAAAGTTTCTTTCTTCGCTGGATATGTGAGGTTCACAAACAAAAACACACCTTCAAACTTCAAACATATGTTATACCTAGTTTGCACGACTTTATGGTGATATACCAACAATACTTGTTATCGTTTTGGTGATGTACCCATCATGGACTTCGAAAATGTCCAGCTGTCCAAGCTGTCTTCGCCCAGGGAGGATCTTCAAAGGCTGCTGGACACGGTCTTGCAGTACTGTGGCCACTGTGCCGCCAACGATACTGGTGTTCTGGAAGGGTCAAGAACTGTCAGGGTCCAACCTGTAAATTATAGTCACCCATGGGTGCAGGGGAATATTGTAGTATGTTTCTTTGTATACCCAGTTTCCTTTCTTGTATATGGGGTGTTGGGAGCTCATCACAATTTGCTACATGTTTTTTCTCTCCGGAATCATACCATACTCGTAACACCAACCCAAAGCACTGGTGCATCACAATGATTGTGACAGGGGGAATCCACACAAATTTAGCGCTTGCAACTACAAATGATGGTCGTGTCTCAAAATCCTTAAAATGACAGCAGCAGGGCTAGCTCAGGAGAATGCAAACGCAAGGGTCTGCTCCAATGTGTGATAAAAAGCAAGTATAAGTGTACCTACATATTATATTCCTACATCTACCCCAAACGCAATCTAGGGTTCATGCATAGAGCAGAGCTGATTGCAATGGATTTTGGCCTCCCTCTGCGGACCAATGATGACTTCCAAGTTTTGTTTAAAGCCTTGGCCATCCAATTGGACTCATATCGGATCAAGAAAAGCGTGGTGAAGGGATCCCGCTGGTTCTCTTGGCACAATGGATGCATTGACCATTACCATGAGTTTTTTGCGACCCGAATGCTTTTGTCCTTTGGGTACCCACATGAGAGAGACCCGGATGAAAACAGCAAGTCGCTGAATGAGCTCCGTGGAGGAGGCGATTCTTTGGGAGGTCTCAGACTCGCTGTCCAGTGCTGCAGCTGGAAGACATGGTATGGAATTACCATCATCAAGCTAGCTGATGGGCCCCTTTGGAGTCACTACTCAGCCTCGGTCAAGGAGATCAAGGATCCAATGCAGGGTCCAAGACGTAGAATTTGAGTATAGACAAGTCTTCGAAGTCTTTGGGCAAACATTGGTTGATCAGATTGCTTGTTCTTGTCGCCATTTTGACGTGGATATTTGAATCAACCCGATTGATTTTTTGGGTGCTGTTTGTTTTGCTTTCAACCCATTCAACAACCTGGATCCATTCATGATGTTTTGAATTAATATTGAGTAAGTTTACTGGTTGTCTCATCAGTTATGCAATGTATTATAACAATGTTATATATATATCATGTGGTTCCAAATAACTTTGAAACGAAGAATTCTGTATGTACTTCATTCACGAATGGATTGGTTAATTGCCCACCCAATGTTTGTATTTGACTGCAAGATAGCGCAAGCCTTTCGCAATCCCTAGCGCTCTGAGAATTCTTTAGCAAAACGTAGCGCTCCCAGAATGATGGAGGCATTTGCTTTATTGCAGAGAAGAACACTTAATGATCAGTTTAATCAGAGTAGTCCCGAACTGTCGCATTTGTTCTTGGCCGGTCTTTCTCAATGTGCTGGCTGCTGTTTGATTTATTGATCTATTTAATGGATGATTTTCGAATTGAAACCTTCTTGTAGGGAAGCTATGTTTGAGGGCACCGCAGGGCATTTGCCAATAGTGTAATTATTGATAAACATTCCAGTAATATCCCCATTACATCACCATTTTTCTTGCAAAAATCCTTGAATTTAATGATTGATATCTCCAGTATATCACCATTTTTGCTGCTAAAGTCCCTAATGATTGGTCCATTGGTTGAGGGCGCTCCCAGCAGTGAGTCACCCCAGGTTCAGGGATGTCAGCCGAAGAAATTTTCCTTCACAAGCGGGCATTGAAGGCCCAACTTCTTGGGGCGTCCTGCAAGGCCGAAGTGCTGATGGCTGGGCGGGGCTGGACGGTGCATCCTATTGTCAATGGGATATATATATATATATATAAATTGTATATAACTTTGTAAATGGGTAACCCTACCCTATATATATATATAACTTAGTAAATGGATTCTACCGACTTCTACCCGCAGTTAGAAAAAATGGATATATACATATACAGATGAATATAGCCTAGATGGGATGAAATATGGATTACAAACCACTTACTACTGGTAAGTGGCCAAGTTTACTCTATCGCAAGCAGATTCCCCAAAGGGTGACACAAAAGATGATCAAGTCGGAAATCTGGAAATGATGAAGGAAACATCATCGAAGCAGCATCCCGGACATAGTGTTCTATTTTCTAGGGCAGCTCTATAAGACCTTCCTAGATTGCAAGGGAGTGTTACTTAATCATGTCAATAATAATTACCGATGCCAATTTTTATATGGGATCCCCAAAGCTGTGATCTTTATGGGGGTCGGCACCTCGCTCCCGACGCCGAAAATCAACTCGCTTTCAGCGCCGAAAATCGACTCGCTCTCGACGCCTCTTTACTGACATCAACAACATGATAACATCAACAACAAGAACAAAATCAACAGCAGTCTCCAAATCGACAACACAAAAACATTAACAACCACAACAACATCATCAACATTCACATCAACATCAACTAGGAACATGAACCTTATTAACTCACCCCACCCCACCGGTAACTGATCATGAAAGAGCTGTGCCTGTCTCTGCTCAACAGAAAGAAAGATGATGAGGTTGCTGTGCCTGTGTGTGCATAGGAA
>Ga0126342_10003398_pt1 | contig 26258 bp, 20 predicted proteins | sample Cyp1metagenome_FD_92528 | JGI IMG/M metagenome (GOLD analysis project Ga0126342, IMG submission 92528) | Coral microbial communities from Lord Howe Island, Old Settlement Bay, Australia - Cyphastrea 1 metagenome | ecosystem: Host-associated > Invertebrates > Cnidaria > Coral ...
CTTGCAGAATTGCTGAATTTAGTTGCGTGCCGCCTCATAACGAAGAGGAAAAAACAGTAGACCCAGATGAATTATCAACAACCAATACTAAACTTCTAAACAACTATTTTTGACAAATGGTCAGTTATAACTCATAGCCATGGCCATAACTGTAGATAGTTGAAAGAACACACTATAGTTAGGATTGTCTGAGATCGAGGTGCCCAGTTTCAATGGATCATTTTTCACATTTTTCCGATTCATTTGTTGCTATTGAGCGCAGTTGCAATGTGGGAAACCCAATGCCATCAACAACGACCATGGCGGTGGATGGTTTCAATCGACAACAATGGCGATGGAATGGGGATACATGGGGATACTTTATGGCAGTGGGTGATTCCCACATATTCCCACATTATTCTCATTCCCTAATAACTCCCAATCTTACCCCCCCAAAAAAAAATAGGAATTGTCATGATATCTTTCGTGAGTGTGGCAAACCCGCAGCCACACGCACGAACAGATATATATATATATATATATATTAGTGATTAACATTTAATCTATTTTAATTTCATGTTGTTTTCAGGTTATCCTATGATTTTCCCACGTGTTAAATTCTTGCCACTTGGCACCTCTCTCTAGCCGATCATCAGCCAAATTCATGCCCTGCCCAATTTACCGCGCCTGAAAAGTGCGCTTCTCTCCTGGCTGCCGGTAGAGGAGATAATGATGCAACCTCCACATCATCATCATCATCATCATCATCATCATCATCCATATAATATACAAATACATACATGCGCTGCGTGTGTAAAAATGTATATGTGTGTATTATATATGTTATATATGTGTTATCATATAGATATATATTATATATCCATATCACCTGTGACCTCACCTGTGGGTATCAATGGCCATTTCAGGTACCTGAATTGGAGGGACCTACGATATATAAATAAGGCTCTGTGGGGAAGGACTATGTGAAGGGATATGCCGCAAGAATATGGCTGTAAAAATGGGACGGTACCTCCTTTAGGGTCCTGACATGTCCATTGAATTGATAGATACGATTATCACTTGTGGAAATCGGACCGCGCTCTTCCGCAGAGGCTGATCTAAGCATGCCATGATCTTCTCTGGAAGATATTGGAAGATCACTCTGATCCACTCGGATTCAAATCGAGTCTTCGCCTCCGCGTCCCCTACCCGTATCACATCCGCCTGAAGGTAAGCAGCAATGCGAGTCGCGGTAGCAGTGAGCACGAGCACCGTCGTTCCGGACCATTTCGCGGCTGCTGCCGCAACGGTATAGGCCGCAGAAGATTCCGCAAGGTGGAATTCGTCCAGGACTACGATCCTCCGCTTGTCCCTCGTAGCCCAACTAGAGCTCTGAGGCATCTTGACGAGAGCCTTCCACTAGCATCAATGGACACTGCATCTTCTCGAACTTCGTCAGCATCCATCTCGTCTAGGAAGCTCTGGAACAACTTCCTAAAAGTAGGATCCCTCACAGGCGTCAGGATCAGTCTCCGCCCAATCATCTAGGCATATCTAGGCTTTTGGCTGCTGAGGAGACTGCACAAAAAACACCAAGTTCCTTCCCAAAGACGCTGCTCTGGCAGCTACAGTCCATTTAGTTCGATGATACTTACCTCATGTGGGTAAAACCAATGCCATTTTTACCACCCATGACTGGGAATGGTAAACATACCACCTATAAAAATGGTGATTTGGGAATGGTTTATTATTGTTTTATCCAAATTAATTAGTATATTTATAGTGATTTCCCATGGCAAACTGTTAGATTACCAAAGGCTATAGCTTCTTCCCCAGCGGCTTTGCCCGAAAATCATCTACAACCATAGTTAAGTCACCTAGTCAGACCTAGTCATTCCCAACTGAACGCTGTCAATCAGCTATACATCCCATTGAATCACCATGTTTCCTTCTCAAATCTCCATTTTCCCATAGTTTTCCATGGTTTTCCTATAGTTTTCCAAAGGTTTTCCATGGTTTTCCTAGGGTTTTCCCATAATTTTCCTATGCCAAATTCGTTGCACCTTGATACCACTGGTGATCTCCCCGTCCGCCTGTTTCATGCCGCGACTCGAGGCCTGGGACATATGGTATCTGTGTGTGTTAAGAACTACATGTGCCCATATTGCCATAAAATCATAAAGTTTCCAAGCAAAGAAAAACATGGAATTCCCAGTAGTTCCCCCCTAAAATTTCCCATGGTTTTCCCATGGTTTCCCCATGACATCTGTGCGACGAATCTCAACGAATCTCAGCTTGGCACTGGATAGACCTCCTCAACCAGCTGTTCTGCCGCACCCTTTTTGGACCTGACGGCGGATCGTGGGAGTAGCCCCAAGATGACATACGTATGTTCACCTGGAATTGGAAATGATGGGATATAAGTGAAATGATTAAAATTTGGACATTGAAGAAGTTTTGAACCAAGATGGACCAACAATTGGGACATGTAAAGTTATATAACTGGCAGCATCACAAGACAAACAACATGTGTCGGTATAAAACATTGCAAAACATAGAGCAGCAACAAAAAAAACACCAACCAATCTATAGAACCCCCATGTTTTGGTGCTGAAAAAAAAACCTGGATATTTCTCTGGATCCCATGTCATCCAGGCCTCAAAAAAAAACTGTCTCTCAATGTCCTGAGAGACTTCTCGGATGAAACAACCAGGATCCAATGGGTGGACGTTTATAATTTCAAAAAAAAAACTTCGAATATAAGAAATCGGTATTATAAATAATTGGAATGTTACTATAGATATTTATAATAAACTTAAGATGACATGTCTAAGGTATATTTATCACATATAGTTATATATAATTATTATAGCTAATATTATTAATATTACATGATGCTACGATGAGAAGAAGTATACCAAACCGGCCTTTTGGCGACAGAAAAAAATCGTCACCCACGGGCCTGGTGTAATTCATACCTCGCTGGAACAACAAAACCGTGGGGCTGTGCAGAAAAACTGGGAATTCGTCAGAAAATTTGAAGAGAACAACTTGAGATTCATGGGGCAACCATGGGAAATATTAGGTGAGTTTACAATGAACAGTGGGATTTAGCGGGGTTATCATCCACTTAAGTGGACTTGGCGTTGACACCCAGTGGGAATCAGAATCTTGCCCCAACAAGGGTGAAAGTTGAAACCATGCCTGGCGAAAGTTGGTTCCGTTGTAATCAATACGAGGAGGATTGACCCAAAAGCCATCGAAACCCCTTGAAAAAACACGTTCAAAAAATTGAAAAGTGACCTTCAGAAGTAGACTGTCAATAAGCAGAAGTAGCTTCATTCACCGGCTCTCAGAATATTTTCAGGGGTCTTTCTCTGACAAATTCATCATGACGGAAATAGAAATAAAGGGAGTCGAGATCGATGTGCAAAGGAAGTCGAGATCACGGTTCTGATGGCCAAGCCTTCAATTCCAGAGGGCCAAAGTCGCGTTTCTATTAGTGTTTACATAGTCGTGTAAGTGTAGCATAGTGGTCATAGTGTACATTGTGGAGTGAGAGCCAATACTTCTTTCACAAATCTAGGATTGGTAATCGGTGAATATGATATAGTTATATAATTATAGCTAATATTACTATCACGTGATGCTAGATTGGTAATTAGAGCCAGTACACCTCCCCATGGCTATCATCACATCATATCCCCAGCAAAGGACACTTCTCCATTGATGATGTTCCCAGCGAACAAAACGTCCATTTTGATTTGGTATTTTACAGCCAGCCACATTTCTGAATACCGGAGGGTACCTTCTGGTAAACTAACATTTTGCCATGGAAAACCAACCTTTTTGAGTAGGTAAATCAACGAACTGGCCATGTTCAACAACTACAGTTATGGCCTAAAATACCAGTTCTAAGTGCTTATACAGTAACACCATTTATGAAAAGTATAATCCCATAGAAATAACCAGTTATAACTAATGAAATTACCACAGGGTAGCACTAACGCCACTCCAACCAGCCCATTTTTATCTCCAGTTCCAAGCCACTCCAACGCGGCTTGAGCTCCAGCACCCGGCCATGACCTGCACCCGATAGGATCTTCGCAGCGAATGTGGACCAAACAGATGAAATGGATCATACTTGGTCCACATAATAAAAACAACATATATGTTTTGATATTTGGTATATATCCAAATCCAAAGATATTTGGCATTATGAAATATGGTTCATATGAATTGATGTGTATATCGATGGATGCTCAAATTATATTGACAAATTATTCATATGTTTTCATGTGTTTATATATCCAGGGAAGCCCAATTTGTTTATATATTTTTCATACATACAACAATGATGGTTCATTGCCAGTGTGAACCATATCATAAACACAATTCTTAACAAAGCTTGACCATGATCAACTCGGATGTGTTCTACAAAAAAACGATTCCCTATGTGGGAAAATGACTACAGGACCATCGGTTCAAAAAATCCAAGTTAACCACTGGTAATGACTGTAACAGTTTGCTATTGAACATGGCCCAGTCGAAATAGTGGATTTACCCAGCTAGAAAATGGGTGGATTTATCTGATTTTCCCATCAGTTTTTTGTTGGTTTACCTGAGGGTAACCACCATCATAGATAACTTTCCCAGCTGCAAACCTCCCTGTATTTCGGGACGTCCGGCAATTTCCCATACTTTCCGTCGATGTTCCGATTGAAATGCCGCTTGATAATTGCCTTTCCAGTACTATTACTTTGAGGATTTCCCATGTCATAAATCTTGTTGTTTATAGACCCATGCTTTCCCATTGATTCCTATCATGTACCCAATATCTCACAATATTGCTGGTTATTCTTGGTTAAACCCACAATTTATCACCATTATTGTTGGTCGTTGTTGGTTAACCAAGCATTTCCCATGAAATATGGTGAGATATACGCACATATCATATATTATATTATATTATATCATATTATATGTATATCAGGGTTTTTGTGCCCATTGAAAGTTTATTTTCCATTACCACCATTAGTAAACCAGTCATCGTCCCTCCCGCATCTCCCAGCCACCTTTGGCCGGCTTCGACTGCATCGCATCCCCCCCAACGCGGCCCACGGACTGCAGCAGGCAGGGGGCTGCTCCTGCGGGGCGGCAAAGGCTGGGAAAATGCTGCAGATATGGCCATGTATAACGGAGATTTCTATGGGAATAATCAATTATACATTCTATAAATGGGGTTTTACGGTTATAAGTACTTATAACTGGTAGTTTGGGCCATAACTGTGGGGAAAATGATCAGAGGTTCTGTGTATGGGCGAAATCATCCAAAAGTGAAAAGATGAAGGGGACATAGTTGGGAGATGATGGTAGAAATGATTTCAATACATGACCGAAATATGTTTTTTTCCCTACCAGCAGTCACAGTTTTATGGCATGTTTGCATGTACAGTGTGCAGGTCACATGTTTCAGAGAAATTGACCGATGCAAAAATCACTTGGTTCATGGCAAGTTCATACTGGATTCATCCGCTGAGACCTTGGACGGGAAAAGGATGGAACTGGTGTGCAAACACTTGATATGGCTGAATAATTCACCAACATGAAAGCTGGTTGGTGGTATACTTACCTACCCCTCTGAAAAATGATGGAGTTCGTCAGTGATGATGATTATTCCCAACATATGGAAAGTCATAAAAGCCATGTTCCAAACCACCAACCAAATAGCTATATATAATCATAGGGCCATTTGGGAATGATTCCCCAATGACATCACGAGGTCCCAGGTCACTACTTCATCCAGATCAAGAGAAATGGTAATCATGCTTTGGTATGCTTGGTTTCTGAGCACTTTAACTTTAGATACTTTAGTACGATATTGATATCCAGACTTGATGATCAATTGGACTAATTACATAAGGATATCAGTGTATATGATATATATAATATCATTGATGATCCCATCTTTTGAAGTTGCTAAGCTTGGCACGTTCTGCTTTTTCACCCCTCCATTTGCGCCGCCATCGCCGCCTTCGACGTCGGAGGCTGACGGTGAAGCCACGTGTTCGGAGTCCTGAACGGGTTCTGAAGGGGAACCATGCATCAAATTCTGAGCCAACTAACGTTTATAATGACATGAAATATACCCTCTGGTTAACTAACATAGCTATGGTATAGATGGCCCATTTTTAGATGGTTTGCCTATTAAACATGGTGATGTTCTATAGCTATGTTAGTTTGCCAGAGGGTAATATTGGAAGTTTCTGGACGACCTTTCAATCACATCAAGCCACCGAAACCATTCAGAAGGGTTGAGAAAGATCTTCAAGGCTGTAGCCTAGTACCATTCTGAACCATTTCAAGTAGAAACAACGAGATCAACTTCTATACCCATCTGCCTTACCTTACTGAAGGATTCACGAGAAATGGAGCCCGAAAAAGTGGATCTCTCCATGAAAGGAAAGTCAGCCGCCTCATCGACAAGCCGCAAAAGCTTGCTGTTTGTAAACCCATTCCGATGGATTCCCATTCTTCACTTTATACCCATCAAAAATCCCATTCACTTTATACCATTTTATATATACCTATCAAAAATCCCAGTGCTGGTTTAAACATTTTATGAGATATAATATATATATGTTTTTTTTTTCTATGGGTTTCTTATCATTCTGGGATTATAAGCCACTGCTTCTGCCATATCCCCGTTGTCGGCCCGGGGACATCCATGGCCATTCCCACATGGCCATCCCACGCCTTCTCTGACACATCTTCCCTAGATTCGCGGCAAGGCAAGTAGCATAGCATGAAACATGGGGGATTTTTCATGGGATTTTATCTAAATTGGGACTTAATATATCTTTAATGCGGCTTAATGCAGTTGATGAACTATCCAAATAGGGACTGATTTTTTTATCACTATCCAAATGGGGACTGATTATCACTTAATGGGGTTCACATGGCTGAAATATTCAAAGAGAGTTGAACGGATTTTCTTCATTCACCTTCTGGTGAAATCACCTGTAAATAAATAGCACATGAAATGAGAACATCACCGAACGAAATTATGTGTTTCCAATACTCCGTGTTTGGTTACCTTATGGAGCGTGTGTGTGTGTATGAAAATTGTTGGTATGCCAAGTGTGCACCAAAAACATTGTCATGTTCATGGGGGAAATGAAAGATGATAGCCCATCTTAAATTTAGCGCAGCCTATTTTCAAACGAATCAATTTAAACATTGAAGATCCTGCCAAGTTATTGCATGAAATTCTACATTGATGCTAAGTGACATCATGGCGGTTTGGTGGTGCTTGCACTATTGGAAGTGGCCTGTGTGGTCGGTGATAGTTAACCTTAAAGAATATTTTTAAAATGATTATATAACTATATAATGACTATATAATATGGTCTAATCTTAATAGTTCACCAACTAATCAAATGATTAATTATCTTAACTATCTCAAAAAATGGACCACACCTTAATAATATAGTGATTTTTCGTAAGATAAAATTCAGATTAACTATAGTTAAAATCATTTGGTCCATAAATATGATCTGGTTGGTGGTTTCAACCCCTCTGAAAGATATGACTTCGTCAGTTAGGATGATGAAATTCCCAATATATGGAAAACATTATCCAAACCACCAACCAGTTACCCTCTGGTAAACTAACATAGCTATTGAAAATGGCCCATTTATAGTGGATTTACCCATTAAAAATGGTGATTTTCCATAGTAAGTTATGATAGTTATGTTAGTTAAGCTTATTATTAACTATCCATGATTTTTTTGCACTCTGGGGTGAACTCCGCCACCCAAACACCGGTGGAAATTCCAACATCGGCCAAGAGACCCAAGTTGCCGTCGCAAGCGCCTGCAATGCTGGTAGCTTCACCCAAACTGGCGGTTGTTTCTATGGTTTCAACAGAATGAAACGGTGATTTCACCAAGAGTTGGGAGTTGATATTAGGGTATATCTGAAAATGGGGTTAATCTTCCCAATGAAATAGCCATAAAAAGTAGGGATAATGATCAGCAAAACCATTGGGTAAATGGGGTACACTATTTTCAGACAAACCCATTAAGATATATTATGGTTGGTGTATGTGTTGTTCATGTTTTTTTTTTCCAACCAACAAGTAGTTGCAAGTAGTTGGGAGGCACCACCTGGTGGAGAGATTGTCCAAACGCCTTGTTTGATTGATACAGTAACTATCTGTTTTGAAGATGGGAACGAAGCTGTAAACATGAACTGAAGGTACATACTGTAATACACCCAGAACTTACCATGGTTTAAGATTTCTGTTCATGCTACCATGAGATTCTGGAATGTATCGCTTTCTGACCATTGCTGGAATGCCGAGAACGCGTTGTTTTCCAGAGGATCCGTAACCAATTTCCTCGAAGACCCTTGGGAATTATCATATTGAACGATAGCTTTACCATTTGTCCATTTTGAAAATAGAACACAAAAAAAATAGTAATTATACATGTAATTACTATATGATAATGATATCCTTCCATGTCCTTCCCATATTTCAAATTGAATACCTCCCTACAGGATGGGGCCCCCGAGATAGCGTTCAGTGGCCTTATAAGTGGCTTAACTATGGTTTATGGTAGATATATATAACCAATTATAGATGACTATAATCTTTTTGGGGTTTATAAACCAACTTATAACTACCCTCTGGTAAACGGTTCCATAACTATGGAAAATCACCATGCTATTGGGAAAATTCACTATTTCAATGGCCATGGTTTCAATAGCTATGTTACAAATTACCAGAGGGTATATCACATGAATATCCCATTAAATCACTATAACATCCCATTCATTAATCCCATTAATATTTAATAATTATACATTAATATACCATAGCTTTTTGCATGTTTACCAGAGGCTAAGGGGCACCATCCTACGGCAAAAAACGAAGGAAGTCCAAGGTCCGCACTGGTTCTCCGCCAGGAGCTCTTGGTTCTGCTTGCGCAAGTGCCACAGCTCACCTGGGGGAACACAGCGCCATGAAAACCCTAGGAAAACTGTAGGAAACTATGGAAAACCCAAACAAAACCATAGGAAATTGATGATTGAACAAGGGAAAGTGGTGACTTAATGGGATGTATAGCAGATTTATACAGTTATGGCCCAAAATACCAGTTCTATGTACAGATTAACCGATTAACCCCATTTATAGAATATATAATCCCACAGGAATAAGCAGTTATAACTAATAAATGCCAGCACTGCACGTTCTATGGGCCTTTCCTTGCAAGAAGAAACTGGCAGGGAAAGATGTGAAACTTCCAGTTTTTACAGGCTATCTCCTCAGATTCCTGCTTCACTTGGATTTACTCAAGGAAGCCAACAAAAACAACACACACACATATATATATATATATATTCCTATATAGGTTCCCCATTTCTAGTGGATTTTGGCACTGGGAAAATGCCAAGTTTATCATTCACAAAAAGCACATCTTGTTGATTATAGAAATTATAATCATGATCTTCCCACCATTTTCGGCAAAATCAAAAAGTCGCCTTCATGTGCTTCCAGCAGCAGGCTGAAGCGACCCATGGCCTGAGTCAGGGCCTGACAGCAGTAAACCAAAGGAGTGGTTGAAGGGAACATGAAATGACTATGATAACGATGGTTTACAAATGTGTAGCATAGCAGTTATAACTTATAACTAGTCATAACATAACCATAGTGTGAACCCATTGATTCATCATCACTATCCGCCCATAGTTAGGTTGCTCATAAATCAACTTATAACGTAAAAGTATACTTGAGACTGGGTGTATAAACCAACTGTAGTAGCTAGTAGTTTTTCGTGTAGATAGCTGGGTCAATCATATACTTGGCTTATACCTAAAGATAACTATATAAGGCTGATGGTGGTTATAACTTCAGTTGGTGGATGCTGGGTTTATAAACCAACAAACATAACTGGGGGGCCTTGAAGCCTTGTAGGGATTTGATGGGATTTGGGGATACTTCCTGATACTTCCATCGATTCCCAAACAGCAGTGACTGTTGGGTTTCAATCTTTGGGTCTGGGACTGGTGCATCGTTTTTTTGCCAAACTCGAGTTTGAAGAAGCTCAGGGATTCGTTCCAGGGGGTTTCCTTCTCAGGGCTGTCGCGAGTTCTTCTGCGCCATCCAGAAGGGCCATGGTTCGACGAGGCGACCCTGGTGATGTAGTCGGTGGAGACCGCACGCTCCAAAAACCGGAACGGAATCGGGAGACCTAGAATCTTGGAACCTGCTGGGCTATTGGGTTTCAAAGCTGGGTGAATTTACCAATTGTAATAATTGGATTGAAAGAAATTTCCCCACAAAAGCAAAACAGGGCCTCAAACACCCAGAATTGTTCGTTCCAGTGGATCGTGCCAAGCCAAAACTAGGACTCTCTCTCTCTCTTTCTTGCATAGGGTTTTACTGTAGATTTTTGCCTTCAGCTTCAACTAATTTCAACCAATCGTGGGACCCAAAGTCAACATGTTTTTCACCAGAAATTGTCCCCACACGTTTTTGACCATTGGGCAAAATCAATACCCTCTGGTAAACTAACATAGCTATTGAAAATGACCATAGAAATAGTTGATTTCCCTATTAAAAATTGTGATTTTCCAATAGCTATGTTAGTTTACCAGAGGGTAGATACAATCATCAAATCTGCAGGGTCTACTGACCTGCGCCAAAAACCACATCCATCGCCCTGTTAAACGGGTCACCGGGCATCCTCAGAATCATCCCCCAAAAGCGGCCGATGAGTGCCGGATGGCTGCGGGAAATGATCGTTAGCTATCGCAGTTGATGTTGAAATTGTTGAAATAGAAAGATTTATAACTGTAAAATAACATCAATAGAAATGATGGTTAGCTATACAGTAATTGTTGTATATAAATTTTATAAACCAAAGTACTGTTCACTCTTGCGGATCAAAACCTCAAACGAGCTGGCACACTACAGATCTTGCGACATCCCACATCGGTTTAGATGCCGGCCATGACACCCATGGATGTTGATCCTTGTTACAAGCGACCAGCCATTCTTGCGAGTTGCCTTTCTTCAACCCACACCTTTCCACGTGCATGTATATACATATACATAAAAATAAAGAATATATAATATAGATATATATATATACATATAGTGCATGAAATATAATATAATAAGTAAATAAATAAATAAATATATGTATATATATATATACAAACAGTGTATATGTGTACACACATATCACATATATGTATAGCCTAGATAATGAGAGCTTCAATGGCCAATCTTACCCCGGATTTCTTGGATGCAGCATTATTCCCGCAGAATTCGTCCGTGTCTGGGCTCAGGCAGCCCAGCAATGGGCTAAACATCCTGAAGCTGAAGTAGTTTTTTGAAAATGAGTGTTCAACATATTTATATATATATATATGCAATATATTATACGTCTCACTATCAAACCATCATACATGATGTATTGTAATGTACTATGTAGTATATATATATGTATATATATATATCTATGCATATACATGCAGTATATTATACTTATATCATGTATCACTATCGATCAGATCATCATGCGTGATGTAATATATATATATATAATTCATCAAATTATCTAGAACCACATCTGCCATATCTATAAACTCTCGGCCCTTTGGGGAGACCACCCTCCACATGACAGTCCGCTTCGAGACAACGTCCTGCATGATGGATTTCACCTTGTCCAACTTCTGGCCTTCGTACCTGGCTGGTGGAAATTTGAACTACCGGTAAACTGTCACATCACTACGGACAATCACCATTTTTAATGGGTAAATCAATGATAAACGGGTCATGTTCAATAGCTACTTGTTTGTTTACCAGAGGGTACTGTGGATGGTTGCGAAATCCAAATCACCAGTCGATGGATAGTAAACATCCCATAGGCTTTCAACCATCCAAGCTGGTGCAGGATTTCGCAATCATCCACAGTATCATTATTACCCTCATGGTAAACTAACATAACTATGTGAAAATCACCATTTTTACTAGGTAAATTAACTATTTCTATGGCAATTTTCAATAGCAAACTGTTAGTCATTACCAGAGGGTATATCCCATTAATATCCCATTGAATCACTATAAAATCCCATTAAATCACTATAAAATCCCATTAAATCACCATAAAAACCCATTAAATCACTATAAAAACCCATTAAATCACTATAAAAACCCATTAAATCACTATAAAATCCCATGGAAAATCACCATAACTCTGATTCTTGCGCCACTCCCACAGCATCCCACAGCTCCCTAGCTGCCATCCTCCAAAAGCGATGCTCCGCGTCCACGGAGCTCTGATTCTCTGAGAGGTACCACCTAAAAACATGGCGAAAGGTCCCAGTAGGTGAGATAGAAATAGCTTCTGGTTATGGGATCAGCATTATAAAATATATACATATATTATATGATATATATATATGATATATATATATAGGTTATATATATAATGATATATATGATATATATATATATTGGATAACTATAGTGAGGCTTTATAGAGGTTCATGCACGTATTCATGCAGTTTAATCAATCATGGGATTTTACCACTGGAAATTTAAGGATTTCACCAGCAATGGGGGCTGACCTTCAGGACCTAACGTTTTCGCAACCATCCAATATTCAAGAATTCCTAGCTAAGTTATGATAAGTTGGTTTACACGAAACATGTCATAGTCAGAACTGTTGTTTGCATATCGTACAGATATATATATATATATATATAGTTCAATGGGGATTGTAAACCAACTCAGAACTGAGGGACACATAGACATATAGCATCATATAGCTATAGCAACCTCCGGAAAAATATAGAGAAACGATGAGAAGCGTGTAATTTTGCCACTCTGGAGATTGTTTTAAAAGTGTGTTGGATAACTATGGTTTAACAAACATGGATTGCATCAGCGCCAAAGATCTGGTGAATCCCTCAGCTGGGTGTCACGGACTCGTCTTGTGCCAGGTCCTTCAGCATCTCCAACATCTCCTGCGGTGAAGCAATCTTTTTGTTCAGGGAAAACCATAGGAAAACCATTGGAAAACCGTAGGAACATGTCGATTGAACCACGAAAAAAAGGGAAACCATGGGAAAAGCCATCGGAACATGGTGATTTTACCAGGACAAAACTGTGATTTCATGGGATGTATAGCTGATTTCTGATAGTGTTCAGTTGGTGCAAATACCTGCGTGCGGGCACCACCTTGAGAGACACCATGGAAGTTAAGCCAGAGGCGTTGCCGTTAAACTGATAAACCCAGATACGGGACCCTATAGTTGGACAAAGATGTCAACGATTGGAGTGGTATCCCAACTGATGTGGTTGGGATGAAGATGAAACCGAACTCAAAGAAGGCAGAAAGAGGGCATGTAGCCAACATGGTGGGTTGAATCAGCCAATGTGTTCACATTGTGAACCAACCAAAACGGGGATTTAAAGCAACCAAGATGTCGAGCTCTGCTGCACGAGCGGTGTCATTTCGCCATAAATCGCTGCCCCAATGCGCTTCGTCCCATAACGGTCTTTGGTCTTTGGATCTGTCGGGGGGAAGAACTTGTTGCCCAAGACACGGTGGACCAGGAAGCAGTCACACAACCAATTTTCAAATAATCATGATTGATTAAAAAACCTTAAAAACCTGCTTGCGAAATCACAAAGCCTCTGAGCATGTTCTTTTCCAGTCACAAAGTTGGACGCACATCCACGCCACAGATTGTATCAATGGCCAATTCAGGTACCTAAATCGGAGGTACCTACCATATAATATAAGGCCTATTTTTTAGGGCTAGAGGGGATATACACCCAAAACATGGCTTTATATGGTACTAACGTACCTCCATTTTAGGATCCTGGAATTCCCATTGATTGTATGAAGCAAACATGTGTTGACAGTCGAAGTACCAAACTGGTGAGCTCCTTGCACATGTGAGAAAAACATCGAGCCCAGCAGCCCGGGTATTGAAAACCTCTTTAAAATCATCAAGACATGTCAAACAACTCCAACCAATCCCATATAATCATAGTTTTTCTTCCATATGTTCATATATGTTCCCCATTTTGGTTGCTGAAATGGCTACATTGGCTACATCGGCTGGGATCTACAGGACCCAGCAGCGACCTGGCGCCGTCGTAACAAATCAGCGTCCTGCGCCAGGTCCATGGGAAGGAAGTCCTTGACTTGGACCAGGCCTCCCTCCTTGAAATCGGGGAAAACATGGGAAAACCCATCAAAACACCCATGGGAAAATGCTGACGATTTAAGGGATACCATCAATTTTTTGGGGGATTTAGGTACATGATATATATATATATATATATATTACATATAAATAATATATATATATATATAATTATTATTATCATTATTATTATTATAATTATAATTATATATAGATATATTATTATATAATTATATATATAATTATATATATAGTGTACATATACTTAAGGGGATAGTTACTGTAGTATGTTTTTGCCTATGGGAATTTCATGGGGATATTTCATGGGACAAGAAGACTACATGCTAACGAGTAACGTGGTACGAGGTGATACCCCCAATAGTTGTAGTTTAAGGGTTAAGCAGCACGAATGAGGGGGTTGAACCCGCTGTTCAATGATGATCTAACCAGTCAAAAATTCAGCAGTTTACCGTTTAACTACGTTGGTTGAAATAGCTAGGTTTGCTTTGGTTTATGGTATGATATATCGAGCTAGTGCTGTTTCAAAATCAACTCAGATAACTTTTTGAAAAAAGCGCTTCATCGTAAGTTTCTGGAAACTCGTTTTCACACATTTGACCAACATGGATCAACATGGGGGTATTTTTCAGAATTGAACATCTGTTAATCATGGTAATAGAGAGCACCGTTTAAGATCCGGTCAGCCCGGTCAGCCCGGTCAGCTACCGTGCTGGCTGACCGAGATGGGGGCATAACATAATAATACATAATATATATATACATATGTGTGTATATTTAATACTTCATGAACTTTTACCACTTATACATCTTAAAAATGTTGATTTGTTGTTTCTATTTCTGATATTTCTCTACATGTCTCATGATCGCTTTTTCGGCGCCCGCTCCTGCTGAAGAAAACTTCTCCTTGGGACACCGACGACTAGATCGACCGGAGGTGCCTCTAAGCATCCGATATACCCGGCCTGGTTATGACATTCACAGTTTGCCATGGAAAACGGCCCGCCATTTTTAATAGGTAAACCTATATATATATATATGTATAGGGCCAGGGCCATCTATACCATGGCTATGTTAGTCATAACCAGAGGGTAAGCATCCTAAGATAACTCAATGGAGGTGTAAAAAAACCGGGAAAATCATGGGACAACCCCCCCTGAACATGGAGGATTTCATCGAAACTCATCCAGACTTGGGGGGATTTTCGCTATGTTTGATTACTAGATGGTAATTAAAATGACGATGATGATGAACATCATGAGGGACAATTTACAGATGCTTGTTTTTCTTCAAATCTTCAAATGAGTGATTTCCTGCTTTGCTCATATTTCACCTTGAACCAATCCAATGACATATCTTCCCTGAGGCTAGGAAATACCGCGCATAGATGCCAATTGATGCTATTTTGACAGAACGAATTAACTAAGCAACGTGCCTCTCTCAATTTTATACTAAATTGAAATGGAACTCTCAAACTTGCCATTTTCATCAATTTTCCAACAAAGTTTGCCTTCCGTCAAATCCATCGCTGCATTCATCCTTTCAGAGCGAGTGCCGACATAATTTCCACGGTTTTTTTCGTTCACAATCCTGACATGTTTGCGTGTTCTAATGGCGATTTAAAAACAGTCATGACGAACACAGCAACACATTAAACACATTAAATACATTGCAAAGACTCTCCCGTACTACTCATGATCCGTAAATGAGACCTTTCATCATCTGTCATCCTTTGCACAGTCAAAACATGCCACCAGGCAACAGGCCCAGTGCTTGCACTTGCGCTAAGAACTCCTGGCCCGCCACGCGAGACCTGTGCTGTTCAACATCGGTCGATAATCCCATCGCAATAGGTCTATAGTCACTACTGCAATCCCCGGTTTCCGAACTGTTGGCTGGACACCTTAGAAATATAATATATAGATATATGCATATGTCTTACATATATATATATATATATGCATATGTCTTACACACACATATGTATATATATATACATATATACAAATATATATATATATACGGGGAAGGCATCATTGAACTACCTTTCCTGGCAACACTTTTAATAATCTTTTTTGGGGGGTGCCATATGGTAAGACCCCCACACCGTTCTTGATCTTGGATTTGCTGAAGGGGTCCCCAAACAGATATCATAGTCCATCGTGGATTGTCGGGAAAATGCCAAAAAATCGCCGACTCAATAAGTCTTAATTAACTTATAAACCCATTCCATTCCTATCTACTCCCATGATTATCATTACCATCTGGTTATTTAACATAGCCATGGAAAATCCCAAAAATAAATGGAGGTTTCTAGCTGGGAAAATCATCTATAAATGGGCCATTTTCCATGGCTATGTTAAATAACCAGAGGGTATTTGGCGATTTCAACATACCCAGCTCTCTGAGTCTCAGCCCGCGCCGAGGAACCAAGGCGCAGGAACACGTCCTGGCACCTCGGCCGTTGCTGGGATGGAACTTTTTATCGAACGAGGACATAGCTTAAATAGAGGTGAATATAGGTAACCCTCTGGTAATTTAACGTAGCTATGGAAAATCACCATGTTTAATGGGAAAATCAACTATTTCTATGGCCATTTTCAATAGCTACGTTAAATTACCAGAGGGTAATACGGGTGATATATCGCCAACATATCGCCCACTGAATAGTTCAACTATGTTCTTAACTAATGTGGTCAAAACAATGCCATAAACTTACCATCCCCCAGGAAAATCACCATAAATAGGTGTTATAAACCATTCCCAAATGGGTGGTTTATGGCATTGGTTTCACCCACATTAGGTGATATATCACCAGCTAACTTCAGTAAGTTGCGATATCACCCATTTTTTTTTAGGACATAGGTTGCTATAGGTGAGACTATCACCAACTGAAAGAAGGAAAACACATATTAGGGTCAATTGGGGTTAAGTAACATGTTTAGGCATGTAAGTGATATAGCACACTGAAACCGTATGAAACCATCATGAAATACCAGGGTTAACTATCTCAAATTGGGGATTTAACCAACATGTATAGACAACATTAAAACAGCGGTGCAATAGAGATCTAATCAACACCGACGGGCTCCTTTTTCAGAGCTCCTAAAACTAGGACATCTCCAAATTTGCAATAGAAGTAATCCAGGTTACATGTCGTGGGGATACATTTGATTATTTGCATGTAAGTCGACCTCATAAATGGAACAACTCTTGATCTATTTCAGACATCTCCAGATTCCTTACAACATTTTGGCTAATCTATTACCTGTGGCGAAGTTGGGATCAAATCATTCTTCAATGAGTACTGGGTATCGATTACTAAGCATTAATTCAGGAAATTCTACACAATGTGAGGCCCCCAAGATATCTAAGTTGGTTTATAACTACAATAACTATGGTTTATGGTATTTATAACTATAGTTACTGGGGCTTATAAACCAACTTATAACTGGGGGGCCTCACATTGCAGGTATCAACACAGTTGTGAACAATTTACAAGTTGCGAACGCATACAGTTGCACCGATTCGCACCGATTGTTAGTGGATATCTTTCCATGGAACTCCGCGCACAATGTTTGTACCCAAGAGTCACTTCATCTTCTTGTCCCAATTCAATTCGGCATTAGTGTTTTCTGGTTGGTGGTATACATACCCCTCTGAAAAATATGCAAGTCAGTTGGGATGATTATTCCCAATATGATGGGAAAAATAAAAATATAATTCCAAACCACAAACTAGAATATACTTTAGTCGCATGAAATCTCTTTTTTTTCCTCAGGGGGCCGAAAAACATTTACCATCAACCTGGTTACCAAGCTCTCCATGTTTTCCTCATCTCCAATCCACTGCACCAACGGCAGTCGCAATCCCTGGCCCTGGCCCTTTTCTCCTCGCGCCCATATCCAGCCGTTGCGATTCACGTCTTCTTGGATACAGGACACCAGCCCATTGTAAGACCTGCTCGGATGAAGGTGGGAAGTAGTGACTTGGAGAGTTCTTGTCATGGAAATTGAAGGCTGTCCCACCGAAGGTACCCCAGTAACCACAGGACCCCAGAATGAGGGTTGCTGGTTGTATCCCATCAATTTCCATGAAATTTGATGATTCACAGTAATTAATTATATCATATCCTGTGAGATATTAAGCATATAAGGGGCCCATAAGGGGCACAGAACCCAGCCACCAATCAACGGAAAACGACATAGGGCAAACATGGCAATTGGATGCATTTGGTAGACTATATATACACATGCATATACCCTCTGGTAATTTAACATAGCTATTGAAAATGACCATAAAAATAGTGGATTTTCCCATTGAAAATGGTGATTTTCCATAGCTATGTAAACGTTTACCAGAGGGTACATACTATCACTGACTCTACCTCCAAATTTCGGAGGATCACGTCTTATAAAGGCTACCGGCAGCCTGGCAACGGAACATCCATCACCTGGTACTTTTTGTTTTCTGTTTCGAATGGATGATGAACTAAACACCAACCAAACACCTATTAAACAAAAGAAACCTCCATTCCTTCCCGAACGTATTTGACAGTCCAGAAAGAGGTCTATTATACAAACGATATGGGCTGATATGGGGATTTGCAGTTGATTGTGATGCAGAAGGGACACTTCTTGGGTACAAGAAGAACATCCAAACACCCTGGCAGCCCTGGCATTAACATATTCACCAATAGAGTGGGCAAACCCCATCAGAACTATTCCATTTTGACCTCGCCCTGCGGAGATTTCACTCACTATCAGAATATGCTTTGGCTGGCTGCATGAAGTTGAAAAAGAGATCCAGAATCCAGATTCCTACACATGATTTCCATGTTGAAAATCATGTACACCATTTTCCACAGGGAGAAAGCTCCTCCAACATGCTCCCGATCATGTAGACGTGGCCAAAGAGGCCGCTAGAATTCAACCAAACCATCCCATGCATACATAAACATCCAACGATATCTCATGTTCAGGGGTTATACGCATATCTCGGGCTGGACAAAATCTTATATGTTTGATGGCTAAACACACTAATACCCTCTGGTTATGTCAAAATAGCTATTGAAAATGGCCCAGTCGAAATAGTGAGTTTTCCCATTAATAGCATGGTGATTTTCCATAGTTATGTAAACGTTTACCAGAGGGTATATACCACCATACTCATAGGATTTTATACCTCTGGTATTTTCCAATGGTATTTTCCCAGGGATGGAAAATACCATGCTAGTTTTCCAGGATAATATAATTATATAGGGTTTATTATATACCCTCCGGCAAACGTTGCAATGGAAAATCCACCACCCAGCGAACTAGCCATCATGGCCACCATGGCTAGGCCACGGAGATTTCAGGCCGTAAGTGACATTTGAATCCTCCACAAAAATCATGATCAAATCTGTGTATATCTAAAAAAAAACTCATTCATGTGGCTTAAATCTGGTATATAATTCACGATAAAATCCATGGTAAATCCATGATAAATCCCTAAAAACTCATGGTAAAATCCATGGTTTGTCCTTTTCCAACACAACATCCGCACCTCCACGATGGGATCTGGGCCCTGCGATGCGAACACGATGCGAACACGGAAAACAATAAGAAAACCATATAAAAACCATAGGAAACCATAGGAAACCCAACAACATATCCCATAGGATCCATGGTGCTGCTATATATGGTGACATGGATCCCATCAATATACCCCAGTCATGTTAGCATATATACCATACATGGATCCTATGGGATATGGATAAACATTACACTTTTTAATGGCCCGAAATAGAAGTAATTACTAGCCAAAGCACATTTATAGAATGCATAGTGCATAGCCATTTATGATCAGTAACAAAAAACATGGCCATAACTGTAGAAACCCAAATCCCAATATTGTTGGTGTATGTGTATGTATATTGTATATCCCCAGGATACACCAATGAGGTCCATGATTTTACGAAGATTTTACCATGTGGCTAATCAGGTTACCCAGCTAACATTGATGATTTCGCATGAGTCACTTACGAAGTCTGACTGATCCCTAGCGACCCCCACCTGGTCACATAGCTCTGCATGGCGGCATAGACTTCCTCTTTGGAGGCCTCCTCGGTGGTTTTCACCATGAAAAGATGCTGGGAAGATGAGGATGTCCCTGATGAAAATGAGACGGAATGAGTCTAAGTCGGTGAGTTTTAGATGTGAATCACTGGGTAAATTTTATTAATTCACTAACCTGAATCTTGCGGCCATTTGGGGATGATTTCCATAACATAAACCATGATTTCCAGTGAGGGAGGACAGTGAGGTTGTGATCAAATTTACCCAGATATATTCACTGAAGATAAAGGAATCACCTGGAGCAAAACCGCAGCGCCAAGGTCATGACTTGACGCTAGTCAGGTTTCCAATGCTACGAAATTCTGCTGATTGAATCCTGTGAAATCCCCTACTGTTGGCAGTTTGCTGATCCCCTACTGTACAAGTAAAAAAAGGCTGAATCATAGTGGGAAGAAATGGTAAATCCACCTGACAAAATCTAGTTTGTGTGATTAAAAGGTTGGGCACCCCATTTGCTCATAGTTTTAAACTAGCTTTGACATGTTCAAACACCATTAGATCCACATTGTTGACTACAAATGCTACAAATCCCCCTTACACTCGAGAATAAACTGAATAAACCTCAGAGCAGTTATGTTGACCAATCAATTATCACAAATCAACTATCAATCACCATGTGACTGGGTAAAATCCACTAAAAGTCCCCAAGGATTCAACATCAAGTACCCGTTCATGGACAAAAAAAACACGCAATCCACATCAAATCACAATTTTCTGATGTTTCCATGATTTTCCCATGGAGTTTTCCATGTTTTTTGGTGAACAATCCCCAATTTCTATGGACTTTCTGTCAAAAAGTCCTCAAACAGTCCACCGGTCCCAGCGCCACATCCACCTGCGAGGTGATGAGCGTCTTGGCCGTGAAGTTGATCCGTAACCTGTGACGTGACGTGCAATGGTTAGGCTGCTACAATATCAATGAAAAATATGTATAGATATGATGTGTACTAATGATTAATGAGATTAATGTTATTCTAAATAACTATAAGATATTATATATATATATATAACTGATGATAAATTGTTTTTATATATGTTATTATAACTATATCATATTATATAATAACATAAATTGGTTGGAGTTAATCGGGGTTAATGGTAGTTGCAATGTTGGCTGGTTGATGAAAGCATGTATACCAAGGACAATGGTGATTTACAAACTTCAATGACCAACATAGAAGTTCACCTAAACATTGGGGGATTTTATGGTTTAAGAAACAGTTGCCTGGTGAGCTGACAAACCAAAAATCAAAAGTATACATTGGTAAACATACCCCAATAATAAGGGCTTATCAAGGGTTCATTAAGCACTTATTAATCACCAACAACCACATTGTTTTCCAGGGCGATCTTGACCGTTTATTGCTGGGGTGGCACCTTGCCCCGGCGCTTGAATTCCCATGATACTGGGAAAGAGCTGGCGAACCAGGGGGAATTCATCGGAAATTGGGGAATACACTTGGGAAGAACAATAGCGATGCATCCATAGGGTGGTGATGTTCTAATACATAGAGGACATCTATACACGGCAGTATGTAACTGGTTGGTGGTTTCAACCCCCTGAAAAAATATGAGTTCGTCAGATTGGATCATCATCCCAACTATTGGGGAAAATAAAAGCCATGTTCCAAATATTTCCAAATCACCAACCAGGTTAACATGGTGATGATATGTGATGATCAGTGACCTGACTCGTCCATACTCATCCTATCACACCGGCGCCAAGGGACAAGTTGTCATTGGGCGCGCAGCGCCAAGACCCATAGATCTTGCGCGACCTCGGGCAACGATGGCATCGATGCGGGTCCGAGGTCGAAAATGGCAGGTTTTTAGTGCTTTGTGGTACCCATGACGGATCCATGGTGCTGGTATATATGCTAACATGACTGGGGTATATTGATGGGATCCATGTCACCATATATAGCAGCACCATGGATCCTATGGGGTAGGGGAAGAATGGTTCATAGTGGGAAATGCTGGGGTAATTGTGTGGTTAACATTAATGATTAATGGTGGTCCGGTGACCGGTGTTTTAAATGGGATTTCAAAGGGATTTACTGGTGGTTCAATGGAAAATCATCTAGACATGGTTAAATCGGGACTATCGTTTGATGGTGACATACTAGAGAAAAAATGAATCATTCTCAATTGATGTGCGCTGCAATATATGACAGTCTTCCGACAAAGGAACCTCACATCTGGAGTCCCAACCTGTCAATCCAGCCATGGATCGAAACCCGAAAAGCACCCTGTCTTTGGGCGTGGCTTCCCACCCCAGCAAAACGCACCATGCGAGTTTCCAATGCACAAATGGGTATCAGGTACCATCTTGCAACCTGACTTGTGTCGCGCTTTCAAAAGCAAACATTTAGTCACATTTAGTCAGATGAGTGTCCTACACGGAGTCCAATTGACAAAATTTAAAATGGGACGTGCCCTTCAACACTTTCCATCGCAAACATCGCGAGAGTCATTTTAGCTTCTCCATTTATTTCAACACAAATACGTAGAATGTGGCAAACTCAATCACAAACCTCCAATTTTATGGAATGTCTTTACCAACCCTTTCTGTTGAAATCCATGGTTAGTTTATATTAACCATTAGCAATAAACTAGAAATACTAATGATGCTGCGGAAATGACACTACTGTAATTCATACGAATTCTGGATGGGTTTACTACATTCGTATCTGGTTGGTGGTTTCAAACCCTCTGAAAAATATGAAAGTCAGTTGGGATGATGACATTCCCAATATATGGAAAAATAAAATTCATGTTTCAAACCACCAACCAGTAACTGGTTATTTCTATGGGACTATACAGTAAATGGGGTTATAAGTACTTAAAACTTGTATTTTGGGCCATAATTGCAGTATGTATTATATATATATATATATACTTGGTGGCTCATCCCACTTAGTAAGTGGGTTATAGCCCCAGTTAAAAATGGGATAAGTAGGGTTAATCTACTTATAACTGGGGTTATAACCCACTTACTAAGTGGGATGAGCCACCAAGTATTAATCAATATTAATCATATTAATCATTTCCCATCCACGAAATTCGTTGGCGATTTCTCTCCCATCGAGGCGCAGCAGGGCACAGCGTAGGCTCTGCAAAGACGCCTTAGACGCCTTCGTCCCGCCTGCGGCTCAGCTGGACCGCCCCATCACCATGTGAATATTGGAAGTCCCATGGGTTACGTGATTTCATGGTGATTTCATGGTCATTTCATGGTGGTTAAAAGGGATTGAACAATGATTGAAGCAACAAAAATGAGAATATGAATCAGATTAACTTCTGGGAAACTAACAGTTTGCGAACTGGAAATCTCATTTGTTTCATAGAAGAATCATCTAGAAAGGGTCCATTTTGCATAGCTATGTTAGTCTACTTGATGTTTAACGGTTTAACCATCAATATATGGGGATACAATGGATGGGGATACGTAGTATCTTGCTCTAAATTTGAGCGAGAACAACAGAATAACCATCATAAAATTGGGTTCAATATGATTTACGGCAACCATCCTGAAACTGTATAGCATGGTTTTTACTTGGAAGATCCTCTCGCATAGTAGGTAAGGTTTAACTCAGCTTTAACTCCCTAGGCGCCAGTTAGGAAGTACTCCTAGTGGGGCTGTTCCATGAAGAAAGAAGGTTACAACCATGGCAGACTGTGGCGACCACAAAAGCAGCAGCATTGTACTATATATATATATATTGCACTGGTCCCCAAATGTGGCGTTTTAAACAGGGGAGACGCAAAATGTGAGAAATTAAATACATAATGCATAGCCATCATGTCACTATATGTCACCACAGTTCAACACCAAAGTCATGAACCGCCCTGTTTCTTGTCTTGCCATCACGAGACGCGGGGAGGATTTCTGGCGTGTGGAAACTCAAAAATCAAGCAAAGGACCGTAACCTACTCAAAACAAGTTGTTTTAAGAGGACGCGAGGTTGACGAAACGGCTCTCTTGGCCACTTCGTTTTTTTAATAGCCAAGTCCTGGTGGAACTGGGGCACCGGCTCTACAACACTAGCTGCGGGGCTTCATCGCTTCCTTCTGCAGGTGCTTTGATGTACCGCCAGCAACGCACCATCGACACCTGCAGAGTGCTGAAAAGCCCTTCAGCAGCTTCAGCCCCTCAAAGATCACCATTCTGCGCTGGGCTGAACATGGCGGGTCGTTCTCAGGCAGCCTTCGGGTAGGACTCCAAACGTTTGGGTGTCCTCGGTTTGGCAAACACAAACGGGCGAAGATAGAACGGGAACCATCATAAACATTTTCCATTGGCATAGGATTGTGGGAAAAGTTGAACTGGTGTTTCTCATGAACTTGACATCTTGATGAGTGGGAGATTTTGGGAAACTACATGCCTTATTCTGGATATGTTCAATTTATGAATGCGCTATTTGACCATATTTGATCTGCTTGGTTGCCAATCCCTGAAGAAAAAAGGGGCAACTTGGGTTCGAGCATGTTCGAGCTCATCCAATCTATAAATTTGTTTTATTTTTGTGGATTATCCACCATCCTACCCTCGCCTGACCGAATTGCAATACTTCGCCGACCTGACATGATTGGTCATTTTGGGGTTGTTCCTAACATATTTGCACCCATATCTTAATGCAAAATACATATTAGACCTATCCATCTACTATCCATCCCGCCATCCATACATTCATCTATCTACTTTTTCATCTTTTTATCTCTCTGTACACTAGGATAACGAACTGGTCTATGGATGTCTATGGTAGGTATATCGAACTAGCCAATGGGCTGGCTAATGGGGTGAAACTAAACCATGGGATGACACATCAACCGCCGCGTCTGAGTCTGAGCATCTCGTCTTGCGAGGAGACCATCAGCACATCGGAGTCCGGGATGTTCCGAAGAGCGGCGTCCTCGAGATGCCTCAGCGCGCTGGGGTGGTGTAAAACATGCCATGAAACATAGGAAAAACTGCAGGTATAATGGAGATTTGTAATTATTTATATAACACACGCACAAATCACATATATATATATATTAAAAAAAGTAGATATTATTAATATAGATAATTCATATATATATATATATAATATATATATATATATTTATGTAGCCAGACATATTATGATGACACGGGATTGTCCCAAAAGAGAGGGCCCATTGCCGTAAAATCTACAGGTTTGGCATATTGAAACATATTGAGGGGTACACCCGGACTCTTGGACAAACCGTGTTCAGCAATCAAAACAGGGACCTACAGAATTGACACCCAACTAGCAACAACGAAGACATGGGTCAACAAAAGCTGGAATTCAGTCAGCAAAAAAAACATTATAATGAAAGGACTATTCTTAGAGAACAAAATCTAAACTTAAATAATATATCAACTGGGAACGACACCTCTATCACCTCTCAGAAATCTTGAATAATTGACCATTGACGTACCACCAGTATCTGCAGCGCTTCGGATAGTCACGGTCTGTGTGGAAGGGCTCTTGATTCAATGATGAAAAATGTCGAAGTCATAAATCAAAATGATCTATCACAGGATGATTTATCAGGTAAACCTGACCTCATTTCTTGCCGTTGAATATGTTCATCACATATCTATCTATCTGTCTGTCTGCCTGCCTGCCTGTCTGTCTGTCTCACTGTCCACCTACCTCTCTAGCTACCCTCTGGTAAACTAACGCAACTATGGAAAATCACCATGTTTCATGGGAAATTTCACTATTTTTTTATGGTGATTTTCAATAGTTATGTCACAAATTACCAGAGTGTCTCTAGCTTGATACGGTACCCTCTGGTAAACTAACTATAGCTATTGAAAATGGTCCAGTCGAAATAGTGGATTTACCCATTAATAGCATGGTGACTTTCCATAGTTTTTTGTATGTTTACCAGAGGGTA
>Ga0126342_10003399_pt1 | contig 26257 bp, 20 predicted proteins | sample Cyp1metagenome_FD_92528 | JGI IMG/M metagenome (GOLD analysis project Ga0126342, IMG submission 92528) | Coral microbial communities from Lord Howe Island, Old Settlement Bay, Australia - Cyphastrea 1 metagenome | ecosystem: Host-associated > Invertebrates > Cnidaria > Coral ...
ATATATATATATATATATATATATATATATATATATATATATATATATATACACATACATATATATATATATATATATATATATATCTGTATATATAGATATACATATATATATATATATATTATACGTATATATACTATAAAATCAATAGAAATCATTGATCCAAGTAAGTATTCTTCCCTGTGCTTAATAGGCAATGAGGAGATGGGATGATTGTGAAAGTAGTTCTGGATTGGATCATTCCCCCATTCCCTGCCTTTAGCACCATAAGCCAATGTTTTGTGCTTCCAAAGTATGATTAGAATGTATTCACAAAGCATAATTCAAACCAATTGTGGTTTTCCTGGTCAACATAGCTATGGACAGCATTTTCATAGGTGAATCCAGTATAAATTTTAAGGTTTCCAAAAATAGGGCTACCCCAAATCATCTATTTTTCACAAAATTGTCCATATAAATTACCCATTTTGGGGTACCACAAATTTGGAAACGCCATAGCTGGGCCATAGCGCCTTCCAGCCAGGTCTGGAGGATATCAGTGTGGAGTGCCAGGCGAAGTTTCGACATCCTCAGGGTGGGTTTCCTTCGGGTTTCTATCGGGGCTTCCATAGGTGTGGAGTCCCCAAAATGGATGGTGAAAAAATGGAAAATCTATGAAAAAAATCTAGTAAAATGGATGGCAAAATGGATGATTAATTTTGGTAACCCCAATTTTAGGTCTACTGTGGATGGTTGCGAAATCCTGCACCACCAAAAGGATGGTATCAACTGGTGCAGGAGCTCGCAACCATCCACAGTATGTCTTGTTATTGTGGATATGTTTGGATATTCAAATGATTTTATTCAATGATATGCATGGAATGTGGCCAACCCAAGGCTACAACTCCCATGACTGGGGATGGTAAGCATACAACCCACAAACATGGTGACTTTGCCTATGGTTCATGACATTGGGTTTACCACTATGGGAATCATAATAGGGTTTAAGAGGGTATAAACTTGGGTATATCATATATAATATAAGATTACCCTTTTGGTAATGTGGTAGTTGAAAATCCTAGTTCCAATGGGGTTCATAGCTTGGAAAATCATCAAACTAAATGGGGAAAATTGTCCATTGCAATGTTTGATTAGCCGAGTGTCATGGATACTTTAATGGGAATTCATGGGATATAAAAATTTTATATCTATCTATATAGAGAGGGAGAGAGAGAATTAGGTATGTGATGATATCGCATTTTAATCGACAGGTGTTTATGCACCCATGAAATGGTGGGTGTTTTTGAGAACCAAGAGCTTGAACGGGAGGTCGATATCTATGATAGCTGGTTGATGATTACCCTCTGGTAAACATTAAAAAAAACGATGGGAAATCAACCATAAATGGCCATTTAATGGGTAAATCAACGATTTAACTATGGCCATGTTCAATGTCGCAAACTGTTTGTTTACCAGAGGGTAACTAATGTTGATGGGCTCATATCGGTTACCAACCTGCTTTATTGAGGATTATGACATAACCCATTTAGGGTTCCCATGGACCTGCCCCGAGAGAGCCTTGCTCCTACACCAAAACAGCTCGGCCATGACTCTAGTGATTTGCAAATCGAATAACGGTGTTTTGTTAACCAAAAAGAGGGGATGTATTTTGGAAGCTCTTAAGCTTCGCAGCTTCGTGTCAATATCGATCCGCTTTTTTGTAGGAGACTGTTTCGCAAGCACCCCTCCCATCCGAACACCGGGAAACCACAGATCCTTCTTCTGATCGCCAAAATATATGGCTTCCGAAGCCACTTGACCCATCTGAAATCTGTGGTGAATTTATCTAAGATGAAGATGAATAGAAACTAATGAATTTCCATCAAATCTATATACTTAGAAATAAATGCAAATGTCTGTTCGTTGTTCTTTAGTGACGCTAAGATAGAAATGAATGCCTGTCTCCGCAATCTGGGTGCTGGTTTGAAATATGTTTATTTTCTACTTTGGTTAGTCCCGTAACTATGGCTATGTTCCATGCATAAGTGGGTTATTATCCAACTTACTATATACCCTCTGGTAATTTAACATAGCTACAGAACATCACCATTTTTAATAGGTAAACCATCTATAAAATGGGCCATCTATACCATAGCTATGTTAGTTTACCAGATGATGATCCTCCAACAGACATATTTGGCATCCCAACTAACTGTCCTGGTTTTTCAAGGGATGAAACGACCAGCCAACCAAGTTTCTTGGTACTTGTACCCTCTGGTAATCCAACATAGCCATCGAAAACAACAAGGTTATAGGTCAATCGTCTCTTACAGGCCATCATTCATTTTCGCCAACTGTTAGACTACCAGAGGGTCTATAGTCATTTTTTAAAAGCTATAAATCCGAAAAAAGCCCCAGTTGAAATCCTATAAAACCCCGTTAAATCATGAAAAAATACCAATCTTAAGCCCATGTTTTAATCCACAAAGGGCTTTCATCGGTGGCAGAACTGCCCACTAGGTCTTACAGGGCAACACTGTGGCGGAGGACCAAGAGCTTGCCACGTGCGCGATCACCACCAGGTCTCTGGGGTAAGTCTCAGTCCAGGTGTGGCATGAATGCAAAGCTTCTACGACCCACAACAAGAAACGCCGTTGAAGAATCCGGATGCTACATGTTTGTCATGACATGTCATGACGCAAGGATCATAGTTAGAGATAGTCACAGATAGTCTAGCCTTGGTTGCCTGTCGTCCAGGTACATGACAGATCACTTCAACCAGCAGGGCATCGCCAATATCTCTGACAATCGGGACCGCGAATGCGCCGTTTCGGGGGTTGTCGAATGGGGATGCCACTGGTCAAATCTTGGATGAGCATATTCAGTACTGTTTCTATGGGGATACCATGGGATACATGTATATACTAACCAGCAAAGACAAAGGGTTTTTTGGCCCATCTAAGATTGACAATTCAAAGATTGGCCATCTTTTTTTGGTATGGGGAAGTCGTGATGATCGACCAGGGTTTTTTTTCAGGGTTTTTTTCGCCGATTTTCAGGCAAACCCTAGAAATGGGATGATGATGCACTGGTTGATTGCTGTGACTTCCTATTTTTCACAGTACGCAAATCATGATACTACAGTATTATACACTGTAAGTTTAATATAATGTCATGTCATAAATTGAATAATCCATGAATGGTATCCTGTACATATTAACTTGGTAAACAAGACCTAGCGCGATTATCGGTGAGATCAAACTGCTTTTGTTGTCAACATTTGTGGGTATTCGTATCTCCCTAAAGGGCCCCCCCAAAACCAAGAGGAGTTTCATAATCCCGAAAATCAGGCTTGGGGATGGTTAGTTCAGGCCTGAGAAGAGATTGCCCCTACTTGAATAATTAGATGGGTAGTAAGCCCATGTAAGCCCTGATTGTTGGCTGATGGTGGTCAATTAAACCCCGAAAGGGACACGAGCCAAGGGTGAATGATCGGGAGACTCTGCAATGAGACCAGAGTGATTGGGAAAGCTTGGCCACCCCAGAAGTTATGTCTACAAGGTGCTACCCCCCCAACTTATGTTTGGTTGTTTATAAACCATTCATACTATAGGTGGACAAGCTACAGTTATAAACTAGCTTAGCTATCTGGGGGGGGCCACCTTGTGGTTATGGTTGATATCTGTGTGGGAAAGCATTCCTGTGCCAGCGATCTCAGGTGTAGAAAAGTTGTGATTGAGCTTGGCCAGTTTGGGTTGGAAAGTGCATTCTTATTCAAACAAAATATATGTTTGAAGTTTGATGATTTGGGCATTGGGCATCTTCTCATTTTGAATCAAATGTCCCATATCATCTCATATCCATATGCCTAAAGATATCCACATGATTCCACATGTCTAAAGCATTCTAAAGCCAGATTCCGCCTGTGAAAAGGTCTCCCTTTCCAACCCTCAGAGGAAACGATGGAGCAAGTGATGAAGTGCGGCGACCTGCTGACTCTGAAGACCCTGGTGGAGCGCATGAAGGCGCTCCAGCTATCCGGGGGGAACTTCCAAGGTGCCAAGCTACAAAAAGCCATGGAAATCCACTAGGAAAGGTACAAAAAGCCATGGAAATCCACTAGGAAAGGTTGATTGAAGTTTTGTTACAGGTTCATGAACATGTGGTTTTTTGGGGGGTTGTTCAACATATGGGGGATACCCAAGATGTAAACCAAACATGGTTTGCTGGAAAAAAAAACACCATGTAGTTTGATGATGTTCTTCTTAAAATCCCATTGATATAGGATTGTCAGTTGTAGAGTAGAAATCCATGGAAATGGCGGATTTTGATGGTGTTTGTATCTACGTGTACAGTTTACTGAAGGGTAGATGATATCAAGACCCCAATTTCACCCCTTCACCCCATCCAGAAGTAGAAAGCAATTCTTCTTGCATATAATTGGTTCTTGATATATCAGATATATCCAAAAAAGGGGTATGCAATTTTCAACGGGTGAAAAAATCTTTGCAATTATGCCTCAACATGGCTATGAATCATGGTGATTTCATGGATGAACCACAGGATTTCATGATGGAAGTGTTTTCCAAGAGGGGATGTGAAACACCAATACCAGCATCAGTTTATATATGTTTATAATATATAAACATATAATACCACATTCTAGAACCAGTGGTGCTTATTAACATATATATATATGTATTTAAGATATAATAAACATTCTATGGAGAAGTGGTGGCTTTCAGTGTTATGACACTTGCAAGGATGACTACAAGCCACCACTTCGCTCAGATATCCGTTGGTATCCCATGGTATCCCCATGTTTCGTCCCATGAATTTCTTGGTTCTATCCCCGCGGGTTATCTAATTAGCCCACATTTGGGTTTGTTAAATCCAATCTGGTTGGTGGTTTGGAACATGTTTTTTCCATATATTGGGAATATATAATCATATCCCAACTGACGAACTCATATTTTTCAGAGGGGTAGGTATACCACCAACCAGCAATATGTTTGCTGGCCAAAGCGTGTTTTTGCTCTACTTTGGTTGGTCAATTCCACACTTTAGTGGCCACCATCGAGCCTTTAAGCCCTACTTTGATTCGTTGAATTCCCTCATTTTTGGTGGCTAGACCACTATATAGACCGTTAGTTACCCCCACTTTGCAATGCCAATGTCGCTAATTTTGATTGAAATCATCAAGCTCATCTGAGATAGTATTAGTATTAATTAACCCGTAAGCATGGTCGTAACATGTCGTAACCCAGTAAGACCCTATTATATTTATATAGCCATATAATGCCATATCAGTAAGACCCTGTTATATTTGTATAGCCATATATACCAGCTTATATATATATATATCTGTTCTATCTAGAGGTGCTTTGTCTTGTGAACTTTTGCCCCGTGAAAGCTCCAGAAGTGGCTCAGGGGCTCCCCCTCAGCAGCGAACGGAACTTGCAGGGCAGGCCGATCCTCAGTCGTCTTCCTGGGAACCACGGATTTCAAGCAACGAAATCGTGGGGGTTCAGGATATGATTGATAGAATTGATATAGTATTATATGATATACATTCCAGAAATGATTTCCATACATGTTTTGTATGTTTACTAGGGGTAATCGGCAAAATGATGATATAACCAATCATTTTTGCTGGTTGGTGGTGTTTTTTGGTCGGTCCCAAATAAATGGATCATGATCCCAAATGGGTCAGGAAGTTGAAACTTGAAACCCGCAAAGCTCATGGAGTTGGGTCTGAGAAGTGGTTTAACCGATTTAACCGGTTTAACCCAGTGGTTGAAAGCCTCATTTTTCCATGTTCAAATGGGGGTTTCCTGAAATGGGGATCTCCTAGTTGGATGGTTTATTTCATGGAAAATCCGAACATCAAATGGATGATACCCTCTGGTAAACTAACATAACTATGGAAAATCACCATTTTTAATGGGAAAATCCGCTATTTCTATGGCCATTTGCAATAGCTGTTTGTATGTTTACCGTACCAGGTAACTGGGGGTACCCCCATGACGAATCGGAAAGCCCCAGCTCAGCCATTCGTGAACTTTGGCATCCACAGGAACTCCAATTTGGCCTGGGGCGTTCAGAAGGCCCTGGATGCCAACAAGGACAAGGCGGGGCCGCCTCCACTACCGTTGGTTGTTTACTCAGTTCTATGTGGGATATATATATATATATGCAGTTATATAACTGTTAACTGAGTCTGATGCACATTCACTGAGCACATTTAATTTGTGAATTTAGACAAATACGGGTATTGATTTATGTTGTTTTTTCCTTGTTTGTGTTTTTTTTTTAAACTTTCAACTATTGACATGTATAGGGCAACTGGGGAGTCATCAATGTTGAGTCCCAAAACAAATCTTGCCAGGAAAAAATGTCATGAATCTAAAAAATGTTTTGGAATCATGTCAATTCCAAATAATGTCCCTTTGTTGAGCTCATGGGGGATGAAGGAGAGGATCTTCGATCAATAGACTTTGTTAACATGGGAGAATGCATTGTCTCATTCCTTCGTTCCTTCCTTTTTCCTATCCTTTTTTCTTGTTCTTCGCCTAAATTTCAGCAATGGGGGCAGCTCATGCCCCTTCAAAATTGTTTGGATGTCGGTCTCCATAAGTGTAGTAGAGGAAGTGATCCGTTTGGTTTCGAGGGACAGGGTCCGGAGTCCGGAGCTGCGTTTTCATCTCAAAAATAACTGCTGATTTGCCCATCCGAAAAAAAAAAAAACATGTTCTGGGGAAAGAGTTCCATTATTCACTCCTCAGGTTCATCATTCAGCGAGAATTCGAACATGTTGTTTTTTCTCCAACTGGCTTCCAGACCACTAACCAATGAACAACATTGCTCACACAGTGATACCATACTTATGAAAGCACGCATCAAAGCAAAGATTGGAAGAACATCAGCACGATGACTAGCACTTTGGGTTTGGTTATATCTCCTCTCTGAAAGTCGTATCTTGGCCTTGCCAAGGGTCGTCCAACACGTTCAGACAATGTTTGCCATGGGATGTGATATTATACATGTCTGCAAACATGTTTTCCTCAGTGCACTAGGATTCCTGTTGTTTCTCCATTTGGTATGAGTGAAAATTGGAATTCTCTTCCCCTCATGGGTGTGGAGAGTCCTGATGAAATGCCGGTGTTTGTTGCTGGTTACACTATGTTACACTTACACCTCGATGTTCAAGTGCTCAAACATCAGTTTCTGAAGCTTAAATGGCTATGGATCAATACCTATACATACCATTTTTAGGGGGATGAACATCCATTTACCAGCTATTTTGATGTTCACCAGGGGCACAGGGTTTTGACCCATCCCCAAATCCCAACTTTTGCAGAACTCCCATGGTTTTTTTGCGTGGAATCCACTGGTTTTTGCCGATGAAAGTCCCCGCCGTGGCATACCGTGCCAGAACATCTTCTTCGCAATTCCAGTGACGCACCTGATTGATGCCGCGGGACGTGAAGGTCCGGCAGTCAGCAGAGATCGGGTGTAAAAATGAGAAAAGCATCAGCAAAATCAGAAGTTGATCAGTTTGTTGTTTTTCTCAAAAGAATGAAGATGAACAAGGTGTAAGTACTGTAGGTGTAGATGTAATTATAGGTGATACATTCAGTGAAACGTGGTGAAACTCATTGTGAGATATTTTTTCAGCAGGTGTTCAGAAAGGCGTCACTATGTTCAACATTATTTTATTGCGGAAGCTACCCAGTGGAATTGGAGAAATCGTTTGCGGAAATGGAAACTTCAAGCAAACGATGACGATGTCTAGCAAATACAAATTGGAGGCAATCACAATGAGGATGTAGCTACCCTCCGGTAAACATACAAAAAGCTATTGAAAATGGCCCAGTCGAAATAGTTGATTTTCCCAGCTATAATAATGGTGATATGGTGGATCTTTCCATAGTTATGTAACAGTTTACCAGAGGCTACCCTAATATTGGTGGAAGTCAGCAATGGGACAATTTGCCAAGAATTGAGATATCGCCACTACCGGAGCCTGTTTGCCCACAAAAACTCTACAAAAACCTATGAAAACAGAGAAGAAGTGAAGCTGAGGCTCAGCTGATGTGCTTTTTGGGAACCAGGATTTAGGATTCAATGACCCGTTCCAAATAGGCTTTTCCACAGCGAAGCTGTTAGCTAGGCTTTAAGAACCTGGATCCCATTTAGGATGGCCCAAACCGTGACAAAGCCGTGTGGCATCCTGTTGCTCAAGACAGCTGCCACACTTCTTGTAGACTGAGTACCATCCAGTCCTTCACCATGCTTGAATGGTGGTGTTCCATTGTCAGGAGAGCTTACCCAGGAGGTACTCAATCCTGTTATCGCTGCAGGAAGTTTCAGACACTTTCCCCGCAAACACGATCAAACACGACTGGCATGTCAGTATGTCTAAGTGGCTATGGATCAATACCTATATACTATGTTTTTGGGGGAAAAGAACATCCATTTACCATGATTTACCCAGCTATTTTAATATTTACCAGCTGTGTTTATGGGTTTTGAATGGTTTGGAGCCATAGCCACTGTATTCTCAACGCTTCAGTTGGGCGTCCACCATGAACTTTTCAAACCAAACCACAGATCTTGGTCCTCTCGTAACTAGTTTCCCTCATTCATCCGAGTAATTCCCCCAAACAGAACTTTCCAAGAAATTTCTGCACAATCCAATACCCCATGACGGATCCATGGCGCTGGTATATATGCTAACATGACCGGGGTATATTGATGGTAAAATGTTACCATATATATATAGCAGACATGGATCCTATGGGTACTTGAACCTGACATTACCAGTTCTGGTTCATCCCCTAGTGTGTTGATCCAACATGTCACTGCCGGGGCAAACTGGACCAGGTGTGCTGACGCTTCTGGCGAAGGCCCGGTGACCCTCTGGAAAGCGCTTAAAAAAATTCAATATGTGGAATACCAAAATGTACCAAAATCATCCAAAATCATGCAGTGATCTGGGGAATTCTTCCAAGCCACCTTAGAGTGTGAGATGGTAATTCGAATAAAATTGCCAGGGGAATAGCAGTCCAGGGTGTAAATCTTCTGGCACCAGACTGCATGGATTGTTGAGCAGCGGGCAGACTTTTTTCATGACCAAATCTTGGAACATTCGGTGGATGGGCCAGCGAAATCCTGCACCAGTTAATAGGTGGTAAACATCCCATGATTTATGGGGCCCCATAATATGCCCTTATGGGGTTTCAACCATCCTTTTGGTGATGCAGGATTTCGCAACCATCCACAGTATGTTGGAATTTCAGGTACCATGAAAAGATCACGAAAAGAAATGAGTGGCTGAAGGTGAACCTTCTCAAGTGGTAATGGTTAAACTCCTGAACATAGATGAACATAGTAACATAGTATATGATATTTATATATAGCACGGAAAATCCTGAGTTTTTATTATGAAAAACGGAGCAATATCTCCAGACATGTTTTCCTTCAAAAAATCTCTGAAGATTTCTCCATCGGCGCGTGGTTTCCCCTTAGGCAGGTCTGAACGCCACGCGACAATCGCCATCTGGTTCCAGTGGATGTCAGGCTCCGATGGTTATCAGCGGGAGATCTCTGTGATGATCAGCGGAGCTTCAAATCTACAGGGAAAGTATCTATTGAAACGATATCTGGTTGGTGGTTTTTAACATTTGTTATTTTCCCCAATAGTTGGGATGATGATCCAATCTGACTTTCATATTTTTCAGGGGGGTTGAAACCACCAACCAGATATATGAATAGTATATATTAACATATGGGGATGGGTCAAAACCTATTATTGCCATTTATTACCGATATTTAGGGGAATAAACATGCGTTAACCAGCTATTTTGGGGTACCTAGGGTGCCAGGGTTTTGACTCATAGCCATATGAAAACATGCTATTCAATGAGGTTTCCATGATTGTTAAACGTATTCAAATATTGAATGAGTTGAAATGATTTGAATATAACACATACCTGAATATATGAAGAATGACAATGATGTGCATATAATTGTATATATATACATATTTTATATATATAATGTATATCTGGGAAAATGATAGTGACCTCACTGTTCTCCCTCACTGGTATCATGGTTCGGATTAGGGGGAATCATCCCAATATTGGCCGAACTGTTCAGGTTAGTGAATTAATATAATTTGCCTAGACTCTGTTCAAACTAGACTCTTGAATGAATTTCGGAGATCATGAAAAATGAATATTGAAACTATTTGATGTTGTATTTCCTATTGAATGGAATTTGATTGCAAACACTCAACAACTGTGAATTGGTCATATTCTGTGACATGAAGATGAGTTTGCGGCTGAAGAAAATTCAATCATCTCGGACTCTCACCCTCAGCAGCCGTGTATCATAGGTTCTCGCAAAATCATTTGGAGCTTACAAGTGCTGATTTTTTTAACTTCTATGAGTCTGATTTCATAAAAGAATTTCTGTGGGTTCAACCAAAGGCAGCGGTTCGAGCCCCGAAATCCTGTCACGAAAAATGCTGCCGGATCTTGTTTGGTCCACACCACTTTTTTCAGACGACAATATATTAGTACCATCCATCAATCAGCTCCATGGCTGGCAGGAAAATCCATCATTTCGGTTTTTCCGATTTTCCCAGCGACAAAAAGAAAACCATTTTGGTGGGATTTCCCAGCCATGTTTGATGACATCGAAGGGTGGGGGGTCCCATCGGCGAAAAAAATTGTCGCAGAAAACCCCCATTCCGACCGACGGTCCCAGTTTTTGTAGCAGTTTTGATCGGCTGCTTTTTACCATGGTTTCTGGGATGTGTTTATATAATCATGTTTAATTTGAATGGTTCCCATTCTTTCCCCATGATATTGTTATTTAAGCGGTCATCTTGAAATGTATTAATGTATCGAACACATATGAATACTATGATATAACATTGATATTTTATATCATGATATAACAGCCATCAATTTGGTATTTTCACTTTTGATACCGCCGTCTCGTTGCTTCAACCCATCGCCATCCCCAGGGTTCCAGCTACGAAGCTCCCGGCGCCGCCGCCTTGAACCATTGCCTGAAGCCACCTGCGCAGGTGCGAGAAAAAGGGGCGGTGGGCAGCCCCACAATGGTACTTGTAAAAAAGCGAGGTTTCCTAAGTCATGGGGGTACCCCTGGCTATCATCTATTTTAAATCATGTTAGATTAGGATTTTCCATGAAATAAACCATCCATTTTGGGGGTACCCCCATGGCTATGGAAACCCCCATAGCTATGGAATGATGATTCACCAATGGATGAATCAATGAATTAAGCATACAAATTCCCGATGGAGTTGTTGATTGAGGAAAAAGATGGAGGAGAAATTACTACCCTCTGGTTATTTAACGGTTTGTCATGGAAAGATCCACACATTTTTAATAGGTAAACCATCTATTTCTATGGGCCATTTTCCATGGCTATGTTAAATAACCAGATGGTAAATAGGAAAATTGGTTTTTAGAATCCCATGGGATTATTATCTAGCAATAGTTCCCATGATGGAGAAATGATCATAGGAAATCATTGGGAAATTAGTTTTTAGAATCCCATGGATAAAATCCCAATGCGACCAATAGGAATCCCAATAGTTAGCAATAGTTCCACAGTATTGGGGATAGAAAAATATATGGCGGTTTCTTTAAAATGGGGAATCGCCCAGTCGCCATGGCTTTGAATTTGTTAAGTCACGGTCATCAAAGGCTTGGATGATTTAGGGTTCTTAGAAAGGCCATATATTGTGGCTCTATCCCCAAAATCCCCAATTTCTGGGTCTGATTCCTGTCCAAGTTGATTCCAATTTTCAGCAACCTGCCAGTCGCAACCCTTGTCGTGCATCCAATTCGAGAAGCAATTCACGCAGATCCTGGGGAAGGACTTGGGGCTGTACGGTGAAGATGGGTGAAGAAGTAGATGATGGGGTCAGTTCTGACAAAGGTGTTTTGTAACTCATTGCCATTTGCCAGAAGTGAAGATGTATACGTGAATATATACGACATATATGATAGTATCGTTTCACAGTATATCATTTTCTACCATGCCATATTCTTGTTAGATATTGATTATATCATATTGTATATGTTGCTGGGTTATAGTCCAATTACCAACTATGGATCCTAGGCAACTAATTGCCCGGTACGCTCTATTTTGGTACGACCAAACTTCCATACCTCCCGCCGGATACTTACCAAGCTGATGATATGAGTGAATTCTCACTCTTTTTCACACTTGAAATTATGGTGCACATAAACCCCAGCAGGAAATCACACATGACATAAGTGATCATAAGTGCACATAAAACACCATAGAATGATATCAAACATGACATAAGTGCACATAAAACACCATAGAATGATATCATATGATATCAAACATGTTCCCATGTCTGACTTGAAACGATCTTGTTGTCCAACCCCTTTGTGCCATGATCTCAACAGCACCAGATCAGGATGTGTTGCACGGCAGAAAGGTGGTGGAGGGTCCCAAGCACCTTGGCATCGGCGTTGCGGGGCTCGTGGCTCGTGGCTCGTTGCGGTCCCATAGTGCCATAGGGGGTGACCAGAATTTGACTACTAGCCATTGTTTGATTTAGTCAAGACCTAGACTTTACCCTGTAGACTGGGATAGATGTGGAAAACCCACCATGAAAGTAGGTCATGTTCCTAAGGTTTCACCATTGGTTTTCCACATCTATGTTGGTTTACCCTATGATACATCGATTTACCAGGGAACATCCAACATCATCCATGGTATCTGGGGTTGCCATTCCTGGATCAAAGGACTGGGGTGTCATCAGCTCCATCAGCTCCATGGCTAGCGGGACAAGCCACCATTTAGTTGGATGATTTTCCGAGCTATAAACCTGTAGTTCGATGAATGTTCCTTTCAATCCTCCCATTTTTACTGTTTTTACTGCAGGGATGACACGGCAGGAATTTTTCATGGAGCTGATGACACGGTGTCGGGCATCGAAAAATCTGTTCCATCCCTATGTGATGATGAACCTGGACTGACGTCCTGGTTTAACTACTAACTGGGATATGCATGGGATTTGCATTATATATATATATATATATTTATATACACATATACTATACACATAGCTAATAGCTGGGTAAATCAACTATTTCGACTGGGCCATGTTCAATAGTTATATTGGGTGTGTCTGAAAATGTCGTGTACCCCTTTTTACCCAATGGTTTTGCTGATCATTATCCCGTTTTTAAATGGCTATTTCATTGGGAATATACCCTATTTTCAGACAAACCCATATTTATATACACATATACTATACACATGATACTTGTAGCCATAGATAGGAACATACACTGTCACACACTATCCAGCGTCAACAAGAAAGCAGTGTATCTAAGATTGGCAATGTAAAGGGAGTTGTTGGAAAGTCAGTGATTTGGAACTAGAAAAGGAAGGTCTAAAACCAATCATGAAATGGGGATAAAGTGGGGTTGATATGATTGTTCTCAAATTGCATTTACCCCAAACTAACCATTATAATATGTATAATGGAGAAAATAAAAAGTTCCACCATCGGATTTGGGGCTGCCATATTTCCAGGGAAATTAAAAGAATCCACCCCCCCCCAATTGTTAATTGCCATAGAAAACCACATTTTTCGGATGTGCTAAGACCCTCGGCCTTAGACCTAACAAGGATTTGGTAGTCCTGGAACTGATTTTGGCGATTTTCCAACGACGAGAAGCCGCATATGGAGCTGGGAGAAAGGTCCAGAGAGCTGGCTTCGAATGCTGTGCCGGTATAGCTCGCCAAGAAGAAAAACCATACTGAACTGAGGTGTTATCAGTTCAAATTCGGTACAGTACCCCCAATAATGATAATAATACTAATAATAGTAATAGATAATAATAATAGTAATAATATATAATAATAATAATAATATATTAATATATTAATATCTAACTTTATGCACTGGCCGTTTCCGGAGTTGTGCTCGTGGTTCCGCTGTAGCATTAATGGTGGATCATCCTACCATTTTCATGCTTGCTAAAAAAGAAGAGTTGTAAATGTGGTAAGGGAATAGACCATCCCCAATAGAGGTTTATTGTTGGTGATGACATTGTTCTGATCCAATAAATGGGATGATTTCAATCGAAGCCAAAAAGTGGTTGGTGAATGGTGAATGGGATGCTAAAAATTGCTTACCACATGAGTCCATATATTTATATACCCTCTGGTTATTTGACATAGCCATGGAAAATGGCCCTAATCGAAATAGATGGTTTACCTCTTAAAAATGGGTGGATCGTTCCATGGCAAACCGTTAGTCATAACCAGATTCTGTACATTTCATATCAGTGGGTAGCTCCTCCCATGATCTCCGAAAGTCTGGGTTCCTCCCAGTTGCGAAACCTGCGTGAACTCCACAAAGACTTGTACCTGCCAGGCGCGGGTCCGGTGGTCGGATGTCATGGGATGTGATGGAGGGAACCACCCTGCGCGATGACTGGTTGGTGCTGACTGGAACATGAATGGATTATAGTGGTTTAATGGATTTATGGATTTTAATGAGTTTAATCAATGGATTTTAATGGATTTTAATGAGCTTAATGGATTTTAATGGATTTTTCCATATATTGGGAATTTCACAATCCCAACTGACTTTCATATTTTTTGGAGGGGTAGGTATACCACCAACCAGAATCCTGTTTTAAGTGCATTGAGAAAACTCCGGAGTACATCATTCCTCAAGTCTCTTCACTTCTTTCTTCAGGTCATGTCAACGTCAATCGAAACTCCAAACTGTTTGTATTCGAGAGTGATTGTATTTTCTCCTAATGTATTTGTTTAATGGCATGAGTATTTGGTTGTTTGCATTAATATATCAATATATGTGTACGCGTATATTACGCGTATAGAGCACGATGTTGGTAAAACACAACAATCTACTATACTTATTTTTGTTTGGTTGCCTCTGCATATTTGCTCCATACATGCCTTTTTTGGCCCTTATATGTACACACTTAGTGGGTTTTTTTCCACTTCAGATTGGTTTCCAATCCAACGCCACAGATGAAGTGGACCAATTACGAGAATTTCGTGAACTTGTGCGAGACCACACAAGTAGCCCTTGACCTCAGTTCCGGGGCGCGAACGGGAGATTCTCACTTGCTCCATGGTTTGCCGAATGCGACTACCAACCCGGATATTGGAGATTTTTGCGGTGCATGGTGCAGCTTCCAACACCAGATGGGATTTGTTTGAAGTAGTCAGGTGGGAAATTTCACTTTGGGTTCTCTGAAGTTGATGAAAGTGAGTCCCATTGAGTCCTCATCATCTGCTCGATGGCTTCGTAAAATATGCATGTGCAGCGTGTGATCCTAAAACGCTGTGCTTCGTGCTTCATCCTGTTGTTTTCCTCCATATGGGTCTCAATAGCACGCTTCCACACCTGAAAGAGGGGATTGGCCTTAGAAAACAACCTGCAGCAGATGCGGTGAAACGAGAAATGTCAAGGTCATAAATCATCAAATGTCCACCAAACTGGTTGTAGCAGCTGCCCCATTTCGGGAGGCCAAACTCATCACCCAATATCCATCCCTTCAGGAAATCCAGCCGTGGCATCGATTCCAAGGGGTTCTCGGGGAACCCCCTCTGGGACCATCCTGGCGGGGGGTTCAGGATGGTTATCATGGACAAGTCTACTACTTGGTCGGGGATCCCGGGGCTCCCGGAAGTTTGAACGGTGAAGGATGGCTATGGATGGCTTGACTGCTGGTTTGTTGCCATGGGGAACAAGTCATACCCAGGCAAGAAGGTATCAGAAGTGACGGCGTCGTCAATTTTTGACTATTTTTGATGGGGTCAAAGTTCACTTCAAATCGAATGAGTCGTTGGGGAAGAACGACGAAACTCTGTGGGGTGGGAGGTTTGGGGTGGGAGGTTTTTAAATTTAAATCCAAACCCACTACAGAACCCCCAAACAACCACTGCTGAACTCACACATGACTAGACATCAGCAGTAAAACAAGGTGTGACTACACCAGTGCGCCTTACACAAACCAAGGAAGTTGGAGGTTTTGTTACTGGAAGTCACAAAGCATATGCGTGCGCTACTTTTTAACAGAATTATGTTTGCCATGAAAACAGACGTTGATGGCCTTACGTGCGGGCAGTGCTAAGACGAAGCATTGGGAACACGTGTCCGAAATAATGCTGGATTTGCAACGATTATACAAAGCTAGAAGAACAACAATCATGAATAATCATGAATATGTAATCATGATAAGCATCCTCAATGTGAGGTTTACAAATTCAAAAGATTGACCAGTTTTTTTTGGTGATGGGCTATATATTGGTTATATAATGTTATATAAAAGCATCCAGTCATCCAGTCTCAACGGGGCATCGACCCTGCGATGAGGACATGAAAAGGAATCCTGGATCCACGAGAGAAGGGTGCCGCCTCGGGCGAGATCATGGGGCCATGGGGCCAGTGATTCAGAACGGAACTGTGTTAACTGTGTTCCTCACGGTTTGAGATCCGAAAAATGAAGACAAATAATGATATATATATATATATGTAATCATATATATGTTTAAAATAATTAATGATGATAATGATATATATATATACATAATTATATATATACGTATATATAGGCTACGCAAAAATGTGTGTGTGTGAGATCTTCACCTCATAACGATATGAATTGATGTCAGATAGTTCAATCATAATTCAAGCTTACAATATGGGTTACCCTATTTTTGAGCCATCACCGTATCAGAAATTGGCTAAGCTCCCAATCAATGAGCCAAAGGCGCACTCTGGTCGCGTAGCGCCTCGAAAAGAGTTTGGTTCTGGCGATTGTCCAGCAAGTCGTTTTTTGGAGACCGGACAAACATTGGATACTTCGACTTCACCATCAGACAAGTTCTTCAGCCTCAAAAAATCAGAGATAGGCAGTTGAAAATGGATGCCTACATGTTTCAAAAAAGTTATACAATATACAGAATTGGTCCGTCAGCAAATTTGAACAAAACAACTGGTTCCTGTACCTGGTAATTTAACATAGCTATGGAACATGGCCCATTGATAGATGTTTTACCTCTTAAACATGCTGATTTTCCTGTTCGCAGGTTCTACCAGCTGATTTGCGGGTCTAAAGTTGGTTTATGCCTAGGCTAGCCTAGGTTTTATGGTAGGTATATCGAACTAGATTCTCAGATAACAGGTTTATAAACTATCAATTCATTTCACTGGGAGGCACTACCTTGTGCAAACTACGACTGGTTCTATCCCCATATTTCTTGGGTGTGTCCGTTGCTATCCGTTGCTATTCTCCATTTTTGGTTTTGCAATCTCCAATAGATTCCAATACATTCCAATACGAAGAGAAATGCCTTGGGATTCCAAGATATTCCAACCATCGGGAGGTTTAGGCCACCTCACACGAGCTGCAGGTTGAGGTTAGCCGAGAAAACGGCCAGGGGGCCCAAGGAGTCGGTCCAGGGAGACCCCGATGCTTGCAGACAAAAAACTACAAACCCAATGACCCAATGTGGGAAAGTGTCAATTTATAATATAATATAATATAATATAATATAACATAATATAATATAATATAATTATAATACAATATAATGTATTATCATATATAATACAATATAATGTATTATCATATAATATAATATTACCCGTAATATTATATGATATCATATAATATATTGTTATTTAATTAATACATATATATATATATTGAGCACCCAGATCCTCAAAGATTCTGACTTATGGATCTGGGTGACAATTGTGACGGAGCCATCCCCAAGATTCACCCGTAAAGGTGGCGGGCCTTCAGCAGAAGTGCTACGCCAGCAGTGCCAAGCTCAGCAACGAAAGGGTCCAAATTTAGGCCCCACAAAAACTATGTACGCCAGTAGTAAGAAGGGGTGTATTTGAAGGGATAGCCCAGGGATATATGACAACCAATCAACAATATGATGTCTGATATGTGGTGGTTCAGTGGTTCAGGCATGGAGGATTTATTTTCTGAAAAAATGGACATGAAAATATCAAGAACCAGTATGTACAAGCTCGCTGTTTCGGGGACGCCATCTCTGGTTGAATCAGCCCCGGGAACCGGTGAAAATCTCTTCATGTTTGATACGAAGCTCGTCTCTTGTGAAAGATCTTCGGTCGGGGCATTTCGGTCATTTTGAGCCACGACATGATTTGTTTGGCATTGTCAAATGATTGGGAGTCGCTCATCACTTGCGGTTTGCACCCATTTCAACTCGTTCAATATCTACCTTGCAGAAAAGCTTCAGAAATATCGCAAACGCAATGTAGAATGCATGAGCCAAAGTTGAAGTTTCGAAACGTTTCAGAAAGATTCAGAAAGAGTATGTCAGAGTTTCCTGATATGTTGCCGTAATTACTGTCCCGTGATTGATCTCCAGGGCCAGCCTCACAGCCCGTGCGCCCATGCACACTGATGGCTGTGCCCCAGGCTGTGAAATTCCCATCATCCAGGAGAGACGAAGAGTTGCCGTGGTTTAAATTGGGATTTACCCTCCAGTAAATTAACAGTTCGACCCTGCCAGTCATCGGGGTTGGAAGATGAGTGAAACCACTAAAAATGGGTGATTTTCAGGGTCAAACTGTTAATTTACTGCAGGGTATTTCACGGTGTTGTAGGTTGGGTAGGTTGGGCCAGGGGTCTCACGAGGTGTTTTTCAACATGTCAATTGAAAATTCTAGGTCCAACTTATGATCCCCTAACATCTCCATGACTAGATCCACCACAGGCACAGGAATTGGTTGACAACTGGCACGTGGTCGGAGGTCCGAAAAAATCCTGCAGCTATCACAGCTATCCCCTTTGTAGGTTTTGTATATAACTTGATATACTGGGCGGTTTCTAATTGAGACAGTTAATGAAGATACCCAAGTAACATACGAAAATCGTGTTGTTTTTTTTGGGGGGGTATGTTCCGCAGATGGTAATGTTAATCTTAAGCAAATTTTCAGGGATACCTGATTTTCAGACAAAGCCGGAAAAACATCACTGTGTGCCAACTCATGTTGTGAGGATGTTGCTGCGGGGATTGGCCAAGTATCAATATTCATCCACAATGCTCGTAAAGAAATGTCATTAACCACCTATATGTTGATGGTTTATAGCACCCATTTATGGTAAAATTGGGGATGGTGGATCCTATTGCTTTACCACCATTCTTGCATATTCTTCCTTTTGTTTTAACTGTAACTCAGGAGCTACTTTTTGAGCAAACCAGGTGATAGAACAGCGGCCTCACCAAGCCTTTGGAACACATTTGAAACATGGAATAAGAAGAGGGATAAGAACAGGGAGATATCCCGGGATAAACGCATGATACATCCAGGGATTTACAAAACCGTTCCAGATGCAATGGATCCTGGGGTTACGATCATCCCAGCATAGCCGGCATAGCCGCCGTTTTGCGCAGGAGATGGAAACCCGAAATTGGTGTCTTGGCCCACCATAAAATTGGCCCAGTCATGGTGATTCGCCACTGGAGCCCTGTATACCATGGTACAGCATACCGCAAACTACGACGTCACCAGAAATTATAAGTCAAACCATCTATCCCAAAGTCACCAACCATTTTAGCTTGGTGAAAGAACTAGTAGTTACTACACCTCCTTGTAATTGATTCGTATCCTGTGTTTCTACATCATCAATATGCCGAAACATGAGTCAAAATGACCTCAAAAGATCTAAAACTTCAGCCAGAAATGTCATGTCAGCTGAGGTACAAGAATGACAAGTCCCTTGACATCGGGTCAGTCACTGTCAGGCCGACTTCTGTTGGGCTCCAGAAATTTCATTGTAGACCCCCAAGAAAAATCTGTGAGTGGGGAACCCCCCCAAGTCTTTCGGGTTCATGAATAAATTGGTTGATTAATCAAAAAAGCTGATTGACTAATTAATTTGTCAATCAATTGATGTCAATCGCGCATGAGTAAACCATAGTAAACCCCAAAAATCATGGGGTCCCATTTTAAGAAACCCCCAAAATCTAAAATATCTCTCTGACTCCAACCTTTCCATGGCAACGCAACTGTACATCGTGCTGCAGGAAGCTGGATCAGCCTTACGGCTTTGAAGCCTCCATAGGCGGCATCCTGCCCAGGGTGAAGGGGGGACGGCCATGGTTTATCAACAGCCCAATTTCAGGTGACCAGACTGTTTCTCGGTAAAAACATGGTAAAACTCTCCATATTTATGTCCTAAGAACATGCGAAAAAAACATCAAAAATCCAGCTGGTTGGTGGTTTGGAACATGTTTCATTTTTCCATATATTGGGAATTTCATAATCCCAACTGACTTTCATATCTTTCAGAGGGTTTGAAACCACCAGCCAGCCAGTGAACAGATGGCAGGCAGCGGCTAGATCCCTCTGATTTGAAGACACGGCCGACAGGTCTTCTTTTCGAGCAGATCTCCCACTGAAACAATTACACATATAGCAGACTTTGCAAGGGATTTACTACGGATATCACGTATATCCATAGATAACATTGCATATCCTGGAATCGGTTACCCAGATATGGCTGTTTGTCTCACTTGGGGACACAAACCATAGGATTCCTGTGCGCCGCGCTGCCAGCCTGCCAGGTAGCTCTTTCAACTGGCAGGGACACCCAGCAGGAGTTCTTCATTCGTTGATCGATGTCGATCGTATGACAGGACATGTGTATGATGATCTATGATGATCTATGATGATCTATGATGATCTATGATGATCTATGCTGATCTATGATGATCTATGTTTTTTTCCTATCTTTCGCTCCCTCTCTCTCTCTCTCCCTTTTGTGTGTATGTCTTCCTGTCTTGCCTTTGTTGCTTTCTTTCCTTCTTTGCTTTCTGCGTATATTTATGTGATTTTACAGTATGTGGTTGTTGTTCTTCCGGAGAAAATTTGTTTCGAATACATCGCACGCGGGTTCGGGTATACACAACAGTTCTGCTGCCAGAAATGGATGCTGTGGTCCAAGCAGAACTGGATTTTGGAGTGCTGACTGTCAGCAGATGTCAGCAGTTTCTGGTTTTTTAGCCGCTAAGCCCCATTCACTGCCAGTATTTTCAGGAGAGGTCAGGAGTTTCTATATAAATTCCTACTGCCAGTGCATGTTCTTGCAAATTGGACATCATCAGAATTAGCTCCAATTCTTCAGGATTTTCATGGATTTTCTAACTTAATTAAGTGATGTTCCAATAAAACGTGGTGCAAAAAATCTAGACATAGCCTTCAACTAAGCTGCCGCCCCGTTTTCGAGGTGGACCTATGTCATGGGGACCATTTTGCTACTCTGCTGCGCGGCAGGGCTCTTGAGGCTCTGCTACTCGACGTTTTTCGACTGGGATGATCCCAAGAAGATGACAAAATGATGAAAAATGGTGGTTTTGTACGGTTTAGTTGTGATGATTGTGATGTTCATATATTTTTATTATATGTTAATCATTCAATCACCATAATTTATGGCACTGGTGTGAACAGATTGATATAGCCAAAATCATGATGGGTATACCTTGGTGAAGGGTGGTGCTAATTTGATTTTGTGTGTGGGAGGCAAATGTGGATATGGTGTATTTGGGTGTTCCTGATCGCAACTTCACAACCAACTTCCCATGCATCTTGGAATCATTCTGATTTTTTCTATTTCCATTGTACAATCACTTTGATCTGCCCAGATTCATAGGTGTACTGTATATATATATACATATATATATATATACATACATACATACTACCAGTGTTTCCCTTCTTGAGGAATCATTAGGATTTGCCCAGATCGGTGGATATACTAAAATTATATCTCGTGCAGTCAACAACTCTGAAAATCAAAGTGGCTGTGGAACATCATGAACCCCCAAATGAGGAAAACAGATGACGATCTCTGATATATCATTCCAGTTGGCGATTCCTCCAGAGGAAACCGGGTGCGAAATCCAACCCAATCGAGATAATCAAGATGCGGACAGAAATGGTGAATCTACGATGCTCAAGTCAAATCGGACATGGAACCCCCGCGCCAATGGCCGCTTTCAGCATGTTGTTTCATGGTTTTTCAATGCTTGGTAAGTTCCAAAATGGTTCAAATGTCCTACCTGGGGCCCTGGGGTGCCAGTTTTTGGGGATGGCTCCATGATGTTGATCCCTAAGAATCCCGAGGCTTTGAAACCGCATCTTCCCTATGGTTTGATGTAAATGTTCGGAATATAAATATAATATGTATATTATATATAGAGAGAGAAATACATTATATATATATATACATATATCGGATTGTATAACATATCATCAGTTCATATAATGTTCCCATTAATTTTCCCCATTGAAATGTATCAAAATGACCATAACTGAGAGCTAAATCCCCCATGTTCAGACCCATCTTCACTGCCACGTTTTTTCGGAGGGCTTTCTTCCTGCCGCCCTGGGGAAAGGCAGGGGTCCCTTGCGTTGGCAGTGGGGAGAAATATGGACACTCTGGGGTAAACATACAAAAAGATGTGGACAAGCCATAGAAAACCTTGAGAAAACGATCCACAAATCGTGGATTTTCATGGATTTTCCACATCTATGTTAGTTAACCATGGGGTGTGGCGATTGGCGTGATTTGCATTTAAAATCTAGATCTTTATGGTGATGACTTACAGGGATAACCAAGGACTTCACCACAACCTTGGCTGGTTAGAGGTTTTTTGCTTGGATGGGTTGATCACCCATTTCTGACAGATCAGGCAGAGGACAATTTTTTCGCATGTTTCAATCCAAGAGTGTCAAATATGTAAAGGATATTTCAACCAACTGACTACTGGGTAAAAAAAGACAAGGTCGGCCGACACTTGTGCCATTATGATTTCCGAAGAAATCATTGAGAATTTTAGTAGGTAGTTAAAAACATACATGATTGTGAATGTTTCAAAGAATTTGTTGATGTACCCTCTGGTAAACTAACATAACTATGGTAAATCACCGTTTTTAATGGGAAAATACACTATAAATGGCCATTTTCAATAGCTATGTCAAATTACCAGATGGTACATGATTGTGGATGTTTCAAAGAATTTGTTGATGTAGTTTCCCTCTTTTTGCACCTTTGTCACACTGGAAAAAATGAAATCTACAGGCACGGGTCCATACTTGTTTGGTGGACATGAAAAATGATGCAACATGTTGAATTCCGTGTTGTTATTCAAGGTTTTATCATGTCACCAGTTGATACTTGGTTCAAAAAACAAAGAGCATCACATACCAGTCCAATAGATGCGGGTATAACTGTGGGTACCCTCTGGTAAACTAACATAACTATGGAAAATCACCATTTTTAATGGATAGATCAACTATAAATGACCATTTTTAATAGCTATGTTAGATTACCAGAGGGTAGATGATATCTGCTGGTTTCCAACTTTTTTCACGGTATCTCTACTGGTTGAGGATATCTATTTCTAAGTGATTGAATAGTGCCATGGCTATGGCTACTGGTGATGCCGATGTAGCCAGGCTCAGCATGTTGAGCTGCCTGACAGGAGATCTTTGCAGATATCAATAGTTTTGGAATCAACGTTTGGAGCTTTTGAAAACTGCATTTGCAAACCTACCTGACAAAATATGACAAGGAATTTACGGAGGTAAGTGCAGGGACGAAACGCGGCCTGAACTTGATGTGGCTGGGCATGTGTCCCCTGTCTTTCCATCTATTTCGCCTTTCTTTCCATGTGTTGGTGTTTCATGCCCGCAAATGTCTTGTTTGTTGTTCTATTTATTTCCACTTGTGTTGGTTATACTAATTATGTTACATCATATGCCCGTATTTGTGTGTGTGTGTGTGGTAGATGCCAATTTCTGGCAGTTTTTCTTATCTGGTAAACCCGGACAATCAACCTCCCATGTGGGATCATTCGGGGGTGAATTGTAATTCACAATTCATTTTAGCCATTTCCAGAAATTGAGAATGGTAAAAATGACTTGGTTTACCAGGTGTTTCGCGATGGTTACCCTCTGGTAAATTAACATAGACCCTGAAAATCACCAATTTTTAGTGGAAACTAATCTTCCAACCCCTATCTGCCAGGGTCTATGTTAATTTACTGGAGAGTATCTCTGAGAGTCTTCGATTCCTTCGTTTTTTGGTCCAGTTCTTGCCGTCCGATCGGCCCAGGGGAAGAAGCTCAACACCTGGGAGCCTCGCCACGATTTTCCGAAGAAAGCATGGGTGTTCCAGAGATTTTGGGTATGTTTACCACATCGGCTACCAGTCTGATCCTTATGAATCCAATTGTAATATTATAATATATTATATACAAGCATCATGGAATTATACTTCATCAAAAACTAGTGCATCATATTGTATAATCCAAGTTTTAGGTAATATCCCCAACAATCAGGGACTTTTCATACTAACCAGGGGCGATTTTCAGCAGGTGCGATGAAGCTGGGATGATCCTCCACCGATTTCCACTCACTTTGGAGGGTGAAAATGAAGGAAGCAGCCATTCTTGAGTGGTTTGGAACCTTCTGAATATATTATTATTATTATTGTTGTTGTTGTTGTTGTTATTATTACTGTCATTACTATTATTACTATTATTATTACATATTATTACATATTATTACAAATGTTATTACAAATTTTAATATTTATATTGTTTACATTTTGTATATTATTTATCTTATTTATATTATTTTGATTATTACTAGTTTTGTTATTATGATTATATTATCATTGTTATTAGTGTTATCATCATTATCATGATATGAGTGTCAACATACATATGGGGGGTGTCCATATACATGGGAGTACCCCCATTCATGGCGCGGGGTGAGTTGCCCGCCGATCAATCTGCCAAGATGTTGATTGGCCAAGGCCCTGGAGGTGTTTCTATCCATTAATTGATCATTGATGAAAGCAGAATAAAACGACTGGTTGGTGGTTTGGAACATGAATTTTATTTTCCCATATATTGGGAAAGTCATCATCCCAACTGACTTTCATATTTTTCAGAAGGGGTTGTTTCACCACCAACCAGAAACGAGTTCCGGAGTTCCGCTGTGATTTTGATACACTGCTGAAGCAGTATGTTCCACGTATGTTTCTTTGATCCGTAGTGAAGCTGATGGCGTTTGATGTTCAACGTTTACTGGAAACCTGGTGGCTTTTTTCCCCTCACAGGTCGGATTGTCCTGCAAATGTTGTCCCCCGAATGTCCATTAGTCTCCCTTGAGCTGGAAGATACAAGTGCCATGACAGGAAATGGCTCTGTCAAAGGGAAGTCGATGTTTAAAAGCATTCGTTAGGGGGTCCCTCACTAGCAAATGATTCTGAGAAAAAAATTGGAATGCTCAAAAAGAATGAGTTTTAGTGCCAACTGAGTTTGAAGTACCAGTGGTCGGAGTGGGGCATGCCCTTTTGACCCAGTTTCTACAATGTGGGAAAATGGTTTCAGGCAGCTTACATCCATCTACTGTACGTGTATTTATCATGATAATATGATAATTGATTAAGAAACATTGCATATTGTCACTCTCGTCATTCTAGTAAATGTCTACTTGTTTTACCTTATTAGCCTTATTTCTATTGTTTATTCTTGCCCTGGTAGGTTGCCCAAATATGTGGCCGAAACACATTTGGTCCACCATGATCCACCATTTCCATCCCAAGGAACACGGCGAAGATATCGCTATGAAGGCGAAGAGCCGTCGCCCAGGGACGACTGTGAGATTATAACCTACTAATGTATGGGAATCATTGGGAATGTATATATATGATTATATACGTATATCATACATTCAATATATATATATATAGTAACCTGCTAGCAGTCAGAATAATCCAAAATTATACGTCAGCAGTTAGAATATTCCAAAATGATACACAGCTCGACTTAGAAGATTCCGAAAACATTCGCAGTTAGAGTATTCCAAAGTCACATTAATCAATTCACCTTCTTGTTCTATTTAGCAGCTACTTAGCAACTATGTAGCACTTCTTCAGCAGCTGTTTAGAAGCTATTTAGCAGCTATTCAGCAGCCATTTAGTAACTATTTAGCAGCTATTTAGTATTCAGCAACTATTTAGAAGCTAATTATTTGGCAGTTATTCAGCAACTATTTAGAAGCTATTTAGCAGCCATTTAGCAACTATTTAGCAGCTATTTAGCAGCTATTTAGCAGCTATTTGGAAGCTATTTCGCAGCTATTTAGCAGCTA
>Ga0126342_10003400_pt1 | contig 26255 bp, 21 predicted proteins | sample Cyp1metagenome_FD_92528 | JGI IMG/M metagenome (GOLD analysis project Ga0126342, IMG submission 92528) | Coral microbial communities from Lord Howe Island, Old Settlement Bay, Australia - Cyphastrea 1 metagenome | ecosystem: Host-associated > Invertebrates > Cnidaria > Coral ...
ACACAGCCACTGCCTCACCCTTGCGCACCTGGCGGAGTTCAAGCTGATCCGTGTCCATTTGGCCGCAGGGTGCAACTTCTCGCTGCTTGAGAAGCAAACGGCCATATGTCTGTCTTGCTGTCCATCTCCCTCTGTCTCTCTACAGTACCCCCCCTCCAATTAGGGGGGTCGGCGGCACCTGGGCGCTAGCCCATTTTATATATATGTATACAGTATGTATGGATGTAAACTGTTTATCCCTGAAAATGGGGTATAACCATGTATCATCCTAAAGCAACAATACATTGAAAGATCACCAATAGAAATTGGGATATAGCCATACATAGCCTTACCATACCTTACCTGTATGTATATCGACCGACTCTTCGTGAATCTAGGCAAATTTTAACGATTTCAAAATTTCAGATGCCAACTTGTTCCGCTGTTTCCGTAGGTAGGTTATTGACTTGGTGGGTACAAATCAGCAAACATTAAAAATAGTGACCCAATACATGGGATCATCCTACTATTTGAAGGGATTAAAAAATCGAAAATCTTGGAAACCCGCTAGAAACTGATGCCGAAGACTGTCTGCACCACCGTATTCCTGGGTAAACTGCCAACACCGGCTGGGGAGGACCGGGGAGTTCTTTGTTGGGAAACCAGTTGACAGGGGAACAAGAATCATGTGGTAAACCCAACAATGGGGATTTGTTTTGTGATTTTCTGGAATTTCATGCTGATAAAACCGGATGAGAAATGGATTTAATGGACATTTGAACAATATAGATTTAATCCATTTTAATGGATCAATATCCCAATAGATTAACGGATCAATATACCATGATTCATGATTTAATGGAATATAGTGGGATATCATGTGGTAAAGCCAATAATAATCATCAAATCCACCGACCATCATCCTATGGAAGTAGCCAGTTTCATAAACCCCAAAATGGGGATATGGTAGGCGTTTCCAAATCGGGGATATTGTATTCTTAACAAGTAGATACTGTAGGGGGACTTAAAAGTAGCAAACTGTATTTGTTGCTCATGGTTGGTGGCTCGGATAGCGCGTAATGTACCTAGTACTAATACATACTAATACCATTACTTCCTCATATATCCCTGAACCAGCAGCGAGACATGTGTGAAATATCCTCGTATGCCTGCCCTTGGAGGTTTCAGGCTCCGCAGGTGCTGCATATGAGTTCATTTCATCTACCTGTCATTGTGGACATTGGATATTACCTGCCCTGGCTGATTAGCACCCAATATCCATTTACGTGGGTTTGTCTGAAAAATTACGCCAAAAAAATCCCAGAGTTTGGAAAATCACTTCCCCTATGGCAATGGGAAGTATCTCCCGTTTTTGGAGCAAAATCATTCGACAAAGCTGGGGACGTCCAGTGGCACAGTGGTGAGGATGCGAATGACAATTATTCATAAAATCCAAATTGTACTCCAACCCCCGTTCAAAGCCCAGAAAAACCAGGGTGGATGAAATCCATTGTACTCCAATCCCCGTTCAAATTAACCCAGAAAAACCAGGGTGGATGTAGGGGAGTTACACTAATATTACACATATTGTGCGGGTGCTAAATCCACTGCGATCCGTTCATGTTCATGTTGCCCAATATTAGTCCCCACTGTGGTTCCTTAGACCTCCGTACAACCCCCAAGTATCCCCAAGTACAAATCAAAGTTGCTAAGAATATAAATTCAAATAGCCATTGACACTGGAACCATCAGTTCATGCCAGTTCCACAATAGCTACGCCCCATGCCAAGTGTCATCAGCGTTGGGAGCACGCTGGCCTGTTGCGGAAGAATGAGCCATGAATACAACTCCAGTCACTGGGCCATTTGCGCGTCTCTGAAAATTGGGTATCCACGTAAAAAGGTACCTTTACAGGAAAGTGATGATAAACCAATGGATTTAGGGCTACTCAATTCTCATCATTCTGAGTAGTGGTAGCGTTGTTCTTAGCAGTAGTACTATTGTTCCTGTGGGGACCAAAATCAAAATGTGCCTGACTCAAAATTGGGAACCCCGCAATCGAAATATCTAACCATGAGTTTGCCCACTTAAAATTACCCTCTGGTAAACTAACAGTTTGCTATTGAAAATGGCCAAGTCGAAATAGTGGATTTACCCATTAATAGCATGGTGATTTTCCAGTTCGCAAACTGTTAGTTTCCCAGAGGGTACCATCTGTGAATGGGGGTTCCAGCCACTTGGAATTTCAGATCTACCCTCTGGTAAACGTTTACATAACTAATTATGGAAAATCACCATTTTAAATGGATAAATCAACTATAAATGGCCATTTTAAATAGCAAACTGTTAGTTTACTAGGGGGTATCCTTGACTGAGATCCAGCCAGTTTCATTGAACCACGTGTCCAACTTACCTTCGGTACCCAACCCCCAATCAGCATCTGCACGTAAAACTCACTTGTGCATCCTTTTTTGGGGTTGCCCGGGTTTCCCCAACAACTTGGACCCACAAGCATATCCAGCATCATCCACCATCCATAAAACATCCTGAAAAAGTCATATTCAAGCATCAATTTCTTCTAAAACATAATACATACATCCTTTATCCACATTCAAACAAATGGTACCGGAGTCCTCTCAGTCCTGGTCAAACATGGGGTACCCTTCGGTCATCACACGCGGCAATGAGAAATCCTCTATCAATGGAGGTTTATAGCTGGGAAAATCATCGAACTGAGGTCATCAATGGTACCCTCTGGTAATGACTAACATAGCTATAGAAAATCACCATTTTCAATGGGAAAATTCACTATAAATATTATAGATGGCCATGTTCAATAGCTATGTTAGTATGTTTACCAGGCCAGGTAGATTTCCTCCAGCCAATAGCTATGATATTCCATTAAATTCCATTAAGTGGATTTCTTTTTCCCATTAGACCGCATGGAAAATCCCACTAAATCCCAAAATGATGATGGTCTATGGTGGATTTTCAGGTGATTTTTTCATCCCAGGGATGCCAATGATCAACATCCCATGGGCCCTATAGTTTAGATCATATCTCTATTATCTCTATATAGTCACAGAAAGTGATATTATTAATTACATCAAATACATGTTAGATGTATATATATATTATTGTATTATTATTGTATTATTGTATTATTAATGTATTATTATTGTATTTTTATTGTATTATTATTGTATTATCCTTTAACAAATCCCATTGCATCCCATGATATCTCATCATATCCCATATTTCACTTATTTCGACTCGCCATTTCGTCACGGCTCCCGAACGGTCGTCGTCACCTGCGTGTTGTCAGAGATGTTTCGCAGGACGCCGCTGCTGGGGATCATCGAGGCGGCAGCAAAGGCGGCCGTGAGGCCGAAGACCGGTGCCAAATCGCTGTTGGTGTGGAGGTACCTCGGACGAAGGATGTATGATGTCACGAAGCAGGGCGGAATATTGCGGAATTTTGGAAGAATTTTGGGGAACATATAGTTTATATTTGTTTATAGATAGATAGTATTATATATAATACGTATACATATTATACATATTATATATATAACATAATGGAACATATTATGAAATTCTTGGGGAGAATTTGGTTCATTTAGATGGTCTTATGGGCCTGGCTCAGTGAGGTTGCAAAGCTGGGATCAACCCAAGACTCTAAGATTTGAAGGGAATCCTATGTTGGATGATTACATTAACTGGCTTCCAAGTACTGCAGATGATGCGACACACGCAACAACATGGATTTGTCTAAAAATCAAGCATTGGTGCCATTAAGAGTGCCATTTTGGGACAAGCCAGCTCTGATAGGGAGCTATATATGATGTTTATGGTCATCCATCCGATACCATGGGAATCCAAACATCATGGGTTGATCGGTTGATCTAGTTTCATATTAATTCATGTTCATAGATTCATAACCATTCCCCTGTATGAGTTTATCATCAACTTTTGATCATGAACTTGGACGAGAAATCGCCATTTCTGGGTGCCCATCGCTTCAAAAATCCGCGGAGCTGGAAGAACGAAAAGGCGACCTGGGCAATGCGACCTTTGATGAGTACTTCGGGTGCAGTTGCGGTGAAAAAATGCTATAACTTTAACCATGGTTATAAGTTATTTTACCCCCATAAAATGGGATAGATCATGATAGATCCACTTATAACTGGAACTCCACTTTCAGCTCTGACTGATCTCTCGATATGGCTCCAACTTGCGTACCAACATGCCAAAGTTGCCGAAGACCATGGGTTTTCAAGCGGATACTAGCCAATCAACGTGGGGAACGTGGGGATATGGGGCATACTCGTGCGATATATATATAATTATATATATTATATATATAATTGGACAACATTGGCTATCCATGGCCCCAAAATGGAAAAACCATGAAGGTGCGAAGCGTCAACTGGGATATTAAAAACTATTTGAATTCAAACAAAACACATCCAGTCGAATGGTTGACCCAAAAAAACAAGCAGTGAATTTGTGACCCAAACAACGAAGCGCAGCAGAAGTTCCCTGAAACTGGGTTAGCTATGCGAAGTTCACTGCTGTCATCGAGGGTGGATCTTTGGAGAATCATGGCTGAATCCAATCGTGGCATCGTGGCGGGGGTGATTTTTGTCATATGCGAACCATGGTGCTGGAATATGAATCCCAACATTTGCCCGAACAAAATCACCCAAATGTAGAATCACCCAGTCATGTAGGTAAATATACCAGTACCATGGAGCATATGGGATAGGTTTGTCGCTTGTTTGATTTGAACCCGCAGGGTTTTTCGATTCTTGCTTGATGATCTTGATGATTTCGACATATTGGGAATCTGGAACATATTCATTGTGCCGCCCATTCTTCATGTTCGCTGTGTTGTGGAAATGCTATCCTAGTTGATTAGTTGATGAAGTGAATGTCCATAGGTCATGGATAGCGGTTTCCAAGGGCGAAAAATCAAGATTTCTTGATTGAGTGATATTAAATCAAACATGTTATCCCGGTTCACCAAAGAAACCGCGAAGTTCGACGATGTTCGACGATGACGAGTCAGGGTCACCAGGTTTTCCAGCCGAGAGGCTACCAGCCACATGGCCAAAGCAAAGAAAAAGATGTACACCACATGCCTCGACTCAGGTGGCGTTTGAAAGTCGCGGGATTTGACGGGGTGTTTTTTGAATCTGGGTGAAAGCTACCGTTGATGTTGAAAGATGGTACCCAGAAATCGACAAAACGATCGCAAAAAGATGCCGAAAAGTGTTCCACCGGGATGGTACTTCGATGATATTTTCCACATAGCTTCCAGGTGTCCAAGCAAGGGTAACCAAGGTTTGGCACTCTTGGTGTCTGTTGCAAACTGGCTGTTCATTCCAGCTTGGAGCGCATTGAATTTGAATGGTATGAAATCCCGGTATCCTACCTGTTTTCCTGAAATATGGTTCATCTCCATTGAAAAAAAATTAAAAAAACATACTGGGCCGTTTCAAAAAAAACAATCCCATTACTAAGCACTTAGAGCTAACCACTGAATTGATTCTATATCCCAAGAACTCCCATCTCACTACAAACACATACAAAAACTGAAACAAAATGACTCAAAATCCCAACACAGAATTTATCCAAAATCCATCAACCTCCATCAATTTCTAAATTTCTAACAATACCCATCTATATTTACATATTATATAACATCTACATTCTACATATTTATATACATATATATCGCAACCGAATGTAACGAAAAATCCATTGAAATCCGTGGCAACTTCTCCCACCAAAAACCCAGGAGCTTCACTGCCAACGCCAGCTGCAGAATGGATCCCGCCACCTTCCCCAGCACCACACCGCTGAGGCGTCGCAAAGTGACGCTGGGCGTGGCACCGGTGTAGGTGTACACGATGACCTGTCTGTTGCGGAAAATATCTGGAGGAGGAAATGTTTTTTTGGGTCCAAATTCGAAAAATCATGGAAACAGTTTAGGGCGATTTGTTGGAAAATGATCTATACATGCTGGGTAACAGCATGGTATGGTGAACTTGTTCATCAGAAAAAATGCGGTGGATCATCCCATTAGCAAACCCATTTACTGGGGGTAATAATGAACATAATCCCATTTCTAAGTAGCCAATGTCATAAACCTCAAATTTGGGGATGGTTTACGGCATTGTTTATTTCATGTCTATCCACTATTTTCCTACTATTGTTCCATATTAATGTCCTACTTTTCCGGGTACCGCAATAAACAAAAAAGAAATTTGCCTTAGATTTTGACCCAAGGAACTGCAATGGTGGAGGCGGCATAACTGGAATAGCTGGGCATCACGTTCCAAATGCCAAGCCAACCAATGCTGAACGCCAAGCAAATCCTCGGCCAAAGATGTCCCAAAAAAAAGGATGCATGTAATGCATCTAGGTACGTCCGAAAATTGGACAAGGTTTGCGCCGCGGTGAGTCGGGCGGGTGGTCTGTATGTATGTATGTATGTATGTATGTTTTTTGTTTTTTTTCTTGTTTTGTTTCTTTGTTTGCTTGTTTGTTTGTTTGTTTGATTGTTTGTTTGCTTGGTTGTTTGTTTGTTTGTTTGATTTTTTGTTTCTTTGTTTCTTTGTGTTGTTTTTTGTTTCTTTGTTTCTTTGTTTTTTCGTTTGGTTCTTTGTTTGACAAATTGTTTCTCTTTGATGGATTTTGTTGGTTGGTTTTTTGTCTGTTTCTTTGTTTGGTTCTTTGTTTGATTCTTTGCATGAATCTTTGTTTGATTGTTTCTTTGTTAGATTCTTTGATTGAATCTTCGTTTGGTTCTTTGTTTGATTCTTTGTTTGATTCTTTGTTTGTTTGTTTGATTGATACTTTGTTTGATACTTTGCATGAATCTTTGTTTCATTGTTTGATTTGTATTCGAACTGAAGTTCACGTGAAGTAGCGCAGCATCTTGTATGTATCCCCCCACCCCACCCGAAACCCCCACGATCAAAAGCAGGTAGCGTAACATCTCGTATTTTAGTGCGGGCCAGCGTCAACGTTAGTGCAATGCACTGAGAGTGCAAGACATGTGTGCAAGTACAAGATTTGTTTAATTAAGCAGCATACAATGATGTATGCTAGTTCAGCTTAACCTGACATAGCAAAACATCATCTATGTTAGGAGAAGTCAACATTACCTACCGTAGCCTTTCAGTAGCGCGGCATCACCAGCACCTTACAAGCAACGTCAAGTAACATTGCATCTTCTAAAGTCAGATGCTATTATATAAACGTTATTACACCCCCCAGACCCCCGCCCACCCGAAACCCCCCAAAACTAGAAAATTGTGCTTTCCTATGGGGTCGCTAACAGCGCCGCTAGCATAAATATACATGGTTACAAAAGTTGAAAAATATCAGTCTCACTGAAAATATACATATATATATATATATGTATATATATATCCGCAATCCGGCAATGCACTCAACAATATACCCTCTGACATGATGAGCTATGCGCATGCCTTTCAGCAATGCCTGGAGCTAGGGAAATATTCCTCATGGAAGGAGCGCGAGGCCTCTTTAACTGCGCAATAAACACCTGCCTGACCAAAGCAGAAACAATTGGCTAAAGTCAATTTGGAAAACGTTTCGCCATCACCTGCCTGACGCTTCACAACTTAATTCCATCTACGAAGCATTGGAAACCAGCAGGGTCATAGATGACAGAAACAGCCACCGCAGCAGGGCGCAAACACCGAAGCGTCGCAGGGACTGCATGCCACGCTGGACCATTCCGATCAAGCTGCCAGAAAGCAAAACAAAGCTCCAGTGTCTATATGACAAGATTGGTATGCTAGGGTTGAGCGGGTGAAGAAGCCTCCGGCTGGCTTCAATGAAGGGATGTGCGGGACTGCGGGCTCTGCACCAAATAACCCTGTGCAAAGATCTGCTCTGCTGTGTGATCAAGTTGTAAACCACTGATGTAGGTTGCCCATAGTCGAATGTCCACAATACAATGTAGAATCGTCCCAAAAGCCAACAGTAGCCTGTAGACTCGCTGAAATCGCACAAACGCTTGGCAATCTGCTTTGGCTGTTGGCTGCCCGGATGTCCTTTAGACTGATTCCTTGTAACTAGGCCTCAAATTCTTCTTTTCATAGTTGTCTGACTCGCGCGGGTTGCCTGTGTCGCCCATGTACCGTTGAGAAAACAAGAACGCGCCTTTTAATGTTGAAGTGTGTTGAATATTCTTGTTTCCTCTTATCCATGTCCCTCACGCGGGCTGCTCAAACTAATCAGTGAACTTCTGTCCTCTCATATCCTTTCATTTCCTGTCGCTGTTTTCCCTTTTCTCTTAATTTCCTCGTTTCTTTTCATTTACCTTCACTTCCTGTCATTTCCTTTCATGTCCTCCTGCTTTTTCTCATTTCCTCTCATTTCCTTTCGCTAGCTCTCATTTCATTTGTATTCCCTTTCATTTCTTTTCATTTCTGGTGTTTTTTCCTCTCATTTCCTTTCATGTCCTTCTCACTCCCCCGGATTTCATCTTATTTCTTGTAATTCCCTGGTTGTCTGTCTCGCGCCTTGATTTTGGCTGACTCACCCCTTCCTGCTGTCTGACGCGCGCCAGTGTTGTCTGACTCATGCTGTATGACTCGCAGCCCTGTTGTCTGACACTGTCTTCGCCCCTGAAAATGGGGTATACCACCAATAGCCATTTGAATGGAAAAAATGACAATTAGCCAACAAGGGATAACCTAGTTTCAAACAAACCCAAATCAGAATTGACGAATCAACAACTGATTTCCGAGGTTTTGTTCAGGGGCTCATGGAATAGATCTTTGACACTTGAACGATATCCTGTGGTAATCAAACGTGGCAATGGGAAATCCTCTAATGGAGATCCTAATGGGAAAATCATCCAAACATGGGGGAGTTCCAATTGCTTTGTCTGATTACCGGAGGTTACTTCAAACATCTTCAAACTGCTTTCTTTTCGGCATCACACAACAGTTACCGGAGATCCAGCCCTGGATTTCAAGGGTCGAGATGGTGTTCCGCACCACGAATCTGGGGTGCACCGCTTCTGTGTCGTCCTTATGAAACAGCAGCGCCGACCACCAAGTCTTTGTTTTTACCTCAGGCTGCGGCCTTGCGAACCGTTGTCTTTTCTTAGGAGTCCCCATGCATGTCTGTCATCTCCACAAAAGCTGCTAGTGATAGTTAGTGAAGTTAGTGATAGTTTGTATGACTCCAGCTTTTTCGCAGTTCGCAAAGGTTTTGGGATGTTTTTGGGGTTCACGTCTGAGAAAACCTAAGTTCATGTCTCGTGTTTCTACTCGCCAATGGAGATCATATGGAACAGAATTTTTGGAGCCACTGCCAAGGACACACATTTCTCAGTAGAAAAATGGTTCAACAACATGAGTATGGTTCAGAAATGGGAACCAGTGAACTCACAAATTTGTGATTTCTTTATATGACCATCCACTTGTTGGAATGAACACCCCCACAAAATATGTTTGTTGAGTACATGATCATCCATTTGTTTCGGGTGTCAATAATTTTGAACCATACTCTCTTGGTTCATATTGGAATTCAGCCAAGGTTTGGTGGGGTCGGTTCCTGGGATTCCCTCATGTCATGGTTCCCCAAGGGAAAATCATTATAAAAGGAACAAGGTGGTGCCCAAGTTCGTTAGCCAAGTTGGTTTATAAGTCCAATATCTAGGGTTTGTGGGGGATATAACTATACTTAATGGGGATTATAAACCAACTTATAGCTAGGGGGCACCACCGTGAATGATCATGAGCTGACCAAATTCCGCACCATGCGCACCGTTGCGAAGATTTCGCCAAGTCGTAGGAAGGAACCCAACAAAATCTCTTACTTCTGTCAGTTCTAGCGTTAAAAACCTCGTCGGATTTCTAATCCACTAAAACAAACAAGACATGAAACTATATCATAAATATATCTATATATTACTATATATATAAATAAATCCGATATATCCATTGTAAACCCCACCTCGTTTTTTCATCACGGCGGCCCGGCGGCCCAACCGCCATCTGCCAAAGTTCCAACAACCGCCGGCAGGCGCGACAAGACCACTCCCCAGGCAGCACAGTGGGATGGCGCTGGACTTCCGCCACGACCTGAACAGATCAATAGGAAACTCTAAAATCCTAGTAGAATAGAGGTAGATGTTTGATCATGTTTTTATCTGGGATTTTACTAAAAGTAATTGGTAAATAATGGTAAATGTAAAAAAAAATTACTTGGATCACCCTGTGGCACCTTGAAAACGTAATTTTTTGACCAAAAATGCGAACAGGTTGCAGGATATGTCGCAACCAAACCAGGGTTTATCATCTGCACAGGATGTTGAGTGTCGTTGTGTTTCCCCGAGAAAACGCAACTTGTCAGAGGCACACAGGGAAGAACTTCATGCCATTCGGCAAACTTCTCAACTTTATTCTTATCACTTCAAAGTCCCAGATTCAAGCCAGATTCGCCAGGAATGGGTCATATGGGTATGCTTGAATAGTGTACCCCTAAATCCATTGGTACCAGTAGTACCGCACAAGGCGGTGGCGGAAGTTTCAGAAACAGGAAACCTATAGGAGAGGTTGGTTGTTGCGAATCACGGATGGCAGAGCGAATTTACTGAAAGACGGAAAGGTGGTTGGAGTTGTGTTTTTTTGGAATGGTTGCAATGGTTGCAGTGGTCACTGGTCGGTCACTTCACCCACAGCTGCTGGATGTGTAGTGTGGTGTAGCGCAGCTGTAGTTGTAATCGTAGTGTAGTGGAGTTGTAGTTGTGGTGTAGTGTAATTAGCGTAGGGTAGTTGCAGTTGCATTTGTGATGGTGTAATGAGTGTAGTGTAATGTTATGTAGGGTAGTGTAGTGTAGTCTAGTGTAGTGCAACCTAGCGTAGTTGTACTTGTAGCTGTAGTTGTCGTTAGTGTAGTGTTGTGTTGTGTAGTGTGGTGTGGTGTGGTGCAGTGCGGTGTGGTGTAGTGTAGTGTAGTGTAGTGTAGTGTAGTGTAGTATAAAATAATTCGAGTAGTGTAATGTAGTCGTTGTAGTTGCAGTTGTAGTTGTAGCTGTAGTTGTAGTGTAGTGTGGTTGAGTGTAGTGTAGTGTTGTGTGGTGAAGTGAAGTGGAGTGTGATGTAGTGTAGTGTAAGTAGCGTAGGGTAGTGTAATGTAGTGTAGTTGTAGTTGTAGCTGCTGTAGTTGTAGTTAGTGTAGTGTAGTTTACTCTAGTGTAGTGTAATTCAGTGTAGTGTAGCGTCGTGTAATGTAATGTAATTAGTGTAGTGTAGTGTAATGTAGTTGTAGTTGTAATTGTAGTTGTAGTTGTAGTGTAGTGTAGCGGAGTGGAGTGTAGTTTACTGTAGTGGTGGTTGTAGTTGAAACTGCTACAAAACCCTCACGTTTTTCTCACTTTTGGCAAGGTGCGGAATCCCTTGCGCCTGCCACGCAAAACAACATCTGAACGTCCAAAAGTGCTTCGTACCCCTCAGTTTTTTGCACTTTTGACTTGGAAATGTGCTTCGTGCCACAACAGCGTGCACTTTTTCGACATGTCAACTTCCAAAAGTGGTCCGAGCATGGTGTGCTTTCCGCATTTTGATTTGGACACGCACTTCGCGCCACAACAGCCTGCACTTTTTCGACATCACCACTTCCAAAAATGGTCCGACATTGGTGTGCGACGTCGGTGTAATTTGCACAATTTGACTTGGGAATGTGCTTCACGCCACAGCGGCGTGCACTTTTTCAATATCTCAACATCCAAAAGTGCTTCGAACCTGAAATGTTTTTAGCTTTTTCACTTTGGAAAAACAGTGTGTTTCGACTTTGCTACCTTTTCGCGCACCTGCATCTTCTTTCTTCTGACTCTTTCTCTGCTCTGATCTTCTCTCTTCCCCTCTTCTCTTCTCTGACTCTCCCCACCTCTGCTTTTTCATCTGCCCATATTGTCGGAAGTCTGACTTCCAAACTTCCTTCGATAATTACCCAATTTTGAGACACACTCAAAAACAATATATATATATACATAGGTATATTTATATATATATAGAAAGATCGATCGATCGATCGATCGATAGATAGATAGATAGATAGATAGGTAGATAGATAGATAGATAAATAGATAGGTAGATAGATAGGTAGATAGATAGATAGATAGGATTAGATAAGTAGATCGATAGACAGATAGATGTATATATATATGTGTGTATATGAACCATTCCCATGTCAGCCAATTAGAAGTAATTTACGGGCCCTGTTAGTTCCACCCCAGGATCATTCGAAAGCCACCTCGTTCACCTCCGCTAACACACCGGAGACCACCAAAATGAAGGCGGAGACTTCCGCCTTTCGATCCTGTGGGATCAGGAAAACTGAAGATATACAGAGATATTAATACATACTAAGATATATGTATATATGTATATATACATGTGTACCTGCCATATAAATATATATATATCCGCATGATATCCCCGGTATGGTTGGTTAATTCATGTTAAATACCTCAAAATTGAAAATATACCAAACATCAGTGAAACAAACAAGATACACAATGACAAAAATAGATACTGTAAAAAACAAGATGCAGCCAACGAACCCGAATGCAGTCACGTAGAACACTATTGTGAAACAAGTTCTTTGAACAGTCTACATTGTCCCCTGTTACCGTACCAGTGCACTGTCTACTGTGGAATGCGGAAGAGGGTGGAGTGTAAAGTGTAGAGTGTAGAGTGTGGAGTGTAAAGTGTGGAGTGTAAAGTCTGGCTTCACCAAACAAAACTTGGTCGTAAGGCTCGCACCCGGGGTAAGTCGATATCCGTCGCGCCAGTGCCCCGCGCCGCCACCCGCAGCTGCGGAAGGGCGGCGCGGGGCCAACGGCTGCCACGACCATTCCTGCTGAATAACTCACACAGATGTGATGCAAACATATGCTACATCATCATTATCATCACGTGGACCTTCCAACGTGCAACAATTTTCAACTCTTGGTCCATTGACCTCAAAATCTCAACAAACTGGCCCAAAAAGTCAGAAATCCCAAGCGTGCAGAAATTATTGAACCTTTTGGAGGGTTGAGGCATCATCATCATCATCACCACCAGCCCCTGGTGCCTCCTTGTCTTCGGCAATGGGCTCCACGTGCCTCAAAGATGGAGCACATGTGAAATTACAATGCTGTAGCCCTTCACAAAACTTGATGGGTTCAACCCACAAAACAGCGAGGTATCCTAATACTGCCGGGAGATGAAGACAATTATATAATTGGAATTAGATATTGACTGACAACAGTACTGGCCAAATATCCACTTGAAATTACCCTTCGGGGAATGACATGGGTTAGTCTTCCCAAAAAATATCCTGTTACAAAACATTGCTCCAACAGAACCCGCAGAGTTCCGGACAAATCGTCCGGCGGTTGTTGCTCTTCTTCGTCTGTTCCTTCTTCTTCCACCTGCTGCTCGGTTTCTGCGTCCAACCACACCACTGGGCTCCCCTATGTAAAAGAAAATGAAGGGGGGACGTATTTCTGGCATTTCCCTTTATTTTGGCTAGTTTGGCAACAAAGTTTGTTTTTCTTGTTTTGGGATCAATTTTGCCAATAGGCTCGCAGATGTTTCCCGAAGCAATCGATTTGGGTACATTGGACCGTCTCGCCACAGTGTCGTTTCCTGAGAATTTGAAATTTGAAAACAGTTACCCTCATGCGGGGGACCAATCATGCTCCTCCATGGCAAAGGCACTGTCTGTGACGAAGAAGGCCATGACCTCGTTGGGCCAGAAGTGGGCGTGTGGTTGGTGGTAGGTTGTTGGCGGCTGAGAATCTTAGTCAGTTGTCCCGACTCCCCATCCTCCCTTCAAGTTGAGGGTTGACCAAACATATAGTTGCAATAAAAGGGTTGCTTATGACAAATTCGTTCCCAATGTCAGACTCGTGCATTTTGGTCCACACAGGGGGTAAAAAAACAATATATAAAAATCAACGCAACCAGAATCAGGAATCTTAGGAAACGGCAGATGTTCTTGTCTGCCAAATCCTTGTTCAGAGCCAACATTGATGCAAAGGGGATGATAGATTGCCCACTGTTTGTAAAAAAAAATACGGCAACTACATTTAAATATACGGACTTTGAAATATACGAACAAGTATTTTAGACTACCTCCGGGAAGGTTTTCCTTGGCCCGCCCGGCCATTTAAACATACGGAATCCAAATCATTTAAACATACGGTAACTACATTTAAAAATACGAACTTGTATTTCATACTACCTCCGGGGCCTCGCGGTCTGGCCCGCCCTCCACATATTTAAATGTCGTTACCGTAATATTAACTTCTCCTTGGAAGGGATGGAAACAGCTCAAGGGAGTCAGCTCTGGAGTCAAACGAAGCTTTACAACGCCGGAGGATGCAGGAGGTGGCAGCAGCAAAAAATGCTCTAATCTCTTTCTGGCTAGTTTCAACAAATCCCCAGGACACTTCCCGGTAAAGCGAAGGAAGAAGTCTTTGAAACCACCACCCACTGACTTCGGAAACCTGATTTCAGTCAACTTCAAGCGATGTAATGGGGATACAATGGGATGTGATGCTTTAAACTTTGAACGAGCCGGGTGAAACCGATCACAACCGAGATATAATGAAATTTGATGAAATTTGATTCTCCTTATACACCCCTCTTGAATCGTTAAACATGGCTTGATGGCTCCCTCATTATTCGCACATGTTTTTCCCATTCAAAAGTCTACTTTTGGTGGGTTTCCCAGCTAGCCACGTTTGAGGGCAAACGATGGAAACCATCAAGAAAATGCTGAGATCAACTGGAGACATGTCTCAATCCCAGGCACCAGGGAAGCTCGCATTTTCGACCCAGCAAAGACCTAAGGTCGGGGAAGCAGCTGGGGGTTCCACTGTGGAAAAACAAGTTGTAAAGTGTAGAGTGTGGAATGTGGAGTGTGAAGTGTAGAGTGGAGTGTAAAGTGTGGAGTGAGGAGTGTACAATGTAAAGCGTATGGTGTGGAGTATAGAGTGTAGAGTGTAAAGTGTAGAGTGTAAAGTGTAGAGTGTAAAGTGTAGAGTGCGGAGTGTGGAGTGTAAAGTGTGCAGTGAGGAGCGTGGAGCGTGTAAAGTGTAGAGTGTGGTGGAGTGTGGTGGAGTGTGGTGGAGTGTGGTTGAGTGTGGTTGAGTGTGGAGTGTGGAGTGTGGAGTGCGGGGTGTAAAGTAATGAGTGTGGAGTGTAAAGTGTGGAGTGTGAAGTGTGCAGTCGGTAAAGTGTAGAGTGTGGAGTGTAAAGTGTGGAGTGAGGAGTGTAGAGTGTAAAGTGTGCAGTGTACAGTGTAAAGTGTGCAGTGTACAGTGTAAAGTGTGGAGTGTAAAGTGTAAAGTGTGGAGTGTAAAGTGTGGAGTGTGGAGTGTAAAGTGTAAAGTGTGGAGTGCGGGGTGTAAAGTGTAAAGTGTGGAGTGTGGAGTGTAAAGTGGGGAGTGGGGAGTGTAAAGTGGGGAGTGGGGAGTGGGGAGTGTGGAGTGTAGAGCCTGGAGTGTAGAGCAGGCAATGCGACACGTCTGAAGTGCTGCGCGTGCCACGCAAAATGACGACAGAGATCTCCAACATGCTGCGCCTGCCACGAAAACTGCAGCCCATCTTGTGAAAACGACGCAAAAGTACTGCACCTGCCACTCAAAACCACTTTCGACACGTTATCAAACAGGTTGGAATGTCACAAAGTTCTGCGCCTGCCACGCAAAACGACATGACAACCTGCTTGGAAACCTTTGAAAAGGAGAGATTTTGCAGCTTCCCCCATAGACACGGCGAGGCCACAGGAAAACCAGAGACTCGAGACGAGACATGTTGAAGCATCAAAACGAGCATTTCGTTCGAGACTTCCTCCAATTTTCACACATTGTAGCTTCAAAATTGACCTTTTCCTACGAGTTTTCTTAGGAACCTTTGCTACCTCAAAATCGATGTTTCGTGCGAGGCTTCCGTCAATTTATCTCACAAAATGCCACACCTGCCACGGAATTTCACCTTGTCGCCACTTGACGCAGCCCTGACAATGCGATTCGCAAAAACATCCAACACGACACGTCTAAAGTGCTGCGCCTGCCACGCAAAATGACGCTGGACACGTCCAGTGTGCTGCGCCTGCCACGAAAACTGCAACTCATCTTGCGAAAACGTCGCAAATATTGCGCCTGCCACACAAAACAACTTTCGACACGTTACAAAAGACGTCTGAATGTCACGAAGTGCCACGCTTGCCATGCGAAACGAAGCAACGCGACGTTTGTTGCGGACGGTTAGGCAACGTCGAGCGAACGCACCCTCAACCCCCAGGCCCCCAGAGTGAAACGGGAACCCTTGCTACGCATTCGGGAAAAATGATTGAGAGAAATAGGTGGAGGATATCTGTCAATCAACAAAAATGGGATGTTGAAACCATCAATCATCAATCCGCCACTAAAGAGCCTGTGTTTTAAGAGCCTTCTATACACTATTAGCTCTATACACCATCAGCAGCATATTATACACTGATAGTGTTTTCTTCACACTATTACAGTAGATTTCATTGTATTTGGGTCTGATTTCACAATGTGTGGGTCCTACACATGTAGTTTCCTCTATACACTATTAGTAGACACATTTTATCAATCCACCAGAAATGGGATAAGTTGTTAAACCAAATCAACCATCAATCCATATCAATCCAATCACTCCACTGTCCTTGTCCATCCACATCTGCGCCAGTCGCTTCTCGGCCTCGCGACACGCCTCCTCCGCTTCCACCGCTGCCTGCGCCGCTGCTGCCGCGGCCACTGAGGCGCTGGACGTGTCATCCGACGGCTCCGCCAGGAGGATGTCCAGCTTGGCGGCGGAGGCCTGAGGGGAAAAAGATGCTGGATATATTATATTAGGCATTCTCTCCAACACGCTTTCTTTACCTGATATTTGGATCTTATTTGGATTTCATTTGGATCTTATTCGGATCTTCCGAAACCACTTCCGAATGGACGCCAAACAAGGTCCAAATGATACCAAAACCCATGTCCAAGTGGTATACCAAAGGGTGCAAGACCACAGCAGGAGGAAACCCCTAAAGAGGGTAGTCAAAAACGTGATAGAGCAACCCCCTAATATATATATATAATTACAATATACATATATATATATATATATGTGATAATATAAAATAATATAGTATGATATTATAAAATAATATAATTTAATATAATATAAGATATTATATTATACTATATATTACCGTATATTACAAAGGATTTGATGTGATCTTTTGGGAAGCCCAAACTTAGGAGTTAGGGGTCCTTAGGGAGTGTTGATTCATGCTGAGCATTCCCCGAAAACTCCAGACAAAAACATGGAGCTAGTAGAAATCTCGGAGGTCTGGGGACGAAAATCCTGGGAGGATGGAAAGATACATCATTGATTTGTAAAGTAAGATGCGTGATGAAAAAGCACAAATTAAACACATTGTCCGTGCCAAAAAGCAACCTTTGGGTTTCACTAAGTCCTATTTCGGGCAATTTAAGGTGTCCCAAAACCGCTAATTATGGTTGATCAGCCTTTTCCCTAAGAACTGGTTTTCATCTCTCCCTTTTTGGAGCCCGAAAATTTCACGGTCCTCACAGCACTGCTGGAGGCATTGGAAGAGCTCCGCGGAAATTTCCCCGCCAAAGGCTTCGGCAGATTGGTAGATGGCTGGCAGCCGTCGCAGGCATCGCTCCAGGCCTTGGGGAGCCAGCCCGAGGATGGCGGTGTCATCACTGGAAAATCGTTGAACTAACCAGGGCAGGAAAAAAATGTTGGTTATGTACGAATTAAGGGAAAAATCGTTGAACTAAATTGTGGATTCTCCAGGACCGTGGAATTGATTACCATGGAGAGTATTCATCTACAGCAAATTTGGAGTATTTGGAGCGGGAGAAGTACCCAGAAACCATGATTTTGCTGGTGAAAAAGCATCCGCTAGTCACCCAAATGGAGCATTTGGATGATGAAATTCACCTCCCATTTTTTTCGCACACGGATCCAAACTTAATTGCGCTTGATCCTTGTGGTTACCAAGTTGAAAAAGTAGTTGAAACCAGCAAGCCACTTTTAGGCACTTATCTATCCTCACTTTTGTCGTGTATATACACATTATATTTGGTTTGATTCCTTCTTTTGACGTTTTATGCCCACCGTCTTCCCAAAATCTCTGCTGGAAATCTTGCTGAAATCAATTTCACCATTTTTACTGGCGTTTGCCATGGAAAATCACAAGTTCTTATGGTTCATGTTTGATAGCAAACTGTTAAAAAAAGGTATATACAAATGTTCCTTTGTACTGGTTGGTTAAGAACGGATTTCTCATCATGGATTGTGATAATCCCCAAGACATTGGTCAAGAGAGCCCAATATCATCATCAACCAACAGGAATTTTGAATTCCTAAATAAATGAGTTAAATCAAATAATTCATCCCCATTCAATGAAACAGTTAAATCTACGCATCTTCAACACTTAAATATCCAATTGTCATTTTTTTCCAACCACTCCCCCATTTTCACCAGGTTTCACCATGCATTTCTTCCAAGTTGCTGCCGGGCAGAAGTTCCAAGCGCCTTCGCGTTTCGTCGTTCTGCCACAGCCACGCCAAACCCTCGAACTTCACCGAATCGACGCTACGCTCCAGCTCCTGGGGACGGCCATGCTACAAAGACCAAGAGGGGTTTTAACATGTCTTAACGCATAAAAAAGGGATGCAGAGACAAGAAAACATGGGATTTACTCATCAAATATGAATACTGGTTGAAAATGGTAAAAATAGATTATCAAGAAACCATGGTGCAACAAGCAATTAAATTGGTACGGATATAATCAGCAACAAATTTGGAAAAATTAACCAGCCAAGATAGGTCCATATTGACCGAAATTATATGGATCTAATGATCTAACCAAGTGAAACTTCAGCTACTTGGAAGGTTGGTCCCCCATAGCAGGCATCTCTGTCTATAGATAATGAATCGTGGAACTATGTGCAAACAACAAAGTATGAAGACGTATTGTTTATCTGCGGCATCCACTCATACCTTTACATAACTTTACTATTGTTGGTTTCATCCTACTCTATCCGACTCTAGTTTCCCATTCACATATACCAACGATAATGGTGATCGTTGGTTTATCGTCCAAGTCGCGTTCGTAACCCCATTTGTCCCATATATTTCTATCTTTATACTGATAGGTTGATAGGGGTTCTTCTAATAGGCTGTGATCCCAGTAGAGTATAACCCCCAATCATCAACCAACAGGGGTGGATTGCAGCCACTGCTCCCATATATCTTTATATTTACACATACCTTCCAATAAATTCGCAAAGACCCTGGCAAATAGGGTTTGGAATCAATTTGTGTTTGCATGGTGGTTTGGGTTGGTGGCTTGGAAGTCTGGGAATTCATCATTTTACCAGTAGTACCGCGCAAGGGCGGAAGTTTCAAAAATAGGAAACCTATAGGAGGTTGGTTGTTGTGAATCACGGATGGCAGTGTTTTCTGGAGTGGTTGCTTTGGTTGCAGTGGCCACCTCACCACAACTGCTGGATGTAGTGTGGTGTAGTGCAGTTGTAGTTGTAGTTGAGGTGTAGCTGTAGTTGTAGCGTAGTGGAGTTGCAGTTTTAAGTTGTAGTTGTAATGTAGTGTAACTAGTGTAGCGCAGTTGCAGTTGTAGTTGTGGTGTGGTGTAATTGATGTAGTGTATTATAGTGTACTGTCGTGTTGTGTACTGTAGCGTGGTATAGAGTAGTGTAGTCTAGTGTGTTGTCGTGTAAAGTAGTGCAGTTGTAGTTGTAGTGTAGTGTCGTGTAGTGCAATGCAGTGGTAGTTGCAGTTGTAGCGTAATGTAATGTAATTCGTGTAGTGTAGTGTTGTGTAATGTAGTGTAGTTGTAGTTGTAGTTGTATCTGTAGCTGCAATGTCCTGCAGTTAATTAGTGTGTTGTGGTGTAACGTAGTGCACCAGCAATCGTAGTTGCAGCTGTGGTGGTGGTAGTAGTAGTAGCAGCAGCAGTAGTAGTAGTAGTAGCAGTAGTAGTAGTAGTAGTAGTCGTCGTAGTAGTAGTAGAAGTAGTAGTAGTAGTAGAAGTAGTAGTAGTAGTAGTAGTAGTAATAGAGTAGTAGTAGCAGCAGCAGTAGTAGTAGTAGAGGTAGAGGTAGTAGTAGTTGCTGTCGTAGTAGTTATAGTGTAATTTGTGTAGTGTAGTGTAAGTATTGTTGTCGTGTAGCGTAATATATTTGCACTTGTAGTTGTAGTAGTGGTAGTAGTGTAGTGTAGTGGTACTTGTAGTTGCAGTTGTAGTTGTCTCTCTATCTATCTGTCTATCTGCAAGCTTGAAAACGAAGCTATTCTGCGAGACTTCCCCAGCTTTTGAACTTGACAACATCAAAAACGCAGCAATTCAGCGAGACTTCCTCATTTTTTGAACTTGACAACGTCAAAAACGAAGCAATTCTGCGAGACTTCCTCATTTTTTGAAGTTGACAACATCAAAAAACGAAGCAATTCAGCGAGACTTCCTTCAAAAATGGAAAGTTGAGTGCAGAGCTGACGGCCTCGTACCAATGCGTTTTGCGATTTTTCCACTCCACCTGTCTAAAGTACTGCGCTTGCTACGAAAAAGTGATGCCAGGTCATACGAAGTGCTGCACCTGTCACGCAAAATCATCCCAGCAAACCTGAGGATCTGATGCTCCAAAATGCAACCCCTCTCAGGAAATCAGCGACGGACGGACCTCGTAACAGCTCTGATGAACAATCACGCACATATGTTTAAAGTGATTAATAGTTATTCACTTTAACTTAAGTAGTTTTTATCATTTATTTTGCAGAAACCTCTGATTTCCCAGACTTCCAAACCACCAACCCAAACCACCATGTGGGGGTTTGTAAAAACCCCGAGCCCTTTCAAATGGTTTTTCCAGACGTTATCGGTTTTTTTTCCTCTTATCGTTTTTCCAAGCGCTGGCTTCAGAAGTTGATCAAAGAATTCACATGAGCGAGGAAAGGGGAAAGGAAAAGGAAAGGGAAAGGAAAAAGACAGCAAAAGGAAAAGGAAAAGAAAAGGAACGGAAAAGGAAACGAAAAAGGAAAGGAAAAAGGAAAGGAAACAGGACAGGAAAAAGGAAAGGAGAAGGAAAAGGAAGAGTAAAGAAAGAGTAAAGGAAGAGACAGAAGAAAGGAAAGGAAAGGGAGAGGAAAGGGAGCAGTGTCTCATACGGACAATTTTTGATGCCAAAAGTTATCGTTTTCTCTATCGTTTTGTTTTCGTTCGTGAATCCTATGTGTGTTCCTTTTTTCTGGCAATCATCAAAAAAGCAGTGTAGCGACCACCTACCAGGCACCTTCCTTGTGCAGAATCTGCTCCATTACGACAACAAACAGTGAAAGGAAGAGACCAAGAGCACTAAATAGCCGAAGAATGATGGAAAAATCAAGAGCTTTGGATTTCAAGAGTCTGGACACAAATCATTATATAACCAACGTTATCGTTTTTTCGAGTGAAAGCTAAAAATGGCTCATGGGGGATCATGGAAGACGAAACGAATAGGCGCGGGGTTTAAACACACTCCCATGTAAGTGTAGCCTGATGGAAGATGTGCGTTTCCGCAAAAATTCCTAACATTTTCAGGGTCAAACTGTTGATTTACTGGGGCATATATATATATACCATCATTGAAAACTTCAGGTGAGCAGTGTAATCCCTCTGTCATTCCATTTAATCCTGGTTGGTTAAGACTGGGATTTCCCTATTGGGTTCTTGTAATCCCCAATTTTTTGGATTCTTATAATCCCCTGTAATCCATAGCATAATCCCCAGTACCCTCTGGTAAATCAACGTAAGTAGTATAATCCCCGAAGGAATCAACGAAAGCATCGTCCTTCAAGATCTTCTCGGCCGTCTCCAGGGTGGCGCGGGCCTTCAGCCGCAGCACTTCCTCCAGGCTGTCGGGCAAACGTCTCCTAAGTTCGGCTGGTAAACAGTCCCAAAAAACGAAATGGCCATGTTCAATAGTTATGCTAAATTACCAAAGGGTATATATATATGCGTGTGTACTGTATACATATATATATACACATACACCTATATATAATAGCTGGTATAGTGATTGTTGTCATCATTGTTATGATCAATATTGATAAATTCTAGATATCAATGGTATATGAAAGTTTATTCTTGAATTGATAGAATGATAGATATGGAGGTTTGGACAAAATGGGGGCTACCTCAAATCAGCCAAGTCATTGACGACCATGGCGATATGGGGATCCCCCATTTTAAGAAACCCCAGATGTCATCATCAACAGCAACAGCATATGATCATATGCAGCGTAGTGCTCATTGTGGTTACGACTGGATGGAATAGATGCTGGGATAAAAAAAAATGGTGGTTATTTGGAGCATTATCTGAATACAATGTGCATATGCATAGGTTTTTGCATGTAGGTATGCAGAAAATAGTGACATAGTGCAGTACATATTGCATATTGCATTCATCTTCACATGTCCATATGTACTGATATGTCCCTCTATATATATATATACTGGTTGGTGGTATACCTACCCCTCTGAAAAATATGAAAGTCAGTTGGGATGATGACATTCCCAACCAGAATCACAATTTATCATTATTAACCGTTATGAAAACCATTATTAACCCATTACAATCCCCATTATATAATCATCACTAATCACCATTAAATCACCATTAAATCATCAGGTATGCCTTGACATAGAAACACAGGTATGTACATGAACACCTGGGCCAAGCCATATGGGTTGGTGCTTTTTCGATGAAGATGGGGGATACAAAACGGGCTTTTTCAAAAATAGGAACACAGTCGGGTGACAAAACCATCACGTTTACCCTCTGGTAAACATACAAAAAACTATTGGACATTGCCATTTATAGTGAGTTTTCCCATTAAAAAATGGTGATTGTCCATAGTTATGTTAGTTTAGCAGAGGGTACTTAGCTACCTTAGTTTTAGACAAAGCCATATTTGAAACCACCGTCCAGATTAGCGTTCATCCTTCTTTGACATGGGTTGGTCTGAACATGCTGGGCAACCCTCCAGTCAAAAATACAATATTTCTAGACCTCTATATGTATCAGCGTTGTTTTCTCCATTCAATATCCCATGATATATCCACTATACTCGGCCAAAAAAACACGTATCCATGAATACGGTGTTATATATGTACCATTCATATCCCACTGGCATCCCATCAATCTATTTTTATCCATACATATCCATGAAAATCCATTAATCCATGTATAAGTCAATATCCGGACAAATACATCTTGAATACAGTACGTGCATCCCATTCTACCACCATATACCGTGACTATACCCCATGATATCCTCATGATATCCTCAAAAATTTATTGTACCCCAATCATATGCACACAAAAACGAACCAAACAAAACTTAATTGTATATGCACTTCGAAACCAGAACCTAATAACATGTGTGTGTGTGTGTAAATACCTATATATATATATGTGTGTGTGTGTAAATGAAACTCCACATATAAAAATAAACAAGTCGAAAAACATAAATCGTTGTGATTGTGTACATCTATAAATACTGTATAAATATACAAATCCACACACATGAAATTTAATTCATCAGCATGCTATGCCAAGTGTCACCAGCACCTTGGTCACTTCTGTCGCTTCCTTGCCCCAACTGGTCGCGGCCGCGGTGCCGGTGAAGCGCCGCTTGGGAACGAAGAAACACGCCAGGGCCATGAAGGACGCCAAACCTATCATCTGCAGATAGTCCTCAGATCCATTGGACTTTGGATGAAATTGGGGAAGTTGGAAATTTGTTGTCTTGGGATAGGAATGGCCAGTGTACTTGTTGGATCCAGTACTTGTGCCAATTTAATGGGAACCAGTACTTGTTGGCCATTCTAATGGAAACACTACTTGTGTCTTGGGCGAAAACAAGTACTTGAGCGAAATGCACCTGAATGGTCTACTTTTGAAGAGTGATTCTATGGCGCATGATTGGGACGCAGCTTCAACTATTGGAGGAATTGGTCATCAATGATTCATAATGTGAGGTTGGGGTGGGGTTGGGGTGCTTCTAGTAGCAGTAGCCGGAGCATAGGAGTAGCAGGAGTAGCAGGAGTAGTGGGAGTAGCGGGAGGGGAGTAGTGTGCAAATGTGCCAAATTTGCAGGTGCAGATGACCCTTACCAATGGACCATTTCCAGGTATTTCGAAGAAGAGTGAGGTGAACATTTGGGATGCAGTACTGATATCATTTCATCCCAAAAATAAATCATCTCCGAATACGAATTCCTTGAGAAAATTTAAAGATTGATATAGATATAGATGTAAATGTAGATGTAGAGTGATATGGATTGGTGTGGAAGGTCAACCCAAAAAATTGATATCTCCAAATATTCCTCAAACTGGGTTGAACATGTGGGATTCAGATGCAGAAACAGATATATTATATTATCTATAATTTTGTGTATATATACATATAGAATGATAGGGATTCCTGGGAAAATTGGAAATTTGATACAGACAGCGAGGTGAACACTCGGGATAGAATGATCGTGGATGACATATTCCAACCAATGGATCATCACCAGTTATCCTGGCCAAAGGTTGATGTCATCAACAAGAGAAACCAACGAACCTGAATGCAGTCATGTAAAACACTTTTGTGAAACAAACTATTTCAACAGTCTTGTAACTTTTACACTCTACACTCTACACTTAACACTCGACACTCTGCAATGCACACTTTTCACTCCACACTCTACACTTTACTTTACAGTGCGCACTCTACACTTTACTTTTTACACTCCGGCTACACTTGACAACCCACACTCTCCGCTCTACACTTTGCGCTTTACACTCCACACACTACACTTTACACTCTACACTTTACACTCCACGCTCTACACCTTAGATTCCACACTCTAAACTTTACACTCCACATACTACACTTTGCACTCCACACTCTTCGCTCTACACTTTACACTCCAGACTTTACACTCCACACACAGGTGACTCCATACTCTAGACTGCACGTTACACTCCACAGTCTACACTATACACTTTACACTCTACAGTCCATACTCTACACCCTGCACTCTACACTTCACACTGTACACTCCGCACTCGACACTTTACACTCAACACTGTGCACTCTAGACTGCGCCTGCAACGCAAAATAGCATTCCACGCTGCGGCTGCGAGGCAAAATGACACTCTCACGATGTCCCACGCCTGCCACGCCATTTGCATGTTGTCAGCGCCGGACGCAGCACTGACAATGCGATTCGCACAAAACATGCAACACGACACGTCTAAAATGTTGCACCTGCCACACAAAATGCACCTCGTCTTATGGCACCATCTCACAAGTATTGCGCCTGTCACACCGAGACGTTGGACACGTCATGAAACATGTCACGAAGCGCCACGCCTGCCACACGAAAACGATGTTGCGCGACGTTTGAAACCTCCAACAGTACGGCGGCAAACATAAAAGCAGCGTAGAGCACGCCTCAATCCCCAGACCCCCAAAGTAAAACGAGAACACTTCGCTACGCATTCGGGAAAAAAGGAGGAAAGATTTTTCTGGAAAGTACATCATCTTCTATCAACAAGGTATTTCTTAAGATGAGAATATGATTCATCCAAAACAAATGGAGGAACACATCCTGAAGATAGGACATGTCCACGTATTCTTGAAAACAACAAGGCGATGATGTCAACAAGCTGATGGGAAAGTCAACATACTGCCACAAGTGGGCAAGTCGATGAAACATGGGAAGACATCCCGAATTTCTGAAACTTGGGATTGGATGTCAACCATTGTCAGCCCACAAAAAACTGCAGAGAACTGAATAATCTTGAACCTCCGAGATATTTTTGAAGGAATGCGATCGATCCAAGAAAATGGAAAGATGATCTAACAACAGGCAAAAGATCCAAACAGTTTGCATTTGATTTCTGATCTCTTCACTGAACATGGGAATTTCCTCAGCCTCTACCGCCTCTCCCAAAATTGGAACGTGTCAACAGTGAAGTTGACACGAGATTTCAGCAGGATACATCTGCAAAATTTACTTTAAATTCAAAACGGTTTCCTCGTCTTAAATCTACTTTTCCCCTCTGATTAAATCTTCAGTCCTCGCCTCGTTACATTCAAAACGGATTTCAGCCCTCGTCCCAT
>Ga0126342_10003401_pt1 | contig 26252 bp, 24 predicted proteins | sample Cyp1metagenome_FD_92528 | JGI IMG/M metagenome (GOLD analysis project Ga0126342, IMG submission 92528) | Coral microbial communities from Lord Howe Island, Old Settlement Bay, Australia - Cyphastrea 1 metagenome | ecosystem: Host-associated > Invertebrates > Cnidaria > Coral ...
AACATCCTGTAACATCCTGTAACATCCTGTAACATCCTGTAACATCCTGCATCCTTCCATAGCCGGATTCCCTCCCCTATCGGTGCAACTCTCAGTGCAGCTGCACGCATCTCTGCAGGGTTCTTTACGGAGTGCTGAAGAGGCGGGTCAGAAGAGTGTGAAGACATGTGACCACAGGATTGAATAAGCAGCTGCCGACTTGGTTGAGAAGTCTTTGCAAATTCAGAATGATGTTTGAATCAATCAAAGCCATTGTGAGTTCTTCATGAAATTCGGAAAAATATCGGCACATTTCCCTTACACCGGAAGGCTACTGTTAAGAGACAGGCTCGACTCTGGGATCTCGACGTGCAAATTGGTGACAAATGAATGACATCCACTGCATTCCACTGCTGCCTCTTTGTGCTGGCGTTTTGGTGCTTTGGATTGGCTTTAGCAACTACGGTTCCCGACCCTGTCGCAGGTTAACGGTGGAGCAAGCTGATGATGTGCTCAAGTGCTTTGCCAGTTTGAATGTCTATGATGAAAGCGAGCCTTGGATTTTCAAGACATGCGACATGCGCCAGGTGCCATTCACAGTTGATTGTGTGGCCATAGCCGTTTGTTTTTGATTGTTGGACAATCCATCCCTTGTGTCTTCAGTGCGCCAGTGTACCAACGTCCAACATGTGCTGGTGCTTGTGAAAGGTAGACCAGGTGGGTTCAATCTGTCAACTGCTTGAGGTTTTCAGTGCAATTGCCAGACAGATGAAGGTTCGAACTGCTTCGATAGATCAGGCCTGCCCGTGGTCAATAAAGTGTTCTTTGCCCAGCCGCTTCTTCCTTTCTATGCACATTGACGTTTTCAAGACGCTTGCTGTATATTGGAGCTCCAACAACACACAGCCAAGTGAAGGGATAGAACCGTTTTGTGGCAGCTGTGATGCAGGCACTTCGAACCCAATGGTACGATATCTACAAGGAGCAAGATGCTATTTGCAACAATGTGTTCCAAGCTGGTGGTCATTGGGGTACCCTTCTGGGTACAGCGCTATGACGAGTGGTGTTGAGAATGTGTTGAGAATGTGTTGATAGTTGATGGGGTTTCACATTAGTTGCTTTCGGCACACTGCGCTCCCGCAGGGCTTCAATCACAGCGGCTGAGATTGCAATTGGAGTCACGAGAGTCACAGTTGCAGCAATCCTGCAGGCCTTGCCAGGCCTTGGCATTGCCCTGTCAGGTGGAGACAAAGATTTCTACCAACTGCTGGAAGTACCGCACCTGACAGCTATTAGCCCAGCGTACAAAAGGCCACTGTGTTCCCTGCAACACTCAAAACACCGCTATCCCGGCGGTGCTTTGATACGAGACCCACACGACCCACACGACCCACTAGGATAGGACAAATTGACAAATTCGAAGGCACCAATTGCTTACTTGATAGATTCTGATAGTTTGTTTTGTTGGCTCGGGATGTAATTCGTAGCATACATGATAGGGGAATATTTTTATGCATGGTCCCATGAACCCATCCCAAATATCCCAAGAGGCTCCACGTGGACTTAAACATTTGAAAGCCAAACGGCCATAGCCTATGAATTGTTTTCTATTCACCAATCCATCAATCCATCAATCCTCCAATCCTCCAAACTCGGTCAGAGATTCTCTGTGATGCTTTGACACTCACAGGCTGCGGTGTTTTCACAACCAGAATGGAAATTGTGCCGTGGGTGATGTCCAAGCCTCAGTCTTTGCAGCACCAGCCTGTGCAAACCTACAAGTGTCTTTGCTCACGGCTGCATGTTGGAAAGACTCAAGTATTCACTACACAAACATACAGAAACAATGTATTGACTGTATTGATATATGCATGTATATGATGCGCACAGATACATCAAGCTTTACATGTATAGTCTGTATAGTTGTTCACATGGATTTAGACATATATTACATCATTAGACATATACGTATTTCTTTATATATATATCATATATATCTATATCACATATATATATATATATGTGACCAAATCGGGAGGATTTTCTTGTGACCGCTCCACGGTCGCTCAGGCGTGCACCTATTCCCACGATCCGAGAGCTCCCATCGAGTTGGAGTCCTCCTTCGTTCGGCCAGTCTCCAAGGCCGGAACTTGGCGACATGTCGACATGTCCACATAAAATCTGCACATCCAGGTCCAAGGTGACATCAGGTGACATCAGGTGTATCTATGTATGAATAAAGAAAACAAAAAAAAAACAAGAGACATCAAGAGGCCTGAATCCTGAATTCATGGAAAATGATACCAACGTGAGTGCCAGACAACTGTTTGATTTCCCCACAAGCGACTCCCCAGATTACAGAGAGATATTTCAGGATTCCCTTCGTCACAGATCCAGATTCTCGAGTTTTTTTTCTGGTGAAGGCTAGAGTTCAAGAGGTTGACACAGAAAGAGAAGCCGGGAATGGAAAGATGGAAAGATGGCTATAGATGGCTTATGGAAAAAGCAACCGGAGTCCACCCGGCCCTTCCCTCTGTGCAGGTGATGATGACGCAGACGCAATCCAACATGGGACGGGATGTATATGGCGGGCCGCGGAATGGCCAGATGAATACCTGAACAATCTGAACAATCTGAACAATCTGAACAATCTGAACAATCTGAACAATCTGAACAACTTGCATCAACTTGCCCTTTCTGATTCTTTAGCACTGTACTCCATGTCAACTCGATGTTATTTGATGTCAAAATTCAATAAGCATATGAAACTGGCTTTCGGAAGCCACTGGTGCAGCCTCTCTGGATCTATGATTGAATCGCGTCTTGTGGCACGGCCGAATGTGTCTCTCCACGGAAATTGTATATAGTTGCTACCTGCGGATGATCCGTCACCGCTCGAGTCCTGTTTCAGCAGCTGAACGGTAGACTCACTGTAAATGACATGCGGCATGGTTGCCGGTCCAGACATCCCGTCTGGTTCAACGCGAACGCTTGGTGAAACCTGCAAAGAAAATACCGCGGGGTCTAAACTTTGAAAAGGCTACAAGCCCTGCAGATGAAGTGCAGAGAAGATTTGGTGAAACTGTAGGTTCTTCATTGTCTCTTGAAAGTGTGCGGCAGGTCAACAACAGCAATGATGTGAGAGAGTCGGTTTGGATCTGATCTGGCAAGTTGCTGCGAGGCCAAGACAAGCCCAAAGTCTTGAGGTTCAGGACCCAGTTTCTGGCTGTTCAGATAGGAATTGAAGTGGCAAATCAATGCAAATCACGTGCGCGTGGTGTGAATGGACCATGGCTTGACCAAGGTGCCACGGCAAAATGGTGCTGGGAAACCTCTGAAACTCACCATTTTGCCGGCAGCTTGGTAAGACAATCGTCTTGGTACCCAGGAATTCCATATCCCTGTCCGTTGAAAAAGTTGCACTCGGTCTTCATGTGTCATCTGTCTTCAAACAGTTTTATCAGTTTTCCAAAAAGTCATCAAGACGTTTCATGCCGTGCCAAATTCGACTTCGGAGCTTTGCCGAGGCCGATTTTACATGGCCTCCAAAGTGGCCCTGGCAGTGGCCAGGAGGCCGCAGACGCCATCAAAGCATTGGCGCCGCGGCAGGTGCGCAGCTGTGGCTGTGCTGTGGGCAGATGGCTGGGTAGCTGGGTAGCTGGGCATTTTTTTGGCAGGTCATGGTGGAGCTGTGCCAGAAACGATATGGCCAAGTCCTTTCATCAATGATGATGGGCCGCTTGCAGTGCAACTATTTCTGGACTTCTGGACATCTGGACATGCATCCCTTTACAAACAGCACTCACATGCATTACGGAGCGAAGTGACCTGAAGGAGTCTTGAAGTGCGCATGCAAATTTGTAGTCAAATCCTGGCCGGTCCGGCAAGAGTCCAACAGACAGCGTCTTTCTCGCGTTGTCAAGATGAGATTCCTCCTGCGACTGAGGGGTACCACTGGGCCCTCCTTCCAAATTGGATCTCTTAGGCACGCGGCTCAGATTTCCAGGGCTCCGGCCGACGTAACCGTATGGCCACCGCGTGGTCACTGTAGCGTCTGAGGCAACATCCATGGTGGTCTTCTACAGCACGAGTGCGTGAGCACAGTATGCACAATTGGGCCGGGTGTAGTTGAAAGGGACCCAAGCTATTGGCCACAACGCGAGCCAAATTTCCAAAGGATTGAATCATCAAGAATTGAGACAAAGGCGAAGCCACAGAGTTGTCAGCTCTTGTAGCTATCCGTAGCTATCCGTAGCTATCCGTAGCTATCCGTAGCTATCCGTAGCTATCCCATCAGGCCAGCGTTTCGTTGTCCCAAATTTCTCCGAGGCTTGGCCCCATCTTGCAAGCAGCTCGTGTTGTCGGCCTGAAGCTCGGCCCTGGGGGGCATCGCTTGACGACCATGGCGACCATTGCTCGCCGTTGCTTCAAAGGAATCATGACTTGTTTTGATGATTTTTGATGTTGATCTTTGACAGTTGATAGTAATTTGAATTGCGGATGAATAGAGTGAACAGAGCCCTAGCTGATTGATACGCAGGGTACCATTTACAATTCGATTTACTCCATCATCATACTACGGACCCTTCCAATGCTGGTTGGTCTGCCTCAATTCTTGGTCACAGATCCCAGGTGCTGCTGTGCTGCCCATCGACAGATCTCAAGCTGTCCGGAATGCACAGCAATTGGCAATTGCAAGTTTCCATTTTCAGGAGATCTCCAAAAACCAGGTGGTTGAATCCACACAGGAAGATGGCTTCAAATCTTCCAGCATATCAATATTATATCGTATCTTCCTGTATGCCCAATGGAATGAACGAACATGAAGTGCTTTAGAGAAACCCTGGTACCCAGTTGTTCACATCCAGGTTTGTACATGATGAATGTTCATCACAAATCCAAATGGTCTCTATGGAGTCTATTACAATGCGCCATGGCTGCCATGGGACCTACTGGTCCTTGCTGAGGCTACTCGCAGCAGAGTCGCTCACAGGCGTCGAATTGAGTGAAACGTGTTTTGACCCCTTGGACCCACAGAAAACACGAATCATTGGTTGAGAGATAGACATGAAATATTGCTGAATGCATTTATACAACATATGCTATTGATTCTATTATATATTTGTACGTAATAGAGTGTTGACAGATTTTGCAACCTTCAACCATACAGCTTCTTTGGGCCCACTTTTTGATCCATTCTCCGAAGTGTTTTCAGGTTGTGGCATCCACGTCTGTTGCAGGGACTGCCGGGGCCCAAGGGGCCTGGGTTTAACAGTTGAGCTCACTTGGCATTTGGCAACCTGGTCCATAGAGATCCATCTCAGACCTGCGTCTGCCTGGCTCAGGCTGAGTTATGCAGCCTACTCGCTGAGACGCCAACGCCGGAGCCTGGGAAGATCAGTAACATGTTGAGGTTGGGAGGTTGGGAGGTTGTTGAGCCATGATTATTGCAGGGAAGTTTCTAGAGTCTAGAGAGTCTTGAGCTTGAGTAGCTGTCCGTGGCCAGGGGATGCTTCATCCATGGCCTTACCATCGGCTGGATATCCCAGAACCTGATACAGTTGCTGGCAGGGCATAGCAGGGCATAGCAGGGCATAGCAGGGCATAGCAGGGCATAGCAGGGCATAGCAGGGCATAGCAGGGCAGGGTGATTGTTCCTAAGCCACATCCTTTAACTTTGTGGATTTTGCAGAAAAATCTCAATCAATGATACAATATGGAAGGCTTTGTTGGAATGTTGAGACTCTTTGCATGCTAAATGCCCCCTTTTGACGTGCTGAATGTGAAGGCAAAAACACTCCTGCTGCTAGCTAGTAACTAGTTAATCACTTGGAGAACCTCGATCTTGCAGTGATGATGTGCTTGTATCGCCTCCACGTCAGATATATCAGGTCTACAATGCTCTCTGATTCGGAATGTATACCTAGGTTTCATTAAGGTTGGATCCATGCACTGGAAATCAAAGCCAAATAAAAGACGTATAATTATATATATATAACAGTAACATAAGGTAACATATCACATACATACATACATCCATGCATGCATACATACATACATAAATACATACATACATACATACAGACAGACAGACAGACAGACATACATACATACATACATACATACATAATCATACATACATACATACAAACATAACATAACATAACATAACATAACATACATAACATACACAGCATACATAACATACACAACATACATAACTACATACATATATATATATATATACATACATGCATGCATGCATGCATGCATACATACATACAGACACACACACACATACATACATACATACATACATACATACATACATACATACGAATTACATAATCTACATTGACAAATGTATCGGGCATTTAAGGACCATTTTGGGTGATTTTGTGGCTATTGAATCCTCCGAGGATGCAGAGGAACTCCGAAGGCAACTGGAGCAGCTGTGCCCCGCTGCGCACGACGTGCTCATTGACGAGAGGAGTTTCTACTTAGCGCAGCAGGAGCTGAAGGGCTTGGACTTGTTCTGCAGAATTCCTTAGACTTCAGTCTGTAGATGTTGTATGTTTTCTGTTTGTGTATTCAGTTTGTATTCAGTCTGTATATGTTGTTTTCATTTAACTTATGTGAGTTTTTCCGAAATGGGACGGTTTTTCTTGCAGCGTTTTCACTTGCCAAACATCGTGCTGTTCCATCCTGACATTCGCCAGGTTTCAGCAACCGCCTTCCATGGAGATATGGTGGTGGTGTGCAGCGCTCCCATGTGTCACTTGGCATAGCCCAGGGTAATCTCAGAATCGGCGTGACCTTGTTGCCGGTGGCCCGGGAGGGGTGATCATGCCTTGCCATGCCGGTGCAGCGTCAAGGCGCACACTTGGTAGCTCGCTTGCAGAAGGCTGGAACTCCAGATGCGACCCCGGTTTGAAGATGATCCAGGAAAAAATGTCAGTCTTGCGGCTTCAGAATCCAGATCGAAACAATGCACGAGAAATGTCATGGCAGGCCTTGCAGATGGAGAATCCCGAGGTCAGAAGCTAAGGTCCTGGTGGACCAACAATGGCCAAGGATCCGCAATGGTCAACTGTTTTGTGGGCAAAGGATTTTCATGGATGGATAGTTCCCATCATGGCTCCCAACTGCGGAATGGTTCTGAGATTGCTGGGTTCCACTGGGCATGCTTTGGTTTAGGCTGCATGTACTTTGCTACCTTGGGACAAACCTCTTCGAAACTTCTCTTCCAGTTGCTGAAAACGTACTAAAGATGAACAGCAAGGAACAAATTAAACAATCATTCACATTTCACGTCGATGGACTGGAGGTTCCATCCTGATTGGTGTTTAATTACAGCGTCGATCTGATTTATGTTTGCAGGTGTATAATCTGTATATGTATGGATGTGCTATCCTTCAGATAGAACAATTTACAAATCCAATTTCCCATTCTTTCTGCCAACTGGCTAAAGAACGGCTTTCGGTTATCTTAATTATGTGTTGGCTGCAACCTTTCCGAGGCTGGCGCACAAAAGCTCCTGCAGTTGGCGAAGAGGAATGTCCCTGCTACTTGCTCGATTTGCTCGTGATGGTTTTGCGGAGTGTCATCAAGACAATCAAGATATATGGCTTGAAATCACGTCATGGCTGTCCCATCCAATCTTGTCATGTGCACAGGGATGGTAAGTCCATCTATTGTGAGTTATATGTAATTTTAGAAGAAGGACCCTCATGGGACCTAAGAGTTTGTTTGGAGTGCCACAAGCCAAGGGCGTCTGACTATTCTGCACACCCATGTTGAGCCAGAGTCGAATTAAGCAAGAACGTATACTCTCAGTTGTGTCCCCTTGACAACTTCTTTGAACAAGGTGTGGCCGCTTTACCTCTTTGCCTACGGGTTGGAATGCTCAGAGACGGCAACATCACATGGGTGATGGGTGAAAAGCACCTTATTGTTTGGGTCTCTCAGTTTTATCGCAGCTTCCAGTTGCTGCATGCCAGCCCTGGAATTACGTGTGCATGGTGAACGTTTATCCTCAGTTACCCAACTCAGATAGACCACAGTGGCATGGAAAACCCCTTCGCTCGTTGAGGAAACCACATGGTCCCACAATTTTACTCGATTCCTCAGATGGACACGCACCTTTTGCTGAGGATTGTCCCTGCTGGAATCAGCGCCTACATGCTACTGTCTGCTTGGGTTCGGAGCTGAGGGGATGTGTAGTGTAGCAGCTTGAGTCAAGCAGAGTTAAGCTTAACACTTCAGTTTCCTGCTGTCTGGCATTTTGGTGCATGAAACGGTGCCTGGTACGAAGTGGTTCATGCTGTGACCCTCTAACATTTTTCCAATAGGCTGAAACTTCTCTGCCAGTTGTTTAGACCAGGAAAGCTTTCTCGCTCCAGCTCTGGAGGCTTCGATGTTGCAAAGCAAAACAGCGACATGATTTCAGAAGATCAGAAAACCAAACATGACGATGTCACCGACCTTTACAATAAAAGGATAAATCCTTTGACAGACTATTTGGAGGGTTGACGTTGATTGGTCATCTATGGAATAAAGAGGTGTAGCAAAAGCAAATGGAGCATATGAGTGGAAGATTGCCACCTCTCGCAAAACTCTTGTCACCAGAGTGTCTTACCGTCCCTATCATTTGCTGCAACGGGTGCAGGTCACGCCCGCAGTTGGCACGACTTGAGCCGCTGAAAAAATGCCATGGGGGGCAATGTGTACTGTAGTTGAGCAGCTGAAAGGGTCGGGTCTGAAGCCCTGAAAGAAATACAGTCGGGATTTTTTGGTCACCGTACTGCTAGTGAAGGCGAGAAAATCCAGCTCGGTACTCGCTAGGTTAGGTTGTCTGAGCACTTTCTTAACGCAACATGCGTTTTCTTGGCATCAGATGCATCAGCTTAGAAAACGTGTGATTTCTTTTTGACGTGCAAACTCAGGGAAAACATTATCCCAGAGAAATCAGAGAAATGGTTCGAACTTTCGTTTCCAAGCGTCGGCGTCGATACATTTCACACCTGCAGCTTGATTCGCCTCTGCAGAAGTTGAGAGCTCAAGCCGTTTTTGAGACCTTTGACCTCAGTCTTGGGCGAGTCTTAGGTGCCGCCGCGGGTACGTTGATACCTCCAGATGCTTTGTTCAATCAGGGCTACCCATCTGTAGCGACGGTGAACATCCCTGGCAGGAGCCATCAAAGTCTGCGTCATGGAGGCCACAGGGGGCCACTTGGGATGTAAAAAGATGCGACCATGACATATCATGGCTATATATCATGGCTATACCTGGACACACTATAATTATTCACTATTTTTTGGGGTACAATATTGAGCACCCACTACATCATTGATGTTTACCAAGCTGACAGGCTGACGACCTTGACAGCCTCATCGCAGACTCCTTGAGTGGTGTGCAAGCAGCGCTAGATGGTGACCGAAAGGCTGCAGCAGAGTGTCCAGAGGAAGTGAAGATTGACAGCACAATGTGCATGTCTATATATAATATGTATATAAGGTACAGATATATTCATATCGTCTATATATAAATATATAGATATATTATAATCTATAGTGTGTACATATATGATTCACACACACATTCACTAAGTTGAATTTGGAACTTGGTTGTGGGATGTGTTGGGTCAAGATTTGAACGCATCCACTCCACAGTTTTTGGAGGCAGCTACCACCAGCGACTCCGGCCGGAGCGCGGACCAGGTGTGACGATGCGGTGGAGCTCCAGTCCATCACATTCCTTCAATGGATTATTTCACTGCTAAGTCACTTTTCCAAACTTGAATTTTGCAGACTCGCAGAGTGAAATTTAATATTATCTTGGCTATTGGGTTTGCTGTTGATATTTATATATATATATATATATATAAATATGTATGTATGTATATGAATGTGATATTTTTTCTAAATTACCTCTATAAATGTGATCCAACTTGACCCAACTCAGTCACGTGCCCACGTTGCAGCTGGTTCCAGCTTTCTGTGGCCAGGCGGTTCGGGAACTTCAGCAGGGAGTCGGAAAGGGTGAAGCACAGCCCCCGGGCGAGGCAGGGGAGCTTGGCAGAATTTGTGCTGTTTGTCGATAGATTTTCCTGACAAACTCCTCACAACCCCATACAACCCCTAGGTTGAACGATGACAGATTTGCGGCCCACCTACATGCACAAAGCTTTCATTTCCAGTCACTTTGAGTACCCCCATAGCTCACCCAAGTTGTGAGCAGGACTTCTTCAAGGACTTAGTGAAAACTCTACAGGACTGCCTGGGAACTGGTCTCATTTTAGGCCTCTTGGGATGTTTCCTTCAACTTCTACTTGAAACTGAACATAAAAATTTGCTCCTGTCCCGTGGCCATCTGGAAATTTGGAAGACAAAACTCTAAGAACTGCTGCTGAATATCCCAATGAAGCTGGTCCGTTGCTCCAACTTTGGGCCAGGATGAAAACTTTCAAAAGGCCATGGCAGAAGCCATGCAGCAGGCTGCCGTGGGCCATTGAGTTGCCTGGGTAAGTTTGCTCCTGACAGTGAACCAGTTGGTAAACAGGACAGGTGCTACCTGAAAATTATTTAATCAGCTTGTAATCTATCTTGCTGCACGAAACCAAGCAGTTGCTTTTAATCAGAGTTGCGACTGGAAAGTTCCCACTAAATTCCAACCTTTTGGAGCACCCCCCTATCATTCCCGGCAAGACCCAGACCGCGGAGCCCAAGCCTGCCGAGTCGAAGTCCGGGAGTCCCAGGGCTGTCATCGTCATCCTTCATATGGGGATGGATCAACAATGGGGGATGACGGGTACCAGATCTTCAGACGAACTTTTATGTGGGGATGGGTCAAACTAGTTGAAGAATGGGGGCCCCAGAACAGACAACAAGGTCCTCGACCTCTTTTTTTCAATGGCCTCTTTGTTATGGTTGCTGCCCATCGACCAAAGATGAGGCCTGCAGTTGCCGAGGCGTGGCGCAGTTTATGGGACCAAAATAGGAGGAGATGGTACTGGCACACAGTCTTATATTGTATATTATATGTACTGTATAGATGCATAAAACTACATAATATGATATGATAAGATATGATAAGATATGATATTGATATATGATATATGATCTATGATATATGATATATATATATATGATATGATATGATATGATATGATATGATGTACTATGATATACTAAGATGTACTATGATAAAACAGAATCTAATATAATACATATGATGTAATATGATATGATATGATATAATATAATGCAATAGAATGTATTTTATGTATGCAAAATATCCAGTACAATTCAATCTTGAGAAGTGCTTATGGTACACACACACACAGAACAGCAATAACCTTCGCGGGATTGTAATTGGACCCATCGAGGTCTCTCTAAGAGGTCAAATATTTGCTCAACGGGTATCCCATCCACAAACTCGTCAACCTCAAATCCAGATATGGTGAGAACGAGGATATTTGTCAAAAACTGCGATCATTCAACAACAAATCATCAGGACATTCACCAATTCAGAGAAGGTACATGAGTAGGAGTGGGTTTATGGACCCTGACCAAGACTGTGCTGTCTTCAAAATGCACAAAGGAACAGGGTCACCCAGGAAAGTCGCGCCTCATTGGCGTCTCATATAGATATTATAGATGGCAGAAAATGACCACGGAAGAATACGAATCTCCCAGTTACTCTGCAAGTCCAGCAACAACCTGGAACAAGAAAAAGTAGAGAACAAGGTACAAGGCATGAAACAAAAGGGACATTTAGCATCTGGAACATCCTGGAACATCCTGGAACATTCATCACCGATGGGGATTTTCGCCCCGAACAGGCGGCTCCGTCGCCCGCACCTGCATCGTCGGCCTCGACGGCGGCCGTGGCGTCTTCCTCACAGTCGGGCGATGCGGAGGTGACTTTCAATGGCGGCGCAGCCAAGATGCAGCCATCGTTCCCATCAAAATGGCCATAACATGGGGTAGTTCACCACATATGGGTCAAAACTGAAAAGAACTGATTGTGAGTCCATTGATACATTTTTTTTGAGCAATCAGCTTGGCTATGAATCAATTCACTTTCGTGCCCTTTGTTTTGACCTGAATAGTTGGGACTTGTGGATTTGCGGATGTTCATCCCCACCTTGTTTCAGGCTGGTGAGTTACAATATGTTACAATATTTCATCCAGATTATTACGATTATTGAATGGCAACCAGTGAGGAGTCTTCTTGTAAATGCACATAGAGAGAGAGAGAGAGTAAAACTGAAAAAACTTTGATCTACGAGTGTGGCAAAGATAATATGCTGAGCGCCAAGAGGATGGCGAAGAGTTGGCGTTGCAGCAGCTTTTCCAAAACTTCATGAAGAGCTTTGACCAAGAAGCAGGTGCGAAGTGTTTGTCAAATGGATGGCTCTTGGCACTCCTGGCTATCTTTTTCTTGTGCCTATCTCCAGAGACTGGGAATTGTGTTTCGAATATCCTTCAACCCAAACCATCGGAAGAGTTACCAGGTAAATGACTTTTATGCCTCCATCTGGGATCTTTGGGGCTTACAGGCTTACAGGTGAATATCCGCATCTTTAAGAGGTCAAATCACAAACGGCCCAATCTTTTTCTTTGGGCGCTCATGGAAGGTGCAGACAAGGACTTTGAGCAGCAGCTGACGAACATGATGACGTCCCTTGGGTGCTCAAGAGCCCTGAAGTGTAGCCACAGAGGTTTTTCTGTCCTCTCTTGGATCTTCAGGGTCTGTCATGCAAGATGTGCATGAAATCCTCTGAGCAGCACAAAACCATCTGAATTCCGGGAACTGTCCGGTTGACCTTCAAATCTTGGATGACTTGGGTGGTTTTGGGAGTGTTTTTGTGTTGTTCTCTGGTTGCCATTCTGTACTAGAGCAACGAGCCAGGTAGCCAAAAGATTTATATAGGACTTTGATGGACTTTGTGATTTTGAGCAACCCCATGCCTCTGTCTCAAGTTGCCAGGAGTTGTTGCCAAGAGTTGTTGCCAAACATCCCCAGGTCTATGCTGTCCAGTGACCTCCTGACTGGTTCCATGCAGCAACTAGCTGATGCGTTTGAATCCCAGTGACTTTTCTATTGCACTCCAGCTGCAAATCTTTGGAGGAACTCAGTTTGACGCTTATGAATCTCCCGGTACCACCAGGTTTCAGGCTGGTCATTTTAGGGTGTTCAGATGCATATATTGGAAATCAACGCCCAATATTGGGTCCATTGACTACCATTTTGGCAGTTGTTTAAAAGCACCCTTGAAATCCTGCACCTGCCTTGAGGTTAGAGCCCTACCTAAAGACCAAGAAAGGCGCAGAGAAACAGGAAATGGGTTTGGCCTGAGACGTAGTATTAAAAAGTCATTCTGCAGTACATACTGGTGGATATGGCAGAAAGTCATGAGTTTCTCCGACTTTCCGCGAGCACAACCATCATCGCGGTGCAACGCAGAGCTCCCACGGGAGCACTTTGCTGCCAGGCTTGTCCAAAGCCGATCGTAACCGATACGAGGCCACGCAGTGATGTATTTCTTGCACGCCAATGGCTATGGTTCGCGACCAGACACCTTCCCCTTTCACCTTTCCCAACATGTCAGAATATGTCAGAATGTGTGAGAAGGCATTGGGGGCCTTGGGGGGCCTTGGGGGCCTTGGGGGCCTTGGGGTTGGACCTAATTCAGCCAATTCCACCAGATCCGCGAGGCTCAGTTGAAACTCTACCGACAAATTGTGGGCGTCTACAAGCAGCTCAGCATAATCAGATCTGCTGCCGGGGAAATCATGGCAGCCGGCAATAGCACTTATATATTTGGTGATTAGAATATGCTGGAAGCATCGGAAGCTATTTCTTCGACCGTGCAACAAACGTCAAAGACCCAGATGCCACATGCACTGTATATATTGTAGTATCTGAGGATTCATGTGTTTGCGATATCAACATAAAATGATCAAACAATTAACGATACTCAACACATATGTAACAGTTGATGTGCTTTTCCGATCCTAACCACGTCAATCACCATAAGCTGTTTGACAGCTTCTTCTTCAACAACTTATTCAACAGCTTCTGTACCTTGCGGTTCTACCTTTAGTTGTTTGTTCCTAGGGTCTTCCTTGTAGTCTTCGTCGGTTTGCCCATGTTGTGCTCAATGTACCCGCAAGAAGGATGATCAAACTAATCTTGATTTGAGAGGTTGGAAAGGGCAAACATAACATATCACCGCTTCCATACCCATGGCAGATGGATGTCACTGCCATGTTGCCATGCACTAAGATCCAATTCAGATCCGCTCCCGGACTTTGCGAGAAACCAGGCGTGTTTGCAAGCTTGCAGCAGTGCAGAAATGACCTTTTACTTTGCTATTTGGTGGATCATAAAGTGATCATAGGAGAAGCAGTTTGAAGGTGCATCAAGATCATCCGTGTCCCCATGAGAAAGATCAGAACATGAGCGAATAGGTGGTTTCTGTTGGTAGGTAAACTCCATCCACAAGACATTCCACAAGACAACAAGGTGCAGAGGATGTTGGAAGAACTTCAAACGCTTGGGAATCCTCCAGAAGAGGTCGTGGCGCAGGCGGGCGGCGCAAGATTTGGAGACCTGGACCAAGGTGAATTGAGACCCATGGTGATTTTGTAGGGCAAAGAATCCCCATGAAACCAGTTCGTCCAGCCTGACATATATCTACTGTGTATTTACAATATATTAATATAAATGTATATATAATTATATATATATATATTCATATATCCGTCCATATCTACATTTTTACATCTACATAATTAATATCTACATTTATTTATATATATATAATATAATATATATAATATATATATACATATATACATATATATATATATATATAAATAGGTTTGAATACAAACGCATATCCATCAGCCAATGGATTGTTTTGGCTGGGATTTGCTGTTCATTCCCAAGCCGCAACAGATCGTTCCGAAAGAAGTGGCCGACGGTAGCGAGAGTTTCGAGGTGGGAAGGGACCCAAAGGACCTTCCCCGGATGGTAACTCCACCCCAAACAATTTTCCGACCCGCCCAAGTTCTGTATAATTGGTATCTCTTTTGGCGCAGACAGGGTTTGGTCCCAGTGGTTTTGTATCGTTCTGAAGATGAAGTTTGTTGGGTAGATCATAGAGAGTCACACTCCAAACTGCCACAGCCGACACAGCGTGTTGCAGAGGACATTATGAAAACTATGGGCCTCGACTCCAATCTCGCAGGTCCTGAGCAGGTGTGGAACGTGCACCGAGCAATTTTCAAACAGGAGTCTCACTCCAGTAAGCCTACTGTTACTGACAATCCGCTATATACTGTTTTTGGAAACAGCCTTGCAAGTGTAAGAAAGGAATACAAAGACAGACTAACAGACATAGCTCTCATTTGTGCGCTAGCAATTTCACAGTCTCTTTGACCAGGATCTCATGAAGAAATTAGCAGACGATCCTGAGGCTGGCCGATTCCTTTGTTGCTATTTATGCTTGGGATTTCAACATTCAAATTCTGCCATCCAATTTTTCCTTTTATTGAATCATGATGCGCGTCCTGCCGTGTTTAGGACGATCAAGTGCGAAATCTCTCTTTGCCTGTACGACCCAAAGAACAATTTTTCCGAGTAATCACCAGCAGAAAAATAATCCTTCAACCAAAGTTCAACAAATATACTGACATTCAACTTCATTCAACTGGACAATATATATATATAATTATATATGTAATTATATATATATATATAATATTATATATGTATATAATTATATATATAATATTATATATGTAATTATATAGAATATTATATATGTAATTATATATATAATATTATATATGTAATTATATATAGAATATTATATATGTAATTATATATATAATTATATATATATGTATTATGTGTATATATATTTTTATATAAATTGGCAAACTATCGCATTAATATCCCAACTATATATCCCAATACCAATTTCAACCGACGCATCGCTCACAGGAACTCACCAAGGTCATGAAGGAAATGGCCGGAGGGATGCCTGAAGAGGTGCCATTTCAGTGGTGCTGCTGGAAATATGTAACGTTTTGTTTTGAATACGTCTGAACATGTGACTTTAGTAATGGAACATATGACTTTTTCTGTTTTTTTTGACATCATTTTGTTTTGCTAGCCTGTCCGCTGTACTTGGCAATTTCTTTGCAAGGCATGCAAGCAGCAATGAAGCCTGCACTCCGGATGAAAATCGCTGAGAAAAATCCAACCAAAAAATAATCCAAATAACAAATATATCAAATTCTTACAATATTCTATTTGAAGGTACGGAGACTGGAATTTGAGATATTTCTTTTTCCCGAACATGACATTAAAATACTTTTTTGATCGTTTCCTCAAAATTAGTTTCCTTTTCAATCCTTCATATTTGGTCTCCGGCTTTAGCTTTCTAGCGAAAATATAAATTTATCATAATTTATTTATTTTTATATTATTTTTTTAAAATATATTTATTATAATATAACTATAATTTTTATATATTTATAATTAGAAAATGAAATAAAATTCTTATATAATTTAAATAAAAATTTAATATATTGGAATTTTAAAATTGAAATTAATTTAATTATTTTATTATTAAGGGTTTGATTATTGATTAGGAATATTTTGATTTTTAATATATTATTTTTTTAAATTTATTTGGACGAAAATAAATAGATATTTGGAATATATTATTATAAATTGATAATAATTAAATTTTATGATATTTTTATATTGATTTTATTAAATATATTATTTTAGATTATCGAATTTTAAGGAATTTTAGGGAATTTAAAGGAGATTTTAAGGAATTTAAAGGATTTTTAAGGAATTTAAAGGAATTATTTGAAGGAATATTAGATTGTTTTAATGAAATTTTAAGAATTTTAAATTTTTTTTAAAAAAAATAAAGGAATAATAAAAAAAAATAAGGAAATTTACAGGAATATATATATATATATTTTTTTTTCGGGAATTTAAAGGAAATTTTAGGAATTTTAAAAATATTTTAAAGAAATTAAAAAGAAAAAAAAAAAAATTGAAGGAATTTTCAGGTATTGAAAAAAAATAAAAGGAATTAAAAGAAAAATATATTATATAATATATTTTATAAAATATTATAAAAAAGAAAATATTTGGATATTTTTATTTTAAAATAAATTTATTACAAACATACATATTTTTTGTTTATAAACATATTTTTAAGGATCTTCGAATTTGGATAAATTTGGATTTTAATTTAATATGAATTTATTAATAATATATTTTATAATAAAATCAATTATCATTATTTTTATATATCTTAAAATTTGAAATCATATATACAAAAATTAGATTATTATCAAAATATTTTTTTTTGGCTCTCAATCGAGAAGATCCTTTTTACTAATTTTTTAATTTATCTTTAGGACGAATAATTGCTGTAATGATGCCAACGGGTCTCACCTAGACCTATGGTATTGAAAAAAACAAATATATAAATAATTTATATTTATTAAATATATATAATTTATTATTTATTAAATATATATATATAAATTATTATTTAATAGAAAATATATTTATTATGGATTATATATATATATTTTTTTTCATAATTAAAAATAATTTAAATATATTAAATAAATTTTAAATAAAAAAAATATATAAATACATTTTGAATAAATCTAAATGATTTATTAATATAGAATTGTAAAATTAATATATATATATATTGAAGTGCAATTATGTTGATATGCGAGTGCGGTGCGAGCGCCAGAACGTTGGTTTCGAGCCGTTAGTCCTGGAATATATTGGAAGATATTATGGAGATATATGTAAATTTTTAGAATCTTTGTGTAAATTAGCGGATATTAAGGAATATCTCCCCCCAGGTCAAATTTGGCAGGAATTACGAATTCGTTTGTTTATTGACCTAATGGGGTCTATAAAATAATACCTATGTAGTGAGACCAGCAGGTTGGTCCTTCACGAGGTTGGGTCGGCCTTTCTGGCTACTTGCCTGTAAATGTTTTCGCGCGGATTCTCTGCGGCTGCGTCTACTGTTGCTGCTTCGCGGCTTTCCACAAAATGCGTGCGCCCAGTGAGTAGCCGCGTAGTTTCCCTAGGCCTTGGGGTAAGTCTTTTTGCTATTTGCTTCTTGTGGCGAGATCTTTGTATACCTGGCCGGGAAATATGCAGATTCCTTATTCCTTATCAAATAATTGTTTATCCCTTGGGTAATATTTCTTATATTTTATTCCCTAAGAGGGAATATTATTATTGGCAGGGATTTTTTTCGTAAAGATTTTTTTCCTGTTGTTAACCTGTTCAATCCAATATCCGATTGAGATATTGATTATTCATATTATTTATTATTCGTATTTCACATTTTTAATTTATCCATCAATACGGCGACCTCATTCGAAGACGATGGATATATATATAATTTGTATTTTTTTTCTATTTATTATATATCATGAAATAAATATATTTATATTTATATATTTTTTAATTTTATATATTAAATTAATTAATGTATTCTTAATAATATTATTATTTAAATATATATAATTTAATTATTTATCAAATATATATATATATTTAAATTATTTTTATTATATAAATATCTATTTATCTATTTATTTATTATAAATATATATATATTTATTTATATATTATATATTTATAAATATATTAAATAATTTTATATTTTCGGAGAAAAAATATATATATAATAATAAAAAAATATATAATAATATTATCAATAAATAATTTCCAATATATTAATAAATAATTATTAAGAAAAAATAATAATATCAATATTAATAATAATGCCAATATAAATAAATAAATAATTAAATAAATAAATATATATATATATAAATAAATATAAATTATGAAAAATACGAAAATATAAAATTAAACATAATATCCAAAATAAATAATGAATAATAAAAAATAAAAATTAATAATAATAAATATAAATAAAGAAAAAATAAATATTAAAATATTAAAAAAACATATTATATAAAAATTCATTATATAAGAATTTGAGGAATTCGAATCCAAGGCGGAATTCATCTTTTTATCTATACCAAATAAATAATATTTTAGGAATTTAAGGAATCCTGGAATAGGATTGCCAAATTCTTAATTCATTATTTATACGTGAAATTTACAATTTCCCTTTGCGGAATATTTTTTGGCATGACCCCTTATGGCCTCATGAAATGAAATCGGATTTTGAAAAAAAAAAAAAAAATCAAAATCGAAAAAATATTTTATTCATACATATTTGGACTACTTCCAAATTTATGAAAAACATAGACTACAGGAAATCAAGAAAATAATATATTGACGGACCCTGTTAGATGCCCAAACAATCGCCCACCGCGATTCCAATTTCCGACCTTCAAGACTGAGGTCCGACACATTGACTTTTATTTTATAGGAATTTTGTTTTCAAGGATTTTTTTTTTTCCATTTTTTCTCTTTGCTTTGGCTGCACAGGGCTGGAATGAGCATGGGCTATAATTACGGAAATATAAATTTTCATTTTTTTTTTTTTTTCCATGTTATTTTTAAAATATTCAGATAAGCCCAATTTGATTTTTTTTTTTGCATACTAATCTTATGAAATTCAGACATGCCTGACTTTACAAAAAATCAATTCTTCAGATTTTTTTTTTAAAATATTTTTCCAAATTATTTTCATAAAATTCAAATAAATCCGATTCTGCAAAAATCAATTTTTCAGGCTCTTATTTTTTTTCTTATATTTCTTGTTAAATCTGTCAATTTTATTTCATTACCTTATTTAAATTTCTATTAAATTATACAAATATATATAAGATATAATTAAAAATATCCTAAGAATTTGAGGAATCCTCGACCTATTGTAGTGTAATTTTATCTGCATTTAAATATAAAAAATTAAGGGATCTAGGTTTCAATTTTTCGAATTCTTATTTATAATTCCGATTATAATATAAATATATTAATTTCAAAATTAAATATATTTTAATATAATTTTTATAATATTTTTTTTTATATTAAAATATAATTAAATAAATATATTATATATATATATTTATTTTTCATTATAAATATTAAAACAAATATTTTAAATTATTATATAATCAAATTATTATTGTTAATTAATATTTATATTATTATATTTTTAAAATCATAATTATAATTAATTTTATATATATAATTCCCGACCGCAATTAATTCAGAAATATAAATATAATAGGGGGAGGTTAACCTTAATCCTTTATTTTTTACCAAAAACATATAAAAACTAAGATAGAAATAATCCCTCAAAATAAGGTATATATATATATTATATATATTATATATATAATAAATATATTTTTTCTAAAAATATTTTTTAAAAAAATAATAACATATAATTAATAAAACCCAATAAATATATAATTTTTTCTTTTTATAAATATATATCTATAAAAAGATTCTATATCTCAATACAATTATTTTCTTTTCCTAGGAAATTTATTAAAACCTATAAAAATCAAATAATTATTTACCTCCAAAACCTCATTAATTATAACCTAATTTTATACCAAAACCTCCTATGTTCATATTCGATTTTAAATATATTAATATATATAAATTATAAGAAATACCAATAATTATCTTAATAATATATATAAAATATATTTTCCAAAAAATAATAATAAAAAAAAACTAAGATATATATATATATTTTCCTAATTTTTCCAATTCCTAAAATAATTTAGAAATATATAATATTATATATAATAATTATTAATTACAATATTATTTATTATTATTTAATATTTCCAATTTTCATTTCAAAATTTATTTTTATTTTTTTCTAAAAAAACCAAATTTATATTTCATATTTTATTATATATCATATATTCGTCATTTCATACCTTTTTTTTCACATCACTCTACACTCCACACTCTACGCTCCAAGCTCCACACACTCTTCGCACTCCACATTTCTCATTTCACTATTTATATTCTACACTTCACACTCTACATTCCCCTTCCACTCCACACTCCACAATTTACATCAATACGATAACAATCAAAACAACATTATTTTTATTTTTTATTTCGCACAAATATTTGTATATTATCTATATATAAATTTATCGATTCGATTAGGTTATTTGTTATAAAATATATATTTATATATTTATAGTTCTTATTATATATATATATAAATAAAGAAATTTAAATATTAATATATTAAAGATAATAATAAAATTCCATAATATATATTATTTTTAAATATTTATATATTAAATATTTTTGTCCAAAAATATATATATTTAAATATTGTATATATATATCATTTATTTAACAATAATTATTATACATAATATTAGGCAAAGGCAAATTACAATCTTAATTATATACGACTATATTCATTTACATAATTTTGGAAATATAAATATTATATAATATATATAGTGCCGATACTAAACAAGTCAGTATGGTATTACAATCAAAGGGATTCGATTTTTATTGCTTATATTTTAGGGGTTTCATCAAATTCATCTTATGTTAAGAATGTAAGGCATCCTCACTGGAGCCTCACCTTATATATGGTCAAATTTTTGAACCGTAAACATTAATAATTTGAGGGACCCTAACTGCGATCTTTTGGATTCTTATATAGCACTCCGGCTAATTTTTGATTTTAATTACATGAACATATATTGAAAATTATTGAAATATATTGACATATGGGATTGGATTACAGATCAAAATGCATCTTGACACAAATTGAATACATTGGTAAATCTAAAATGATCTGTCAATTTTTGTGAACTATTTCTGTAAATATCTGTAATAGATTGTCATAGATGTTTTTTGCTTCGCCATTTCCATATGCGAACTATTCATTCTTTGCCTCACAGCGGTATTTTATGTGGCCAAAGTGGTGGAGCCACAAAACCTCGCCTTCCCCGCCTTTCGTTTGGCCTCCTTCAACTCCAATCTCTTGACCTTGAGAGTCATGAGAGCCATGGGAGCCATGGACATCCCACCACAGTGTCACTTTTTAGCAAACCTCTAGCAGAATCATCTTGATCCTTTTGATATCATTTGCTACAAGACCAACTCGACCCAGTTCGTCACTGCTCGAGGCTCCAGATTACACAGGTTGACTCTTTGAGGCACCATTGGGAAACCAAAAGCCAAGGGAGACTGCGCCCTCAACCGACATCTGCCAAGTACCAGCGCCACCGAATCAGCTGCCGCGACATGCAAGCCAAGACACTCGAATGACCATACACGCTGCCTGGCAGGATGACACAGGGGACCCTGTAGACCACATTGCAACAGGAGCAAGTCACTGGCGTGAGTCCGACGGTGGGGTGTACAGGTACACCGGATCATACCAGTATACCCAAAATAGCAATGTTAGAGGGAAACATATCATAGCATACAGAAGTTTAGGGGCATCCATTTTTGGACAAACCCATATGATGAGTCATGGCAGAGTAAGATTATGTATTCCCATCAGAGACCCAAGGCAACTTCCTCCGGAAGTCAGCTAAGGATAGCTAAGCCGTGACACTGGCTGGACTGGAAGGAGATGAACATAGATTAATTGTCCAGGATTCCTTTGCAAATTGCATTGGAAAATGATTGCGCTGGTTGTGAGAGGCCTCCCTCAGAAGGAAGCCCACGATGAGGAACTGGCACAACCTCGTTGAAAAACGACTTCTGACAGCACACAGGTCACACAGAAAGCCCTGCATCCCGAGGCATGTGCAGCAAAGGTAGTCCCACAAGTACTGAAGCAAAGACCTCAGCAGCAATCATTTCAGACCTGAGGTGGGACTCCTTACTGGGACCATCTGAATGGATCAATGTCCACAACCATGAAGTGCAGAGCTAGTGTCCCACAGTCCGGCTATTTTGATGTGAAGAGCAGGGTATCAGGCTTTTGAGCCATCATCACTTTTGCAAGCTTATCACCCAGGGCCTATGCCCTACATCCTGGAGATTTGATGAAAGGGTGATCTTGTGCTAGGGCCGCTAAGTCAAATTCTAATTGGCGATGTCGGGGCGATGCATTTTGCAACTCAGGACTTGGGGATCCGCAAGAATTGGCAGTTTCCGACACGAACTTTCGTAGCTTCTGTCACCAGTGTTGCCAAGTCATTACAGCATATAGGATCAGGACATATCAAGAGATACCAGGGCATTCTGCAGGTCCACTTAGGTCCACTGACACCCCATGGCACCATGGATTTGATGGACCTCTGAGGTCTGCACCCCTGCCTGATCAAAGTAATCCTGGCTGGAGAAGGTCTTCCAATTGCTGCTGGCCTTGGCAGTTTCGACAGTCGAGAGGGTCCCGGTTTTGATATCAATATCAACTACCAAAAAAGGGATACCAGATCCCATGTGGTCATTATGTTGCCTGATCATCATCTTTTCCTGCACGGCGTCAAGAATCTCTGGTATGTTTCTTTGAACTACACTATTCTTCATACACTGAGGCAAAACCATGCAAACATATGCGGCAACACCTTTGGATGTTGCAGGAAACAGCATCGCAAACACAGCTCCGTGATATGAACCTGCCATCAATCTCTGTAGACTCTGTAGACGTGGGTGGTGCATTGGACAAACCATTACAACCCCAAGAAACCATCTTGATATGATCTGGTGGTCGCAGGATGTCGCAGGCGAGTTCAAAACATGGTTGGCACAAAATTGCAGAGAAATTGGATACTGTGATCTTCAATGATTTTCACAGGACAATATCCCAATATCCCAATATAGATGTTGTATCATGTTATATCATGTTATACTGTTATTAAGTTACTATATGTTATCATTGTTATTTTATACAATGACATCCTCCTGAGGCTCTGTCGAGACTGTTCAACCTCTCAGCACATGCAAGGACGGCCGTGTTGACCTTGGAGGAATCCAGATCTGAACGGGGCGGCCTCTGCAGGCTCTACGGGCTGGGCCAGGGCCCTTATGGGCTTTAGGGGCCCTTATCTACCCCAAACATGATCGAACATCCAGTGCATCACTTTTGAACATCACTTTGCACACCAGGCAATGAAATATAGCAATGGAATTGTAGATTATTTTGATTTATTAACGTGGATTTCCCGTGAGGATTTCTGTTTCCCTCCGCTCTGACATCCGGACCATAAAAATTGTCGCAAGTCGTTCCCAAGACCTGCACAGCTTTCTATCCTACCTGCGTTGGTGTTTCGTTGGCAAAGCATCTCCCAATTCGCCAGCCCCAACTGCATTGATTCCCCTGAGATCTCCTGAGTATTGAAGATTTTTGCAATTGAAGGCAGTGCCACGACAAATGGCAGGGCCTCCGATTGATCACAATGATCAGGACATCGACCAGCCTCGCCAATCTGAACCCATGGGTGCCACAGCGAAGCCATTGATGTCGGTACTCAAAAAGCTGCTAAAACATGCTGAAAACATGCTGAAAATGGCATGATCAAATTTTCAAACCATTCCAACTGGCCCTACTCACACCTGGACCCTCAAAGGTGCTTCAACTTCCGACCGCAAGATCTTGTGGATGCCAAGCTGCTCCACCAAAAACAGGCCAAAAATCCAGAGATCGCTCCTCCAGTCCTGGGATTTCCATGCACGGCGTGATTCTGCACCTATCTCAGGTGGCTACAGTATGGTATAGCACATTATAGCACAATAGGTTGTGGAAATCCTGAAATCCATGTTGACACCACCAGAAACTTGGTCTTCTCACCAGAATATCGCCCTTGAAGGGAGTAAATTGGATGGCAAGTGTTGAGGTGAATGGTGAATGGCTTCAGCAACTCCTCACCAGGTGGCCCCAGTGCACCAAAATCCATGGCTTGGGCATCCCATTGAGCCATCCAGTCTGCCCTCACTGAGTGCCCCGCAATGGCGTGGACGAAGGCCTTCCAGAGTACCAACGATGTGCGCCATGGTACTGCAATGGTACACGTACTTTGCACGTGCTAAAATCTCTCTCTTCAGCCAATGGATTTAAGGACAGTTGGAACTGATGCCGCAACTTACTTGACCCTCTGGCCAGTGCTGTGACTCGCCAATCTCGGGCACTTCCACCTTCCATTCCACTGCACCTGCACATCCTCTGAAAAGCTCTGCGTGTACCGATGATCCCTGGGCCAAACATGTCTGCAGTCTCTCTCAAGAAAAATTGGGTTTGGCACGGTTTCTCTGTTTGCGGTGGCCAGGGCGATGCAATATGAACAATTTGCATCCATTTCATTTGCAAACAACTTCCTCACTGAAATGATCTCTCTGCAAAGCATGGCTCCGCTCTAAGACTCCAAATGCCTGGATCGACCCCGCCCTGGGGAAGGAACTGGTGCAGCTCTGGAGGTTTCAAAGGGACCACAATATTGACTCAAAAACAATTTGATTAGCCTTCACTTGATCTTGAGGCCTACAAAAAGGACATGGTGAGCTCCTTCAAGACCCGATTCCAACAGAATTGCAAGAGGACATAATCTTAATGAGAATTGCAGAGTCACACTTGATGGTTTCAGTGCGAACTTTTAGCGCTCAACAAGTTCTTCCAAGATCAATTTTCCTTTGGATTTTGCTGCACTTTGCCTCACTTCATTTGGGGTTGACCCTCTTCAACAAATCATGGATCCAGCAACAGATTTGATAAGCCTTGGGTGAATCTATCCATATGATTCCCACATTCTATCGAAAACATTGGGAATATTCTGACCCCAACTTCAAGAGCCACTTGACAGACAGAAACACCTGACATCACCTGACTACCCAAAGCATATCGTTTTCTTCGCAGCCACTAACGTAGCTGTCCTTGGAGCAAGCGGAACCAGCATGAGAAATTTCATCCATATCCGTTCATCATTGGTGTGAATGAAACAAAACACACATGGTGATAGATTGTGACAGATTGTGCATGATATCTGGCACACTATTTGTATCATTGCTCAACATTTCTTTGTGGCAGATCGCTTTTCGTATGTTTTAAATTTCACTGAAGCATCTACAAACCATCTAAAAGTCACAAGCATGATGCAAACCAACCTTCCTCATCAACGATACCTCTTCTGGTTAAACAATGTTAAACCCAAATATCCATACATATCCATACATATCCATACATATCCATACATATCCATACATATCCATACATATCCATACATATCCATACATATCCATACATATCCATACATATCCATACATATCCATACATA
>Ga0126342_10003402_pt1 | contig 26250 bp, 21 predicted proteins | sample Cyp1metagenome_FD_92528 | JGI IMG/M metagenome (GOLD analysis project Ga0126342, IMG submission 92528) | Coral microbial communities from Lord Howe Island, Old Settlement Bay, Australia - Cyphastrea 1 metagenome | ecosystem: Host-associated > Invertebrates > Cnidaria > Coral ...
ATGTATATATATATGTATGTATATATATATATATATGTATGTATATATATGTATTTACATACATATATATATATATATACATACATATATACACACACATACATACACATATACATACACATATACATACACCTATACATTCACATATACATATATACATATACATAGCATAACATAACATTACATAGCACAACATAACATTACATTTCATTAATACATACATACATCCATGCATGCATGCATGCATGCATCCATGCATACGTACGCACGTACGTGCATACGTACATACGTACATACGTACATGCATGCATGCATGCATACATACGTACATACATACGTACATACATATAAACATACATACACGAATGTATCTCTGTGACGAATGCTGTCATCACACGTTGCGTTGCTTGGATTGGTTGCCCTTGCAGATCGCCAAAGGACCCGTGGAGCCAAAACGGACAGCCCCGGCCGCGGAATTTGTTAAAGCCACGAGCCGTTCGGCGTTCAGCAGAGTCGCAAAGTTTGACGCAAAAAAAGTGCGCACCACAGCAAGGGTCGTGTTCTTTAGTTGTTTCATGAGACTGAAATATAATTGGATATAATGGCATGCCATGGGATAATGATGGAAAAATAATAGGATATGGGAGAGTCAAGGTTTATGAGGTGCCTATTATCTACCAACAACCTTTTATATTATTGGGGGGTCACCACAACTAAGCCAATTCTAAGTGGGGGGGGGCGCCATTTTGAAGAGGCTGAATTTCTTGGATCCCTGAACTTAGTGGCTAGGATCTGGTATGGAACATTGTGGAACCCTCCGAGCTGGTCTTACGTAAGGTATACATTGTCCAGGCCAGAAACCCCCCGCCACCCCCCCAGGTCATGGTCATGGTCCTGTATGTACGCTGTATGAACGCTGTATGTACGCTGTATGTAGGAGATATAGTTTACACACCCCACCCCCCCTGTGGGATGGGTGGGGGCTAGGTAGTGTGTAACTAGCATGTAAGGCAAAAAGTAGGTATGTACAGTAGCTACAATGCTCCACGCCCCTCCTATCGGATAGGTAGCTGTTATAGAGGTATCATGTAGATAGCGTATAGGTAGTACATGGCTAGCACGTATGTATAGCAGTATAGCACGACATGACAGAGATCTTGATAGCAGCTAGTATATGGCTACTGTAAAGGCACTTTATGGGCAGTAATATGTTGTAAATAGATTGTACGGGCATATAATATAGCATTGGGGGGAGGGGAGGGGGTTTGCCGGCCGCCGGCCGGGACCATATATATATAATGTATAAGTATATAAATTATATATTGTATAAACAAGTGTTGATATATATATATATATATATATATATATCTCTCTCTCTCAGTTGGTACCCATTATTATTTTCCCGCTAATTGAATTGGTATCCGAACGAGGTTATGTATGGGTAGCTGTGGTGACGTAATCCACACTTAACTTGGCACTTGTTCCCCAGGAACATGGAAATAAGTCCTAAAGCTGCTTGCTGCAAGTTTTAGTTACATGTGTTTTTCTCCAGAACCTTGGACATTGACTAGAACTCAAAAACAGTGAACTCAGATGTACCTTTCAATGTCTTGCAAAAGTGGTTGGAGCTTGCAAACTTTTGCAGTTGACATCTCAACAAAAGAGGGATGATGATCACCACATGAGTCAAAAAGCTGGGCTGCTTAAACCAGCAACCAGAAAAGTCTTATCCATCCCTTCATGTTTTCGTCCCCCCATTTTTTCCCGCATCATGTTGCCGTTCTTTGCCGTCACCGTTACCCCCAAGATCCGCCCGCGCAGCAGCCGGGCGCGCAACGCGGCACCTTTTTTTGGTGCGACGTTAGCGACGGTGGGCCATGACGAGCATCGACAAGAACAGCTTCACGCTGAGTGCTCTGGGCCAACAGGCGCAAAGTGGCTATGGCGGCAACGGCGAAAGGGGGGAAACCGGGGACACCCCAAAATGATCCAAAATCGCGAGATGGAGGGTTGAACCAACAAAAATGGGGGTTGTAAACCAATTGTAATGTATTGTGCTATATTGTACCGGGGTTACTCTACCATGGGCTATAGAGAGCTTGCCTCGAAACAAAGGGATTTGCATCCATGAATCCATGCAGTTTATGTAGTCATGTTCTACTTTTGAAAATGAGGTTTGAAACCATTGGAAAGAGGTTTCAATTTTTACCAGCCTAGTCATCACAAATTCTCTATCAAATAATGAATCATCTGCATGTGCTGCCAGGTTCCTTTGTTTGGATTGTTTAATGAGTTTTCTGGAGAGTAGAGAAACAGTGTTTTTTTTACGTGCTTGAAGTCACATGCGATGTTCGGATAAGAAACTTCCACAAAATAAAAGGAAGGCGGCAGGCGACTTCTGGTGGGGAAAAACACCTTTCCACATTCCATGATCTTCCACTCCCCTGGCGCACCAGGTCATGCTAATAGGTACCAGCTTGGTCAAATCAAACTGTGGTCAATTTGAAACTGGCAACGCTTCTCGTTGGCGGTATTTTCATGTATTTTCTCAAGCTCTTCGTCACGCTGGATCAACTTTTCTTGCCTAGTGGGTGGTAGGCGGCAAACATATCATGTAACATATCTGAAAATGCTGATGGAACCTCAGTTTTTTGCTGCTGGGTTGGGTTCCATTGGGTTCCCCACTCTGCCGATCCTTGGATTTGTCCGGAAAAAAAAGATGCAGCACTTGGGGTGTTATTATGCGATTTACCCGATATTATATGGCCAATAGCATGCAGATGGAAATGACACTAACCATTGGATTTGGTGCTACCCTGTTATCTTGGACACGCCCATCTGGTTGATTTTGGTTGGTCTACCCTCTGGTTATTTAACATAGCCATGGAAAATGGCCCATTTATAGATGGTTTACCTGGGTTTACCTATTAAAAGTGGTGATTTTCGATGGCAAACTGTTAAATAACCAGATGGTAAGTCTATAAACTTCAAACAACTTGGATTCCCGAGACCATCAGCGCCTTTTTGGATCCCGATCCGCCGAGGTCAGCGTCAGTCGGCAGCACATCACTCCATCAGCGCCGTGAGCCGCGATGCCCGACAGAATGTCTTCATCACGGAGAAGCACATCAAACCCAACAGGTTGGGACGAGAATCGCCAAAGGTTAACAGCACCATGGCTGGTTAACAGCGCGATGGGGCTGGAGTTGCCCCGCAAAGTTGCGGCGGTCCATGGCCTAGCTACTCCAGTGACATCCGTTGAGATATCCTCAGCGGGGCATCCATCATTGTATAAGCCCCGAATAGATACCTCAACTAAACAGCATTGTCACCCTCAGAAGGTACTTGGACCTTTATTGGGGGAGATCTCCAAAGGCTCTTCAAATTAGCATGTCGCCATTTGTTTCTGGTAAATCCTCATTTTTTACTGGTTTCATTTGTTAAATACCACCCCTGTGTTTGCTGCTTAAATCAGCATTTTGGCTGCTTGAATTGAATTGTCTACCTCCAGTATTTCCCAGTCAAATTGTTAAATCATTGCTGGTTGGAGATTTGGAACATTTTTTTTGTTTCCATATATTGGGAATTTCATCATCCCAACTGACGAAATCATATTTTTCAGAGGGGTAGGTATACCACCAACCAGCATTGTGTTTTGTTGGCTAAGTCCACCTTTTTTGGCAGATAGTGGGTCCGCTGTTGCAGGTGAACTCCACCATTTGGTTGGTTGAACCACTACTTTTGTTGCTAAAAACAATCTTTTATCGTCACATCTCCATTTAAGTGTGGCTCGAATCACCATTTTTGTTGGTCAATTCCTGCAGATTTTCTGGCTCTCCGTCCTTTTCTTCGCCCTGGGCCTACAAAAAGCCGAGGCATCCACCTGTCCTCCACCCTGGACACCAACTTGGCCACCACCACAGGGCTGGGCTATGGCGGACGATCCGACTTCACCGCACAGAAGGCCAACTTGGAGCTGAAAATTCCAGTTTTACCAGATCTCAACCAATATGGGTTTTGTCTGAAAATAATAGGGTACCAAAAACTAGTGTACCCAGCAAAAAAACACAAGACATAGTTGATCATCACCTGTCCTATAAAATTGAGTTTTTTTGGGGGGGAGCCCCCACTTTAAGTTTATGATGGCGTTAGTGAAATCAGATAGATCATGGGGGACTTATACATAACCCCAGTGTGAAACCAGGATGGCACGTGATGTTCCCCCCATATGTTCCAGCTGTTAATAGCTGTTATATATATACATAACGAGAAAACATAAACAACGTGGAATTCAACCAGCAGCTTGTGTTTTAAAATGGTATATATGTATAGATATCATTATATACCATATGTATACTTTATATAAATTATCTTTATATATATATATATGTATATATATAATACTACTATACTATACACATACATGTGTCTCCGTTTGTGTTTTCGACATGTTTCAGCCGGGATTAAGCGTGAACCCCAGCGACCTTCCTCAGGGGATTTTCCAGCATCAACTCGTGGGTGTCCATCCATTTTGTTAATTTCGAACGACCTCACGACCATATCAATCAAAACCATTGTTAGGGTAACTAGTCTAAAATGGTCGAACTTTTCAAGTTGGTCAATTATCATACTTCAGCCAGATCCATAATTGAACAGGTATATATATAATATATAATATATAATATAATATATATATATATACATATATATTTGTAGGTATGATAAATATTTGATATGATTTGGTTTTTGGCTGAAAGCGAGACATGTCTTATGTTCCATCCCAACTGTGATGATCAAAATTCACCACTCGCAATTTTTGCGACAGGCTGGAGCCACCCCAGCGCTTCACTAAACGTGATGAACAAATGCCCTTGAAACTGAAAGCTTACATTTTGCAAAAGGTAATTCCTCAGGTTTTTTCCCTACATTTACAGATGTTTCCATCCAATTCTTGTTTTATTGCAGTAGCCCTGGTTTCGCTGTGAAGACTTACCCGGGAGTTCTCGGTGAGGTGGATCCTGATAGCATCCCTAGCAACGATGCCATGAACCTCATGCCGGATGGACAACAGATGCTGGGACGACAGCCATTGATGGCACTCTCCCACGATAAAAACATCCTATTGGGTTGCTATCTCACCACCCCCCAGTCATCAGCATTTTTATAATATTTTTCCAGGTGATATAAATACCATTCCCAGTTATGGCTGATTTATGGCATTGTGTTGCCCACATTACTTATAATAGCCCAATTAGATTAACGAGATAAGCCACTGAATGGGGACTCAACTCAGAAACAGGGCAAAGTAATACTATTTTTGTCTGGGAGATGAATGGTCAATCTTCCAGATCTCAGAAAATCGCTTAACAAAAACCATTAAAAAAACAAACTCATCCGCGATCTGCCCAGGTTCAAGTACAAGCGTGATCCCAAGATTGTGATCGGCACTGAGCCGCGCTTCAGCTTGAAGGAATCCACGTCTCTCGGCACGGTGTGTTGTGCCTGGTGATCCGATCGTGGTGTAATCCGCCGGTCGAGAAAGTCAGTGGAAACGATCCTATGAGTAAATTATAAAATTGCTTCGTATATGTAATATGTGATTAATCATGATAATCATGAATAATCATGATACAATATGATACATGTGTAGCATATATTATGGAAAGGGCCTTTGTGGCCTGATTTGAGGCATCTGAGACTGCTTGCGGCATTGACACTGTATAATTATGGAAGTTGGTACTTCTTTGGCACTCTGAGCACCCTGCTGAAAAATGTTTCAAGTGGTGTAATCCGCGGCATTTTGTTCCACCATCATGTAACCAACAAAACAACCAAAATATGACATCAAAGGGTCAACCTGTACCTATCCGAAGCAACCAGGTCATTTTTGGACACGAAGAATGAAGCCCGGGAAAACATGTTGTCATGCGGACAGCTTGGGATATCGGCCCCTTCATGATTATAATGATTGGTTCAAAGCATGCAATCTAGCTAGTAAATTCTTCCCATACTGTAAGTGCCCCACCATCCACCATCTCAAATATCTCATGGGTCCATTTCAATTTCTGAGTAAACTGTGCCCCTGCAATGACTCAATGGGCGATTTGGGGCCAGTTTGCTCCCCGAAATCACCATGTTTTTTCTCACACCAAAGCCCAAGTACATTCTGCTGAAAATGTGGCTTTTGTCCGATTCTGTTCGTTTACTAATACTAGGCCTCCCCAAACCAAAAATAATGGAAACATATGGAAAAGCATACAATTCTATCCCAGATTTCAACGATGTTCCATCAGTGTCAGATCGATTTGTTTCTTCAAACTTTCCCAAAGTCAGCTGGCTGGTGGTTTGGAATGAAATGTACCCAGTTATGCCAACTTATGGGACACTATATCAATGGGAATTTCAGGGTCCTAAAATGGCGGTACTGTACTGTATAAAGCCATATCTTGGGGGCATATTCCCTTACCCCTTACATAGGCCTTGCACATAGTAGGTAGCTCCAATTTCGGTACCTGAAATGGCCGTTGATTGTAAGGCTTGACACACATTTACAAACCATAATTAGTTTACTTCAGTCCATGGCCATCTAAGATAAAAAGCCAACATATTCCCAGTCTAATTCCCATTAGTTGATGGTTAAATCCATATTTTTTATGGTTCAAATCACTACGTTTAAATGTAAACATCCCAGATCATACCATTAAAAGCTCACTTAGTGGCCCCCGAGGCTGTTGAAGACCCACAAGGCTGCCTTCTTTGGGCGCAACAGTCCCGGCCCCGCGGGGGTGGGGGACGAGTTCGGGCCCAAATTCGAGGTGACCAAGGCGCGAATGGCCATGGCCATGCCTTTCGCGCACAAGACCAAGCTGGTCTGGCCAGGCAGTGAGGGATGCGCGCGGGATGATGAAACAAGTACCCTTTGTTTAAGATATGTTTATTTACAAGGATATGATTTGATCAGGGATGATTATATAGTTTAACGAGTATAGTTTAGTAACCTTAGTATAATATGTTTAAGGATGTGATATTTATAATCTAACTGATGTGTCACTAACAATTATGCGTTATTAGTGGGATGTGGGTGAAATATGACATGTTAATGTGTATATTAAGGAAATATGGATATATATAATGATATCAGTGATATAACCAACACTTGGTGAAGGATCCATCATTGGAAAGATATTTGACATGGAGAATTGATATGATTGGAATAGTATTGGAATATATGTCGATGGGATGATCCTAAAGAAATGGTATTAAATGGTACGCTATTGAAATATCAATGCGATCGTCGATCGTATTGACACATTAATGGGATATGTTTGAAATATACATTGAACATAAGTGATACATGATAAACATGATATAATCAAAAAATGCGACGGATCCATTGGGACATATTTAAAATGAACGGACTATCGGTATATCCATTGGGAATGTTCAAAAATAGTATCGGATTACTATTTGAATATGATTGGACTATTTTGATGGAATATATAACCAACAATTAATGTGATATGATTTATTAATCCTATCCTGATGGGTGATGGAGTCATGGAGTGGGGATACGTATTGTTCTTTCTGACGAATCCTTAATCATGCTTCATATTAGTCCAATAAAACACGGTTGCTCGTTGAAACCAGCACGTTTTGACTGGTTTTTGGTGGGCGATGGTCCCTATGAGCAAGTGGAAAAATATGTCTTAGACATCTCTTCCATCAGTAAGGTTGGTCCTGATTCACCATTTTGGGGGACATTTCTTTTTTCACCGGCCCAGTGGCTTTACTCCTGCGGAGGTATGTACAACAACCCGCCAGAGGTGGGTCCTGGCACCTTCGAAAGGAAGGATAGTTCCATTGGACCCCAACACCTCAGCAAGCGAAAGAATCATTCCACCTATTCCTTTGCCAAAGGCGCTGGGTGGCAAGTTACATGTTGTGAAGAAACATGCTGTTGGAGGTTGAAGAACATGTGGAGGTATGAGGGCAAAAAGGGTTTTTGAATGATTTGATTCAGGATAGTCAGTGTATGCTATGCAAACGGGACTGAACATATGGGCCGCTTAAAAACGGACAAATACCTGACACGTGGATCACCCCAGCCCTCATCCCTGAGCTGGAACCATAGGAAAAGATTCAAAGCCATAGTAGAATAGTAGAATACCATTTCTGAAGAAGAACAAACCTATAATTAAAGAGGATGTTGATTCAGTTAATCCCAGCACTTTGTGGATGTTCTTGTGGCATTTTTGGGCTACTTGATTTCAACGACTCCTGGCCCACGCCAAGCGCGCCCCACAAGGCGCGCCCCTTGCGCGCCTTGTGAGGCCCGAAGTTTGGTCGCCAGCCGGCAACGGATGACGTGATCTCCAAGCACGACGCGGCGCGCAGTTGCTTCGGCAAACAGGTCCTGCACAAGAACCGCAGCGCACCGGCCGTGGGCTTCAACCATGACACCCGCGACATGAGATCCAAGACCAAGGCGAGGGTTTATGGTTATGGCTTTGTTGGTGATTTTTTCTCTGTCTGGGAAATCCACCATCAGGAATCCATAGAAGATATGTTGATATATGTTTGGTTGATGGGTCGGGGGGGTATTAAACAAATCCAAGGTTTCGAGACATTGTTTTGTCATGTTTTTTCTCATCCATTGTTGTGTTTAGATGAAGCGGATCTCACTGAATAGAAGTGACATGATTATGAAATTGATATGGGGATGAGTCAAAACCGCAATCGCCGGATTTTTATGGATTTGTTTATCAATCTTTATCATTTGTTCCACAAAGCCATGATTTCTGGCTCATGAAAACCTGGATGCCAGGCTTCTTTCAGTTGGCCCAAAAAAACAGTTCTCTGGCTCCCCATTTTGGAGGTACTTTGTGTATCTTCTTTTGCCCGGGGGGCTGGGCATTTTGAAAACCCTTTTCAGGTTTGCATGACCAAATTGGATGAGGGACCTCGCGCCAATTTCACCAAGATGCACATTCCCATGCCCAAGCTGCCGATGGAGAGACATGTCTTGGCCAGTGGTTTTGGTTAATTTCTGACGCCTTCCGCGGCGTCTTAAGTCCCCGGGGCAAACGTGTCGCCGTCCACTACGGCGCGACACAGTTGCCGGGCGAATACCGAGCTGTCAATGCGGACCATACCATGTGGTTTCAAGTGTGTGACGATGCAGACAGTTCAACATTGCAGCTGGTTGGTGGCGCTCACTGCGTTTTGGGGGGGTAGAAACACCAAAAAGATCCAAAAAATTGGGAAAATGCAGCCGGTAAAAGAGGATATTGCAAGATATATTTGTTCATTCCTTCTCCATGGAGCTGCGATGATGCCCCCCAGTTTGTTCCAATAGTATATATATATATATACATAGAGAGAGAGAGAGAGATTACCTCTCTAAACTAAAGCATACAATATAAGATGTATGTTGTCGGGTGAGTGACCCAACCGCCAACCAGCAAGAACTTGTTTCACCATTGGCTCCTTCGTCACCGTCGTTAAACTGCCGGTGACGATCCAAAAAGCTGCGTGCCAAGGGAGGCATATGAATCGTTGCCAGCTGTAAAGTCTAGTTGGAAGATAGTGTCTGAAACTACCGCTGGTTGCACACACACACACACCAACACAATTCCATACAAATCCTAGACTGTTGGAGGCCATTTTCATTGTTGCCATGGTCAAATCTTGAAAATAGGTCTTCTCCCATTTGAGTTGATTTTCATTGATGGTCAGACTCCCCACATGCACAGCTGTCACATGGAATTTCCGACGAGGAGCAACGGCCCTGCGTGCCATCAGCAAGTGGCACGCACACCGAACTGTCACGGGAAGTGATGGATGACGTGAATCTAGGGAAACTTCATAACAATATGATAGTTGAGGATTGCTGACATCAACTTAGATGCTTTCAGGAACTTCATCATACAAATATGATATCATTGATTCGTTATTCAAAGTGTGTTTTTTGGATGGTGTGGATGCAATATCATAGTGAACAAAGACATGCATTTTTTGTAAATTCACTCATCATTCACTAATCATCCATCATTGGTGATCACAATAATCATCCATCATCCAATTTTGGGTGTGCCCTCTGGTAAACTAACATAGCTATGGAAAATGGCCCATTTATAGTGGATTTTCCCATTGAAAATGGTGATTTTACATAGTTATGTTAGTTTACCAGAGGGTAAATCCATCAACACTTGTGTTTCCATTTGGACTTCCTTTGGAAACACTGCAGTCACCTTAAGGGACCTTGGTGCAGCACGGAGTCCGCCGCAGGTCAAGGCATATTTGGAGATCTTGACGGCTCTGGAACGCCGTCTCGATGCAGGAGCGAGGGTCGGAATGACATGGATATTTTTATTCATGGGATAATATGGATGATTAGCGGATGATTAATGGATGATTAGTGGATGATTAGTGAATGATTAGTGGATGATTGGTGGATGATTAGTGGATGATAATATAGTGGTTAATAGTTAATAGTAGCATATGTTAATAGCATTAGTGGCTATATAATATATGCATATTCTGACTAATGATAGCATAATGGTTTCTGGTACCACAACGATTGATGATTAATGATTGATAGTGGTCTAGCCAGCAACTATGAATGATTAGTGGATCATTAATGTGGGATTCACCCAATGCCATAATGGGATATACCAGGATATTGACGGGATAATGAGGATTAATAATGATTAATATGGAATAGTCGTGGTAATAGAAGGTTAAACATGGTTAAACCGCCAAACCCAATAATAGATGATGAGTTCCGAGATTCACCGCCTTATACGCCATCCATAGCTATCCCATCCCATGGGTCCCACATCTTCCTTGCCATCCCCGCCGTCCGGCACCGCACCAGGATGCCAGTTCCGAAATCTTCCGCTGGTGCAGCAGCTCCGTGAACGCGTGAGCATAGGGAAATCGAGGCCATTTCCATGGCCATTTTCAATAGCAAACTGTTAGATTACAGGAGGGTGTGTGTATATGTGTATATATATATACCCTCTGGTAAACTAACATAGCTATGGAAAATCACAATTTTTAATGGGAAAATCCACTATAAATGGGCCATTTTCCATAGCTATGTTAGTTTACCAGAGGGTATTGTAATCACTATTTGGAAATATGTTCCCATATTCTGACTGGAATAAGTGTAACTATTGTGTTTTTTTGTTTGGCAGGGACAACTATCAACTAATTGTCGCAATGAAGTGAAGGAATATACTCTCCGTAATTTAATGCAACTTTGCAAAATGACGCATTGATAGGTTGTTCATGTTTTTTCTTACCTACAAATAGCTATGTTAGTCTACTGGATGGTGTGACAACCCCAAAGGAGTTGTTGAACACATTGGAAAATAAGTTCCATCTTTTTGGGCCCTATCAGTCCCGCAGGTTCTCCTTTAAACCATTGCTTTCTTCAGTTAGGAATGAATAGACAGATACCCAGCTCCTTGCAATATCTCATTGATATGTGTATATATATACATATTTAGACTTTAGATGGAGACGTGGACAGATGTATCTTGAAAGTAATGGTGCATGCCCGCCGGTACTTCATGTAATGTTATGCTACTATGATACTACATGAAACAGGCATGTAGTACCCATCAACCCACAGAAACCTGGCTGAGCCGAGTCTAACTTCTGCAAGATTAGCAATGGAAGCCGATCCATTGATGATTTACTAATTGTCATGTTCCAGCCAGCTATGTTGAATTACCAGAGGGTAGCCCCAAGAACATCCTCCAGGTATTTATTCCGGAGACCGGCTTTGTGAATGCAACCAAGTGCAGGCCGTGTGCGATGATTCCATGCGATGATTTTTGGAGTGTCCAATGACTCATGGATTACCCATGGGTGAATTGTTATCAGAACTTTCTGGGTCAAGAAAGAATTGACATCCAGGGTAGACCAACCCAAGTTATCCCAAGTTTGGGTTTTGGTTTCTCCTCAAAATTAGGGATGGATCTATTGTTTAAATTTGTTTCAGTTCCCATCTGTGATGTCGTTCACGATGCTTGGGATTCGGGGAATCCCCCATTAGTGCTGCATGTTACGGCTATTATTATTGTTATTATTTTTAGCCAGATGCCACATATATTTAATATGTTATATAATATGTATATTTTTTAAAAAAGAATATATTTAGTTGTTTATTTATCAAGTATGTATTCCGAAGATATTGCCTTCACATTGTTGGTAAAATCCCATCTATTTCTGGTGGACATCCAACCAGTCAGGTGGCGAAGCTGCCCGGGCCGCAGCGCTGCGTGGTATGACCTCTCTGAGGCGAACCATAGAGCTGGGAAAATCGTAGCCACTACAGATCCAGAAGATTTTCCCAGCTGGATCTGACGATTATTGTGTGATTTTTGATAGTTTTTTTATGATTTTTGATGATTGTTTGATGATTCTTGATGATTTTTTTGTTGATTTTTGTTGGGTTATTTTTGGGGGGAATCCATAGGAAGTGCCATAGAAAGCGCTCTGCTTGTCCGATTGGAATCCTTGCGTTCCTGAATCAGGTGATGGGTGAGACTTTGGTGATGGGAATGTCATGGCTAGTTGATGTTCTTTGCCATTTTATCATGGGGATCTATATCATGGAATTTGAGATTGAATTGAATTGACTATCAAAGAATCAAATATAAATTGCACATGCCCAATTCAACTAAAGCATTTCCGTAAGGATATCCAACACGAACCATGCTGTTTAGGATTGCAGTATTGTTGCGCTAAACCTGTTGCTGGGTGTTTGCTGGGTGGTCTAAGGCGGTGGCATTTGGCAACATTTGCCGTACTGCAAAGAGCATACCCAGAAAGATGAGGGTGTTCAGAGAGTGTATCATGCGCATCAATGGATACCTGTGAGAAAGAATACATTGAATACATGATGGTGGCGGTGACTGTCATACACACATGTGATATATTTATGCGCCACTATTATTGCACCTGAAAGATGGGACGTTTTTGGGAGGCCGCACTGGATGGCATGAGTGCATAAGCATCATAAGCTATGATACAATCTGACACAATCTCTAAATATTACCTCAATCACCGCTACTCACTCTCTTGGGAAGATAAATCGCAAAACACAGACAAAACAGTTGTGGCGATAGTCACAACTCAGAGATTTATTGCCCTTAACAGCGAGCATGCTCCCCCAAACAATTCCACACTAACTTGATTTTGCAACGGATTTTCCTGTTTTTCTACATAAGTTATAAAACTGCACCCCAAGCGATAAATGACTGTTCCGCCTTTTCAGGGGTGTTTGCACTCATACATTTTTTTACTGTCAGCATCGGGGGAGAACAACAGATGGGGTTGTATAAAAACCCGGTATTTTTTTAAAATGACCCAAAATCACGTTATCGTTTTTTTGTTTACTCTTATCGTTTTCTCAGGTAGTGAGCTCCCTGTAGACAAGAAGTGTGTTTTTTCCAGCTTTCTGTGGGTGTGAAAGCATCCTTAGTCGAGAGTCAACAGATGTCATTTGCTGTTTTCATTTCCTTTCATCGCCTTTCATGTTGCATTAATTTCCTCTCATGTTCCTTTCATTTTGCTTTCATGTCCTTTCATGTTCCGTCGCTATGTATCAAAGATACAGGTCTTCGAAAGCTGGTATGCTCAAACCGGTCAGGTGGGTATCCACCCAAACGCTCACGTTTTTGTTCATATTTCGTTATTGTTTTTGTTTTTCGTTGAGTTATCGTTGTGAAGGCCTGTGCAGGTTGGCAGTGTTAGGGTGCCCTTGAAGCCAGGTCTATAGTGCGGAGCACTTTGCGGAATCTTCCCAGTTGCTGGATGAATTTCTGGGGTTTGCTGCGGGTCATTCAATGTCAATGTCATTGTTCACCGGCCAAGTGACCTTCGAAAGTGGCAAAGCTATGCAAATGTTTGTTGTTGTTTGTTTCAGGGTTTTAGATAGCAAAACCAAAGTAGTGTCCAATTTCTACCATTTTTTTGTTGTTTTTTCTCACAGATACCTGGTATCGAACCTTGACCTATAGCCTGACTTAGCCGCCCCAGGTTGCAGCGCTACTTCACCTTTTGGCTGGATGTGTCGCGATGCTCAGCCATGGCCGGTTCGATGTGGTTCGATGCTGGAAAGATGTGGCCTCCAGAGGCTAGAAAAATGATGAAAAATATGCGTTGATGTTTGTAAAGTCATGGTAGGTTGAACCTCATCATGTGTAAGTCAGTCATGGATTTTTTGGGGGGAGATGTTTGATCAGTAAACCTTGGTGAGCGGATGTGAATGGCAGGTGGATGTTGTTTTATTTATGGACGAATACTGTATTTGGATATCGTATTGGCATGTATTGGCAAGATGAATCAATAATGAAATATTGTAAGAAGCCCTCAAGAACTGCATTTCACATCCGTCCAAACAGCCTCTCGATATCAACGGCAATGGACACACGATTTTGTTCATTATCAAAATATCTATATAAAATTATCTAAAACTTATGGTTCCAATATGGTTCAACCTATATATTTCAACCCTGGCAAAGAGGGAAGTTCCAATATGGTTCCCATTTTCTCCGCTATTCTCATGATGTTTGGCCGATGCCCCTGGGAGATCCTGGGGGGTTCGAGGCCAACAACCTTAAGCCTGGAGGAAATCCTGGAAGCCTTGCGAGCGTTGCGCTCCAGCAATAGGCATCGGGTCGAAGTTGCGTTTCTATTTGTTGGAACTGGTTGGGGCTGAATGATACACGGTATTGTGCATATATAATTATATAATCATATATATTTATATAAATTATATTATGTATATATATATTCAAATATTTAATTATATATATTATCTTTATATATTATTTTTATATATTTACATAATATATGCATACATAATTATGTAATATAATTTTGTGTATACCTATATATATATAATTTGATGATTATTGCTGGCGCAGATCATCATCATCATCATCATGATCATTATTATATACGATATATATATACACATACCATACGATATTGACCTGGCTTTTCGAGCCATGACTAGGTTGTCGAGGTGGACGGGCCATGCGCTGGAAGAAGGCGGGCGTTGTTTTTGTCGGTGCATCGCGCGAGGTCATTCCGAATTGGAAGCGACAGAGGAGGGGTGGTAAAACAAGATATGCCCGATATAAACCAGATATGAATGGTCAGACATGGTCAGACTATAAGGAATTTGCACCTAATTATCGGTGAATTCATTCAAATCTAAGATAAAGGATTTTACTCATGTTAAAGGTTATTTAAGGCAATCGGCACCATTACACATTCCGAATGGCCGGCTGTGGATGTGGAATCCATTCGCCAACAATCAGGTATGGAAGGACCATTCAATATAATTTGGATCTTTATTTCATTGCATGCCAGATTTGCTGGCCCATAAAATGGCCCATAAAATGACCCATAAAATGGCCCATAGAATGGCCCATAAAATGGCCCATAAAATGGCCCATGATGTCCTGTTTCTGCGTGTTAGCAGCTTGAGATCCTGTGGTTTCAGTTCCCTACGGTCCAACTTGTTTATAAGTATGTTGATGATTTTAGTCACCAAATTTTATTTGAACCAGCCGCATGACGATTTTTATTGTTCTTCTTTGTGTTCAGTTTTGTTGGGAGGGCACTTGACCAAACCATACCAGGCCCGACGTTGCCGCGTGCTGCCGCACTGTACAAAGAGCTCTGCCTCGCCTTGCGGAGTCATGAGCCGATGGAGCTCCAGGCAGGGTTTATCAATGGGGATAGAAGGATTTTTGTCAATGGGATTTACCCTTTGGATCCGTGAAAAATCACAACAAGATGTAGATGTAGGATTCAAGCGGAAATGGATGGAAATGGAACATTCATGGGGTTATTAGTGGGGTTATGACTTATAACCCTCTGGTAATTTGAGATGCAGTATGGAAAATATCCTCCTTTTAGTAGGTAAATGAAGCAAATGGACCATTTTTGCATGGCTATTTGTCGATTCCCGGAGGGTAAAGGATCCCATCCCCAAAAAAACTGACAGAACTCCACTGGAAAAAAAGGCCCCGTGGTTCTGCTTGTTGGTTTATAATAGCTGATAATAGCTGGTTGGTGGTTTAACCATCATTAACCACATAATAACCATATCTTAACTTCTTAACCATATATTAACCATATATTAACCACATAACAACCATATCTTAACCATATCTTAACCATATATTAACCATATCTTAACCATATATTAACCATATATTAACCATATCTTAACCATATATTAACAGTATATTACCACCAACCAGATAGTTTCTAACCCCATCTCGGAAGCTCGATATATCCACGGCCGTTCCACGGCGCGGCTTCAGGCCTTCAAGGATGAAGCCTTGATCTACGGCGCATCGGCCGGACGATGGCTGAAGGCGACAGAGGAACCTGAAGCTTTCACCAACCGAAACTTTAAACTGGTGGTTCAACATGGTTCAATGATGTTTACAGTAACCCAACCAAAGATGAATTTCATATGATTTCATATGAACAAGTGCATGTACTTGGATGTATTTGGGACGAAAGCTGGATGTGGCAGGGGTCGCCCAGGATCCATCGTTAGGCTGACAGCGTTGGAAAACGAGGTCACCAGAAGATATTGTTTTTTTTTTCAAAAAGTGTAAACGACGTAAAGGGGACCACTTTAACATTCATTCCTTCCCTCATGTGTTGCATTAAAGCTGTCGCTCATATGATTTCACTACATTCCACTAGGATAGCGATCAAACCCTGACCGAGGACAACATCAAAAGTTGGGAATTCGAACCTCCAGATCACTGATATATATATATATAGACAGATTATATAGATATATAACATGGGAAAAGCTACAGGAGGCCATTGAATTGATTGGGGGGGAGCAGCCCTTTACCTCAGTGGGTAAAAATGCCTTGGGAATCAGTGGATGGGGCCCTCAGGCCTGCGAGTGTTTGTGGAAGATGCCTGACCGAGCACCTGAAGGTGGAAGTTTGGAGTTTCTTTGCAGGGTATCTAAGATTGCAAAGGTAGTGGTGGGTGATGGTTTGTCTCTTTGTCGTTTTGGTGGGGTAACTGGATTTCTGAAATGGTTTTCCCTGTAGATACGAGCGTTACGATCTCCAATCTGCACCCTGGAGGTTCAAACATGTTTAAGAAGATGTTTCATGGAACCACGCACTGTATGATGTTGCTGTCCAACGCTTCCGAAATGCAGCATTGAACCCGACCAGACTTGAATGACTATTCCATATAACCTAGACCACTGGAAGTGAACAATGAATGAGAGCCTGTTTTCACATGTGTTCGCCACATTTGATGTGGTGAACTCCACAATAAACAGTTAAGTTGGGCTATGGTTTACACGAGAAACCAACTGGTCAAAGTATGTCAAATTCCCCATTGTTTGGCAATATATATATATAGGTGGGGTTTATCCATTCACAGGATTGATCAAAAGGGACCTTTACAATAAAACACAATAACATTGTTCTTTTTTTGCATCCAGATGAGGCGTTAAGTTTTTTCCCCGATGATTAAAACCTGCAGGTTGGAGCACACAGCGGGAAGAGCTTCTGACCAACTATGGGCCTGATCCCTTGCGGCGCCGACGCAGTTGGAAGGGTTTTTTCGGACGGATGGCTAGTGGACTTGATTGTTTTGCAACGAATGGTCGTGTCTGGAAATGGGGTGTACCCCGTTTATGGCCAGCTTGATAGATACAATTAATGATATAATTTGATACACTGAATGAACCAATGGCACGGATTTCAGGCTCTTTTTAATCAAGACAAACCTGACAAACCCACCTGGGAAAATCAGAGTTTGGCCATGGGAACTCAAGCTGCCGCTTCGAAGTTGGAACAGTGCACTAGATGAACATCATCTACATCAACATTCTACATATGTTTGCAGCTGATATATATATATATATAATATTATGTTATTATATATATAATTATATATATAATTATATATATATATATTTATTTATATACTTATTTGCTTCGGTATTTGCACGCTGACTTGGCTTTGAGTTCGGTTTTGTGTGTATGTGGGAAAAGGAATCTCCTTCCTGTGCCCCCACGGTTGGTACCGTTGAAAGTGGGGGATGGTCGATGCATGGTTGTGCCTGCTGGTTCGGTGGGGGTATGGCCGGTATGGCCGCCTGGCGGTTTGGCACCACCATCCATTCAGCCACCATCCATTGCATGGCTTGGCTTCCACCATGGTGCCTCATTAACCTCCAGCCAGGCTCAAGGAAGTTTTCACTGAGAGCTGGAAGCTGAGACGCGCCAAGGCATGTGGTAAAGCCAAGTGAAAACCAAGCCTGGGCGTAGCTGTTGGGGGTGATTGTAAACTTCCCAGCTAAACCTTCCGGCACTGAGGTGATACATGGAGCATGAGGATGAAAACTGCTACTGAAATATACTGTACCCTGGTATACTGTTAGCAGATGCAAGGCCCATGGGTTCCAGAGGCAATGGTACAGTAGCTTCTTTATAGATCATTATGAATAGAATGGCCATCTACACACACACACATGTGCACATGCATGCATGCATGCATGCATCCATGCATCCATGCATCCATGCATCCATGCATCCCTACATCCCTACATCCCTATATCCATACATACAACTTATTCAAAACGAAAAGAAGTATAACTCCAGTACCGATACATATATACAAATATTGGACCTATTTATCGATTCCTCCAGGGTGGCACAGTAGCCGAGACGCCATCCAGTTCAGGACTGGGGGTCCCTGTCTCCGTGAGATTCGACTGTCAGGGCCCAAAAAATCGCTGGGTTTCTGTGGTGGTTGGTTTGCCATTGGATATTAGTCCCACCATTCAACGGGAAGAATACTAAGTGGCTTTAAGTGGGCTAAGATGCTAAGAGATGTAAAAAATACTAATCTCCATCTCCACACCTTCGGGATGGCGATGGAGAGAGATCTCCACATCTCCCTGTATAATACAGCTTCTAGTATTGAATGGCGCGCTTGAAATCCTGCTTTAATCATGAATTTATTCACATGGGCTTATTGGAGGTATTCTGTTTTAGTTTTGACAGGGGGTGAGATTACCATGTTGGGATGCCAGTTATGGATATCAGTGTCCTGCAGATTTGTCCAAAAAAAAGGGTTGACCCATTGTTTGACGTCATGGCTTGAGACAACATCTTACAACATGGCCATGCCATATCATTTATACAATGTGGTATCATTTCAATATAGCATATCTGGTTGGTGGTTTGGAACATGTTATATTTTTTCTACATATTGGGACAAATAGTCCCAACTGACTATATAATATGTTTATATATGTTTCAGAGGGGTAGGTATACCACCAACCATATATATATATATATATATTGTTAAATATATATATATATATATCTTTATATCTATATATATATATATATATATATAGATAGATAGAAATGTTTAATTACAACATGTTACTATTCGAGCTGGTTGACCCCCAATTTTGTTGGATGGTATGCCGAGGCTCATGGGAAGCGCCAGTGGTGCCAGTTGCACTTCAAGGGTGGGGCTGTAGAGCCAGTAGAGCCTTTGCAAAAATCATCAAAAAGTGGTGCAAGACATGGCACATAGATGCACATACCCTCTGGCAAACTAACATAACTATGGAAAATCACCATTTTTAATGGGAAAATCCACTATAAATGGTCATTTTCAATAGCTATTTTGAGATAACCAGAGGGTAGACCTTCAGTACATCGGTTTCAAGTTTCATTGGAGCTGGTTGTGAACACTTGATCTTTGAACGGCCTTCTGTGACTATGTCGCCACGCGCATCCTAGTGCCACGCGGCCACGCGCATCCCAGCGTGGCTTGTGAAGTTGGAGCCATCTGCCAGGCAGCCTGTTTGGATCTTAGATGAAGCTGCAGGCGTGGAACTTTTTTTTTGCGTGGAACACCTTGGAAAACAGGATGTTTGGGTATGAACAGATCAGCTTAAAGAGATTGATAGCTTTGGTTATTATATAATTAATATTGTAATATCTAAATAAACAATCGTCCTTAAATCATTCTATAGACTCTATAGACTATATATAGTGGGTTGTGCTGCGTGTCATTTGCTTCGAGAAGCCGGCGTCACGTTGCTGGTTGGGGGTTTCTGTGCTTCCAGTGAACTGGTGTTTCACAAGTCCTAGGGCAGGAACTGTAGGTGTTCGATGCTGGTCATGTTGATCGTTGGTTGGTCGTTGCTGTTTTTTTTGGAGGGGACATCCATGCTTTTTATATAGATGCTTGTAGGGTCGGGTATAGGGTTTAGGATTTAGATTCAGATTGATCTAGGTTTTTAGTGTGTCAGGGTTTAGTATGACTTGAGCAATGACCCGCAGGTCCCCTACCTGAGCTTTTCAGGCATGCCAGAATTTTCCACAATTATGTATTCAGTGTTTTGAGAATGCCTCGGGCAAAGTGAGGTGTTTGCCCTTCAATATGTAGCAACCACACATACCACAGATGGATTTGTGGGAAGCGTTTCAGACAAACAGTTTTTACAGGTTTTAACCAGAAAACACATCTTGGATAGTCGACATGTTGATGGCGGGAGAGCCTCGGAAGTTGCGTCGAAAATCTGGCAGGTGATCTACCACAGAGTAGCCTGTCGGAATGCCCAGTGACGGGAGCCCATCTATGCCAGTGGTTGTTTCGACTTTTAACTGTGGAAAAGCAGCTCAATTGTTGCAAGCTGGTACTTATTCAGTCATGTAATGTATGTGCCTCAACCTGTGTCAGGGCGTCAATGTATCATCTCTTTGTATTGATTGAACCATTGAACCTAATCATTTTGTCTTCTCCATTTGTTAGTGACACCATCGGATGTTTTTGTGTGAGCCCTTTATTTTAAGAATGTCAACGTATGGATCATCCGGCAGGCGTAGCGAAGCGTCGCGGACTTCGGGGGACCCGAAAGCTGGAGCAGAGCCAGCTCCGCAGGCCCCTGGGTTTGTGAAGCGTTTGTCGAACTAAATGGAGATGGACCTAGGACCTATAAGGTTCTTTTGATTTGGGGGGTTGGGGGGAACTAAGGATTCGAACTTTGTGGTACTTTGTGGTTTGGCAGCCATGCAAGTATTAAAGGTTAAAAATGTGGTCGAGTTCTTCAAGGATTTTCCAGGCAATAGCATCATGTGTGCAGCTTTTAGAATGGGTGGACCGGCTTTGATCCATAGGAGCCAGTGGAGAGTGATGAGATCGTGGAGGCTAAGTCTGATTCAGGCGGGTGATGTGGCCATGCTCTGTGGTGCTGAAAAAAATTGTGGCAAGGTTTGACCCATGATTTTGGGGGGTTTTCAGGACATCTCCGGATTTTTTTGTTCAACATCTATAGCATTCTATAGCCCTTTGCTGATCAGTCTCGATGTCGATGTCTTTGGAATTTTGGAGCGGTTCAGATTGAATCAAGCAGACAGATCCTGCCGTGCCGCCAGAGGTGATGCCGAATTGGCAAGTGAAGCACAGCCGAAGGCTGCTGGCACTGAAGCTGCAGTGGATGAGACCTGTGGCCCAGTAGAGTTGGCAAAGGTGAAGGGGTCCAAGGTATCACAGGAACCAACAGCTGAAGCAGACTCACTGAGTGATCCAGAAGGCTATGTGGAATCAAATGTGTGGAAACTCAGACTCAACGTTTTGGGTGACTTGGGGGGAAGTCTGAGTTTCAGAGTCATTAAGTTTGGGTAAGTCACAAAGCAACCATGAGACACTATCCAAGTATACTAACATCAAGTCACTAGGTCTGATGTTAGAGAAGTGCCGCTTCTATAGACATCTTGTCACAGCAGTGCAGAGCCAGCAGATGAATTGTGTTTTATTTCTTGATGGCCGCCACAGCAGAAACATGTTTGTTGCAGGCATGTAGGCTTGGCCATGAATGATGGCTGAACACACACAGAGACACACATAATAATATCTATATAATACATATATATATATACATACGTATGTACAATATATATATATATATATATATATATAATATATATAAATATATATATAAATATAACAGGTTACAATAGAATCATATATAATACATATATATATACAAAATCATACGTATATATATATAGAGATATGTATATCATAGAATGTATATAATTATATATATATATACATACAAAATTTTACACACACACATATATATATATATATACAATATCATACGTATATATATATATATATACAATATCATACGTATATATATATATACATACATAGGTGTGTGTGTACTTAAATATACAGTAATATACGGTACTGTATATAGATGTTTGGGTCAACTTATTTGGTGAACATACATTTCTACACAGTGCCAAGCGTCCTTAACAACGAGAAAACCCAGTCATACCAGGGCTATCTCTGGAAATAACAGGTTGATGTGTTTGCATGGGGAGGTGCTAAGTTGGGGGTTTTAATCTTGTTGGTAGTCTTGACACAAATATATTGTTTATAGACACCCACAGTCTGTTGGTGTTTGTAATTTTGGCTGCGTTGAGGGTTGCATATAAAGCATATGTATATAAACGGTGTGTGTGTGTGACAGTTGGGACCCCTGAAATTGCCTCATTGACTTCCTGCTTCTGAAAACGATCTTTGCCAGTGTTGTCATGTTTTGCTGATTTGTGCCACAATGTTGATGCAAAGGTTGCTAGTGGTTCTACCGGCAGCCAGTCCCAGGTCCAACTGCGAGGGGCCTGGGCACTCAGCGGATGACAATATCTATTTCTCAGAATCTATGTGTTCATATAGTATGTCTATGGTTATAGAACAGTTGGTGATAGTATCAACATGTATCAACTATAGTATGTTCTGTTTCAATCTGTGATGTACCAGTATGGTTATAGTTTTAGACATACTTTTTGCATATTCATGTATGTGTGGGGGTATGTACATATCTGTGTATATTTCTGTCTACTTAGTTATCGTTTTGGAACCAGTGCCATTTAGCGCAAGAAGATGAATCAGTAGTTCTTTGCTGGAGCCAAAGGGACAGGATGTGTCAGGTACAGGGTGGAGACCCCAAACTTGGAACTGGTAGAATTGGGGAAAATGATGTGCGTTTATCTTTCTGGATTATAGATGATTATAGATGATATATGGTGTTATTGCGACTTGTAGATTCCACATTATATAAATTTACTTTGTGTCCATTACTCACTTCCCTGTGTTCAACGGGTGGCCTTGTGGTGGTTCTCCGACTCCCGCAGCTGAGGTGGCGTCAGATGGCTTGGATCTTGGCGGAAAGAGTGCGCAAGCGGATGGACATCTGGCCATTTTCGCATGTGAACTTGCCTTTTTGTTTGCCAATGATTGCCAAGTGGAACAGGTGAAAAATGAGATGTTTAAAACCGAACTTAATATTCATATTCCATTGTTCAAATTCGTACCAAAGTCCGTTTGCACCTTTTTTTGGGGGTACCTAATTTGCTTTGGTTGGCCACTTAGGTCGTCAGGAACGGCGCCAGATGCTGGAGAAATTGGCGGCCAGCGTCAAAACGATGAGCAATGACAGGTGCGACGACCGGCTGGCGACCTGCCAGACCTGCCAGCTGCCTGGTTTGCATGGCTGCTATGTCATAGTTAGCACAGCCTCTGGTAAACGAACTAACAAAAAGCGATGGAAAGATCCACCATGTTTGGGTAAATCCACTATATACTGGGCCATTTTCAATAGCAAACTGGTAGTTGACCAGAGGGTACCACCAAAATCTGCCTGAGGGCCATCCATTCCCAAAGCTGCACGTAGAGACCTGAACATGGCGAGATGAAGCCACAACACCTCTTGAAAGCTGAGAAATGTGTTCCAAAAACGCAGCATTAAGAGCCAGAGAGCCTTACATATATACAATTATATACATATATTATACTGTAAAACCCATGAAATAGGATGAAATGGACTGAAGATCGCATAGAGGTGAAGTACCCCGAGACTTTGCTATCCATTGAATCCATTGAAGGCAGATGGTCTCCAAATCCAACCGTGTGAAGCATCGCTCAGAGGTACAGCCTGATTTGCAAGCGGGACAATCAATGCGTTTGGTTGTGTCACATGTTTTTCTTGTCTCATGTTTCTCAATGTTTTGACTCCCTTGCGCTATTAAACATTGACATATGCACTATATTATATGCACGCTGAATTGCCGATTCCCAATGACTTATTTTACCTGCAGCTTATTGATGAAGTGTCACCACTATGGTAGGTAACATGAGTTATTTGACCTTCTGGGTATTTGCATAAATGAATATAAATGATATGTTTGGAGCTGGACTTGCGCCCTGACAGTGTCGAAGAATAGCTTTGTTGCAGGTGCATAGGGAATAGGTGCGGGAAACTATGGTCTTAAGTGCTGAATATAGGGATACATAGAAGTTTCCTTGGCATTTTCCCTTAAACTCCTCGAGGAACAGCATTAATTACATATGTAAATATGTATATAATATAATATACATACATTCAACATATCTTTTTTTGGGCGCTTGTGGACGTGCATTCTGAGTTACATCTTTTGGAACAAGGACATATTCAAACATTATCAAACATTGATATACATAGTATAGACACCCCAAAATAAATAGACAAGTAAGAAACCTGGAAATATGTAGGAAACTATGGAAATATAGTCTATACCTTGCTGGAAACACTTTTCTATAGTGTTGGGGGTTGCATTAGCATATGATAGTGTAGGTGCATCCTGGCTTGCATCAGCAAAGCGACAAGTCTCCTACGGATGTGATTGCAGGTCTGTGTGGATTGCAATCCACAGCATGACTTGGTGAAAGTGGGTCATTTAGAATCTCGCCTGCAGACCTTCCCACCCTGTGCTGGGGAAGTATTCGCATTGAAAGATGAGCTTCAGGCTGAGGATGATTCACAACGCCAACAGGTTGTCTCATTTTGTCTCGTAATGTCTCGTTTAAACAAATGCAGTGAGATCAGTCATCAGATATCCTGGATGCTATGATGGTTGAAAACCAATGCCCTCCAGAAATGGCCATGGAAACTCCACCCATTCCCAGATGATCCCAGCTTCGAGGATTTCCCAGGTTTGATCACGCCGGAGGCTAATTCAAGTAATCGCCATTCAACATTATTAATATTATTAACTCTGCATCACCGCGCCATTATAAGTCTGTTTGTATTGGCTTAACAAATTTGATGATTGTTCCATTTGAATCCATTTGAACATACAAAGCCCGGTTGGTTGATGAGTAGTGAAAGGGTATTGAATACCTCACCATATTTGTTGCGGTGTATCGGTGTATCGCAATCCAGGGCCATAGGGAATCCCGTTCTCACCTATCATAAGCTCCAAAAAAACATCCACGTCGCTGACATAGGAATTACCCATGGCTGACGTGTCCATCCCCGTGTGGGTCGAACGCGGCCAGACAGCCGCCATGGCCAGGCTGAAGGTGGGGATTTCACCGTGATGGGGATATATATATAATTATATATATATTAGCATAATATATGTCTATATGTGATTATATGTTGATTGTATGTGTAATGTTATGTTATGTCATGTTATGTTCTGCATGTATATATATATATATACATGTATACACATGTACATAGATATGTATCCACATATGTGTGCATATGCAATTTATATGATTTTATACATATGCACGCAGGTATCCACAATATTTGATGGATGCGGTCAATTGTTTCATGTGTTCCATGCAACAATGGGACGATGATTATTATTATTGCAATTATCATTATGATTGTCCTGGCTATTTTGTTTTGAAATGTGTTGCATCCAGCCACTTAAAGTGTTGTGGGGATGAATCGTTACCGGTCTATCAGTTGATAGGGGTGTAAACATCCATAACTGCCAGGTTGCTACCAGGCTTAAGGCCACTTAGATCCTCAGGGGAGAGCGGGAGCCCTCAAGAGGATGCTTCCAAGCACTTCAAAGTGGTGCAACCATCAATTAGATCCGTAAATACCGCGAGTAAACTTTCATAACACGCAGACACACCAACACATACACACACATATTATTCATACCTTAACTTGAATAACTGCCTGTACAATAAGAAACGAATATGTACAATGAGTGTACCGGTATTTTTTTTTTGTGTGTGTGTGAGAAACCCTGAATCAAAGGGAAAAGCAGGGGGCCCGTGGACGCATAGATGGCACGGGCCAACGAAGACCCATCTATGTCGTCGTGAAAACGTACCTGCATCCGAAATGGC
>Ga0126342_10003403_pt1 | contig 26245 bp, 19 predicted proteins | sample Cyp1metagenome_FD_92528 | JGI IMG/M metagenome (GOLD analysis project Ga0126342, IMG submission 92528) | Coral microbial communities from Lord Howe Island, Old Settlement Bay, Australia - Cyphastrea 1 metagenome | ecosystem: Host-associated > Invertebrates > Cnidaria > Coral ...
CGTTTAGGGCTGGCAAACGGCAATCTTGAATACCCATAGAAGCCACTGCTGTGGCCTTGGGGTGCCTGTGTTTTAAGGCTTTTCGATTTTTACGATTTTGAGGGATTTCAAGGGTTTTAAGCGATTTAAGGGTTTTAAGCCTTTTAGGGCTGGCAAACGGCAGTCTTGAATACCCATAGAAGCCACTGCTGTGGCCTTGGGTTTTTACGCCTTTTAAGGGTTTCAAGGGTTTTAAGCGTCTTAAGCCTTTTAGGGCTGGCAAACGGCAGTCTTGAATACCCATAGAAGCCACTGCTGTGGCCTTGCTGTGGCCTTGGGGATTTTTAGGCTTGGCAAACCATACGAAGCCATTGATGTGACCTCAGGTTTCCAGGGTTTATGGGTTTAGAGCTGGCAAACGACACGCTATTGGACGGCCGTGGGGACAGGGCGAAGCATTGAGGCATTGGACGCTAAGAAAGACAAGTTCCACACCTGCGGTGGTCCCAGGCGCCGCCCCTGCCTTGGCCAAGGCAGGGGTCGGCGGATATTCTGTATCTGTTATGCAGAACCTCAAGAACCGAACTGGATGCCTCCAGCACGCGTCGTCAAGACAGACCTGCCCCACGTGATCCAAGTCGAGGATTGAGCCCATGTCTACAGCAAAACACAAATGCACAACAAGTTCATACGTCCCATTCAACGGAAACAATGCAATTCCCATTTAAAAACAACCAAAACCAATAGTAGTTGATAATTTCATTGCCCCTATAATATGCTATAGAAGACTTACTATAACAACCCCATGCTGCGCGCACAAATCTTTTCCTTTTGCCAGCCATCGATTGTGATATCCAAGAGCTGTCATGTAACTTTTATTCCCCTAAGGTTCACTTGGCTTGGAAACAAGAGGTCATTGCAAGCGCTCCACAATGGTTGCGCGCACAGTCAAAAGTTTCTCACGAGACATGCCTGCCCGGACATGTTGCAGCAGCGAGTGGCAAATCTCTTTATGGGCAGAACCGGTGGCTCCAATAATCATACGCCAGCGATGATCCTCTGTGCACCAACGGCGAATATAAGATTTCGCCGTATAATATTCAACTCTGCAGGCCCCGTAGCCTTTCGCTTGAAAGGTCTCGTTGTGATACTCAACTTTCTTCTTGCTGCTCTTGCGGCACGCATCCACTGTGACACGAGTCTCCTTCCCGCTGCGGGGCGCTTCAAAGCTCCAGCTTTCTTTGTTGCCTTTTTGGCAGCCTTAGCAGCACTAGCTGATGCTGGTCGCTTCCCACAAATTCATTCGCCAATGGGAACCCAGAACTCGCTCCACCCTGGCCTCGCAGGCTCGCCGCGCCGTCACCAAGATTCTCGAATCTCTTAGATCGCTTGCCGGTGCAGGGTCTCGCAGACAATCTCCATGCGCAGCTTCAGCCTGCTTGATGGTCGTGGCACTTGAAGAGATATGGTTTCGCACCTACGCACAGACGTGGACAGCCGTCTTTGCCTTGTTGACCCACAATGGTATGATGACCCGGCTTTTCTCACTTTCCTCCACCCGGAGTTTTACGGCAATCCGATCGTATTGGAGACAGAACCGGACCAAGAATTCCTGGGCTTCTACATCGCGTTCAACCCGTTCTCTCTATGGTATTGCCCCCCTCGAGATACCAGTCAAGTCATGGCACCGTATTCTGCATCACCGAGAAACAGTTCAACTCTCTGGCTTTGTTTCCCGACCATTTCCTCACGAGGAACAATTTCGAGGTTTTGCCGCCCTTCACAGACTGTACAGCCATGCTGGCTTCGCCGAAGCCGATTTAGTCTCTGCCGCCAAACCTATTCGTAAATATCTTCGTGTTTCAAAACTTTGGTAGAAAAATGCCAACTGGCCAGACAGCGTTCGTTCCAAATTTGTTTTACATCAACTTGCATCTCATTATGCCTTCCATTTTCTTCCTAATTTCTTGGAGCCCCGCAGCTACTTCCATCCTTGTATTTCACTGGAACGTCTCTCCTGCCATGGCGTCTTCTTCTTCGGCGACCACTCCTCTTCACAATGCTGTCTTTCATGAATTTCTTGAAGACGTTCACCATGCGTACCTGCTCCTTCATCGGGCTATGTCAATGTTACCTCCAACTATGATTCCAAATTTGGAGCCTACACCACTACAGGCGTGTGGAATCAACCTGAAGGTCTATTACCTTCACAAGGAGCTCATGTCGATACCTTTGTTGACAACGCCGACTTTCCCACACTGAGCCCAACGGGGGAAGAAGCACTCATGGAAGACTTTCGTGATCAACATCGGCACCTTCCCCGACCTCACCAACATATACAAGCCCCTGATCCAGCTGCTCTTCCCGATCCACCTATCTCACGTGGCTCGCCACCCACTACGAAAGCCACTCCGAAGCGACGTGTCGATAAAGCTACGCCAAAGCCTCCTGCCAAGAAGCGCAAGACTGTCTCTCCTCCTTCCTCACCAACGGAACCTTGGACCCAAGATGAACAACTCAAGTTGCGGGAGCTACAGTCCGACAAACAGAACCGCTGGAACTGGAAGAACGTTGCCACCAAGTTTGAAACGATCCGAAAAGGATGTCCGATACATGTGGGCAAATTAAGCTCCAACAGGAATAGCAGATTTGACCTTATTCGCGATGGATCTTCCGGAAAAACAAGCTGTTCGACTTCACTTCTCTTGTTGATTGTGCCTTACTCAGTTCACAATTCCCCGTCTTCCTTGTTAACACTTGACTCTGTTACCTTGCCCTTTGGCTTCTCAAGTTTCTTGTCTACTATGTAGTATCATGACTCTTCGTGAACACCTTGACCGATATTGCCTTCAACGAGCCATGGCGAATGACTCTCTCCCGATGGCCCTCGGCTCCAGGTCCCGTTCACCGGCTCGAGCTACATCTTCGGCATCTACATGTCCATTTCGTAATGTCCTACCAGCTCCGGAGGCTAACCTCGCCCACCCTTCTCCTTTCTACCGCACACCGGGATGGGTTCCACCACGCCAAGATCAAGATCGTCCTATTCTCGTCCAAATCGACCTGAAACCAATGCAACAGATGGCAACACGGGACGGGACGACTACTGGGACATCATCAATCCTATCACGGCCAACCACCTCCCGCCCAGCGAGTACGATGGACTCTACCTCCTCTACAAGGTCATTTTCCCCAACTACGCCTCACGCACCTTCATCAAAGACCTCCAGCGCATTGTTATCTCCTCCTTCATTGGTCGCTGGGCTATCTATGTGGATCATACCTCCTTCCTACTTACTTTGACGACGACTCAAGGCCCTCAGATTTTGGACGACCCCAACCAATCCCTCTTGCAGATGGCCAATCAACACTTCCCCAAATGGTGTACTCACCAACATTTGCACCATGATCCACGCGGCTATGGTCCACCGTGTGCCCGGGGGCCCGCGGAGGAGCCCGCGCTAGTCTTGGGCTATCAGGGGACCTATGTCCCTTGTCATTCTCTTTGTTCTCTTCTTTCTTGTTGGTAAGTGTATACTCTATATGCTTAATAGTGTTCAGTAGGGTTATGAGGTTCTTATTCATGCTGCTCACTTTGTTTTTTGTAAACTCCTCCAGTTCTGATTGTCTCACAACTTTCACAACATCACCGCTCTCAACATCTCCCATACCACCTACATACTATTATTCATATAGTTTTTTTTTTATTTAGATACATATTTATTTAAGGTTGAGGCTCAGGGTGCACTAGCTGTGCGTTTGCCCCCTTCCTCGACCTCAGCGGTCAATTTGCCATAGCTGGCCGCGGGCACTTGTGGTTTCTTGAGCTCTGGAGATCTTGAGCTGGTCTCTATCTCCATTGCTTCTCTTCTACCTGCTCGTGCCTTGCACCCTGGACTTTGTGGACAAGTTCGGGCTTTTGGCATCCATTTGTTTGTGGGCTTCTTCCCGTATCATTTGGATTTGGCTTCGGGTGTGCCGAACACTCGTTCCTGGGCTTCTGGAGTGTGCCTAACACTCGGTTTTATTGGTTGATTTGGGATCGCACTTGCTGTCATTCGCTTGGCCAACTGCGTTTTTTCCCTATTTGCAATTCAATTTCATTTCCTGGTTTATTCCTTGGGCCTGCACTACGTGGTGGTGGCTCCCCTTGTGGATTTGTACCAGTACATTTTATTCTGTGCTGGGCTTGCCCTTTGGTTGACTTTCCCAATTGGCTACCCTCATTGAATATATTCGGATTTTCTGCATTGCTAGCTGAACCGGGAGGAAGCTAGATTTTGTTGATGCTGAATTTCATTTTCGTCTTTGTGCTCTTCTTTGCCAACGACGGCCTTTACAAGTTCCAAAAAGCGCCGGCTTCGCAGGCTGAGAGCGCTTGCCAGGTTCCGCTGGCACTTACACAAAACAGGACGAGTGCTTCTTTCTGGCCAGCAAAGGGTGAAAGTTGCCAAAGTCCTCAGCAGACACCATTCGAAAGATCCACTATTTGTCGTGGCAATCAAAAAGATGGACTCCTACCCGTGGCATTGTGGCTGCGGCAGGCTGAACGGCAAACGACACACGTATTGCCCTACATGCCATGCTCACTGGAGCGCTGGAACTCCTCACAGCAATGCTCCAAAAAGTCCACGAGCCCGACATCAAGCCGAGGATCAGTACACAACATGGAATTGGCCAACTGGCCGTCAAACCTCAAGACGAGGGAGGAAAAACCAGAATCAAAACTCCTATTACAGGGAGGACAGCATGAGAAGAAGTTCCAAAGGAGGAGGCAAAGGCAATCCTGGAAAGAATGTCCAAGCATCGCCATTTGCAACCCAGTCTTCAAATGCTGCAATACCTCCTTGGCCTTCACCCGAGACCAGCGTCAACTTGGCTCAGGCTCCAGTGGTACCAGCGTTGACAGCGGCCTCTCATGCAGAGCTCCTCACTGCAGTGCGCAAGCAGTACCCAGATATCACGCAAGCCCCAGAAGATATTCAGAAGGCTGTGGAAAAGTCCGACAAGGCGACAACCAAAGCCCTTACAACGGACTTGAACAAAGCCTCGAAGCAAGTTGGGAAAGCTGCGAGGCAATTGGCTACGGTGACAGATGCGCGCACAGCCCATCGCCAGAATTGGCTCAAACATCTCCGAGACTCTGTAGTCAGTTGGCAGAAACAATTACAACTGTTCAAGGACCAGCAGAAGGAATACAGCAGCCAGTTGGAGAAAGCCCACCAGGAGCTTACCACTGCGCGCAGACACCTTCAGAACTTGAACAAGCAGGCTGCAGCGATCGGAGCGCCAATCTCCTCCGAGACAGGAGAAGCCAACATGGAGACGGCCGAAGTGGACACCTCCACCTTCGAAGCAGAAGCTCAAGCTTTGGTTCAACAGGTGCAGGAAAGCCTCCAGCAGAGCATCGCCGCAGCAGCTGCAGTAGAACCTCACGAAGTGACATCCGACGAAGAGATGGATCGGAAAAACAAAAGGCCACGATCAATGGAGCCCTTTGGAGGGCCTGCGAATCAAACTGGGGGATTGGGAGATTTGGCGAATTCCTTACCCTCCTCGTGAGCATTGGCAGCGCAGTTCTATGTCCGAATAGTTGGAATGGACTACGCGAGCCATTTGACTTTGCAAAGGTGCCTGAGTTTGCTGATGCCTATCGCCTTCATGGAGATTGCGGTGCAGCATGCAAACCGGACCTTGACTATGATTCTTTGTACATGATCAGATGTCACAGCATACATTGGGAACCTACCTTCTTGGGTGAATCATCAGCTCTTGCTGCTGCTACCATCCTGCGAACTGAAATTCTGGGTTGGGGATTTGATGCTCCGCTACGGACTGCTAGCTCTTCTGCGTTGTTGAGTTTGCGACCGATCTTGCGTAGAGCCCATACCCCATACAATTGCCAACAGAAGTCTGTCGCATTCCAAAGTTTTGCTGAAATCATTGAGGACTTCTACCCGCCTATTTTGGAGCCTCATAGTGACTCCTTTTGGAATGACAACAGTGAGCAACAATCTCATCTTGAAGAATCCGATGAAGGAGATTTTCTCTCCTTGATGGCCAGAGCTCCGAGAGCCATTGAGCAACATGACAGCTCCAGCTCCTTTGTTGACTCAGACCTCGAAACTCATATGCCAACTTCACCAAGCTCTTTTGATGAGCAACATGCCTGGGCTTCAGTGCAGGTGTACGATCTCAAAGCTAACCATGCACATGGAAGAGTTCGAATCTTACCGCAAGAAGCCAATTTCGCTGAGATGCGCAGAATGTTAGGTTACACGCACCACGCTGTAGCAGACATTTTCTGCATTCAACCTGCCCCAGCTGACTTGCGAAATGCCAATATCTCACCATATCTTATCCTTGCGCATGACGATCTACTGTTTGGTGATCACAGGAAAGCTGTTCTTGTCGATGTTGAATTACATGGCGCATCCATTGAATCAACGATCGAGATCGACAGATACACAACCATGCTTCCATCGCCAATTCATAGATCACTCCTCTTGCGAATTGCAGGGGTGTCTCAATATTGCGCATTGAGGAAGAATAGATGTTTGGTATGGCACAGAGGAAATCTTGTCCCACTGCAACAGAAAAACACTCTTGACCTGCAGCATGGTGACTATTTGAGAATTGCTGTGCCGCCGTTTGAGCCAGAATGCATTTCAACTTACTATGCAGTCAAAGCAAGTCAACATGGCCTCACGCAGCGCCAGATTGTACACAGGCATCAGAGGAATCCAAATGCAGATGAGCTTTTCTCTGAGATTGAAGCAGCGCAGGGACAACCTGAGAGAGGTGACCATGATTTCTCTGGCCTTCTGCAACTGCAGCAGGACCCATTGCCTGGTAGTGCTGAACATATCCTCCAGGCTCACAAGACAGGTGAATGCTCTGCACCTCTCTTCACTGAGCAAACGCCAGACACCTTTCTTCCACGAGAAGTTCCCCGTCAGCAAGGTGTTAACTGGCCATCATGGTACAGTTCACTTCACAGAGCTTTTCAAGAACAAGCTGCAACAGCATGTGAGGAAGAAGGTCCAATTGCTTTTGTTACCACCTGGTATCTCCGAGGGCCAGGTGAATCTGTCAGTGAGGAAAGCAGGGTCTTGCGTCTTGACCACTATCATGACCTTTGGAGACAGGACTTGGTTGAATTATGGAATGACAAGATCATCCATGATGAGGTTTTGAACATCGAGTTTGTTCACCCAGAACCACCGCGCCATGATGCGAGTTGGACCATCGGCCATGTCATTCTCTATCAGCTTATCAGCAGGCCTACTGTTCCTGTACTTGTTGCCATCAATTTCATCACAGATAGAAGAACTGGACTCAATTTTGCGGCAGCCTCCTTACAAAGTCCTACAAGCGCCTTTCGAATCAGAGACACTTGTCGGCTTGCCAGAATTTGCATCGATCGACGTTGTGATCTACATGCCAATGATCGGGTTTATCAGCAAGATGAGCTTGTTTACCTACGGTCTGGACAATGTTTGATCTTCAATATCCACCCGCCAGTCATCGTCCACCATGTTGGTGATGATCAGGTTGTTACCCCACAGTGGATGACCACCAGCAGTCATGCGAACCCTGCTGTTTTGGAAGCTCAGCCAATCATCACTGATCAATCTGAGTTCACCCAGGAACTCTTCGAACACTGGGAGGTCCATGCCCGTGTTGGACCAGGCAACCTTGAACGGCATTTGCAAGTCTCCACATGGTGCCTCCATGCTGATAGACTACGCATGAATGATGAGGTTCGCCAAGCCATTCTTGGCGATGACTTTCACCTTTGGGAGATGCAGTTGCAGCGCATTTGGCAGGATTTGTTAGACCCGAATATCCCTGTAGAATTTGCGATTGCTTGGCATCCTCCTGAAAGCGAGTTCGATGCATCCCGCATCCACATCATTGTGCGCCAGCTTCTACAACAACACGAACGTGCAAACCTTGTCACGATGTATGATGACACAGTGCTGAACAATGTGCCTTACTCAACAGCAGTCATCTTGCCTGCCACAGTCAGCCAAACTGCTTTATTAAGAGCTGTGCATCGTGAACAAGATTGTCCACCAGTCAATCCTTACACTACCTGTACCACTTGGCAGCGAGGAATCCAATTCAATGATGTGAGGCAATTGCGATGCCATCATGGCATGACCTTCATGCTGATTATCAACTGGATTCAACAACCAACTTGGTCATGGGATGACCGCGATGACCTTCAGTCCAATGAGGCTGCCTCTTCTATGAGTTTGCTTCAGACCAAATGTCTTAAGCACAAAAACAGGCGCCCAACAGCTGGGCAGGTGGCTCATACCCAGCGGCCTGTTTCAAAGCTGAACCTTGAGGCACTCATTGAACCGCCGCAGACTGTGAACATTGATTTTTCGACAGTTCTGTTCCTGGCTGACGAACTTCGATGCCTTGATTACCAACTGCAACAAATTTGGCCCAGTGATTTGGAGGCTCCTGCTGTTACAGTCGAAGCTTTTACGACCTTGACTGCAGACCCTCAGTTGCCACCGCTTGCTTACCATTTCTTTACGGATGGCTCAAAAATTGCCAATGGGCAAGTTGGGTCTGGTATTGTGATGTTGGTACAAACTGTCCAAGGTTGGCACTACGGTGGTTGTCTTTACAAAGTCATTGAATCGGAAGGCTCGTCAATTTATGGAGAGCATGGGGCAATCATTTGGGCCTTATTCTGGGCTTGTCATCTCAGCAGCAAGCACTGGGAATCTTATGGCACCACTGCACTTGAGTTCTCATTCAACTTTGATGCCACAGTTTCTGGTTTTTCAGCAGCTGGCTATTGGCGTACACCACATGCCCGGCCGTGGAGAACATTGATGCGGAGCATTGCTCAAATCCTGCAAACCAGACATGGCTTCCACAGTATTTCCTGGAACCACATCAAAGCACACTGTGGTCATCCTTGGAATGAATGTGCAGATGCTTTGGCGAAATATGCTGCTGCGCACCCTGAAGCAGCTGGCCATAGTCGTTTTTGGGAACAGATTTTGCAAGACTCTTCGAAATTGTGTGCAGTGCAATGGCTCTGGTACAAAGAGCTACTTGAAGCAGGAGATCCACGAGTCCCTGCACTTATGAATGGGCATGTTGTTTGTCTCCAGCCAAGTTTTCGGCCTAGCCAACCTCCGTCGCAACAGCAGATGCAGACAACCGCTGTGCAAAAGACCCAATTGAAGCTTACGCTTGCCACAGCAAACATCATGACCATGGACCAGTCAGCCAAGACTTCCTCAATTTCCAGGCAGATGATATTGATGCAACAATTTCACTCTGCTGGATGCCATATAGTTGGAGTTCAAGAAACACGGCACCGTCATGTTGTTGGCGCCAGCAATGAATTTTATCACATATTTGGACATCCGGCTGATCCCAGAGGTCAAGATGGTATACAGCTTTGGATCTCCAAATCACTTCCAGTTGGGCCTGATTGCGGACCATTTGAGAGCGAGTCCGTCCGCATCATCGCTTCTGCTCCGAATTACATAGTTGCCAAACTCAAAGTTTCGCTTTGGTCTTGTGTGGTTATTTCATGCAGAGCGCCTCATTCAGGTCGCCCGCAATCTGAAATAGTTGCCTTTTGGTCCCACATCAATGGCATTTTGCAGCGAGTTGCTCCTCATGTGCCTGTTTTCTTTTGTGGAGATGCAAATGCACATTTAGGTGAAGTGCCATCAGCGGCTGTTGGGCAACTCCAAGCGACCAATGAGAATAATGCAGGAAAAATCTTTCATGAGTGGATGCTGAGGCATGATTTATTCGCTCCATCGACATTTGAGAAGTGGCACAGTGATTCTATTTCAGCTACTCATGTTTCTCCGAATGGGCATGAAGTTCGCATTGATTATGTTGCGCTCCCTACAGCCTTGAATTTCCAGCGGATCAAGTCTTGGGTTTGCGAGGACATTGACTTATCAATTATGCGTTTTGATCACAGAGCAGTGCTTTGTCAGGTTGAATTTGACTTCGTTGCACCTCAGCGGACACCAAAACAACGCATGTATCAACCTGATGTTCAAGATTTAGCCAACAACCTCCAACATGAGGCTTGTAAGCACTTCCTGCACTCTGCAATTGTGACACCACCGTGGTGTGTTGATCCCCACACCAGTGCTGCCAGTTTGACAGCCGATGCGTATGCAGCAACGTGCCAACTTGCGCAGCCACGGACTAGGTGGAGGAGGAAGTCTCACATCACTGATGGAACATGGGCGCTCGTTGATCGAAAAAAGTTCCTGTTCAAACAGCTCAAAGCCCTGAAGAGAACATTGAGATTCACCGTTCTCCAGGCTTGTTTCTTGGGATGGAAGCGGCAACGGCAATCACAAGCAATTTTTCAATGCATCCTTTCAGATTTGCCCAGTTGGCTCTGCTTACATGACCATGCCATTGCCACCACCCAACATCAATTGCGTATTGCCTCTGAAGAAGCCAAAGTTGCGGTGCTTGAAGAGGATAGCAAGTTCTACCAGGCGATCGCTGCTCAAACCAACCACATCTACACCACTGAAGGCCTTACAAAGCTCTGGAAGCAACTGCGAGCTTTGTTGCCCAAACACAGGAACAAAACTCATCAAGCAAGGAGAGACATTGATGATGATCTTCAAAGGCATTTTGAGCAATTGGAAGCAGGAACTCCCATTGCTAAAGATGACTTGCGTTCCTCTTGCTATGCAAGAAATCAAAATGAAAAGGAGCAGCAAGTCCCTTGCCAATTTCTCAGCCTTGATGAACTACCTACCCTTGTTGAAGTCGAAAATCTTTGTCTGCGTCAGCGACCTCGAAAAGCCTCAGGACCTGATTGTGTACCTGCTGATCTTTGCAGGCATGGAGCCACTGCGTTAGCTCCACATTTGCATTCAGTTCTCTGCAAATCCCTGATCTATGGCATTGAGCCCTTCGACTTCAAGGGTGGAAGGCTTTGCGCAATATACAAAGGGAAAGGAGATCCAGACGACCCGACAGGGTACAGGGGCATCTTGCTCTCCAACACGTTTGCGAAGATTGGCCATGCATGGGCGCGCCAAAGATTACTTCCAACGTTACTTCAGCGCAAAACATTGGGTCAACTGGGGGGGCTCCCCTCACAGCAGACAATCACAGGAGTGCAAGCAGTGAGGCTGCACGGCATTGCTGCACAGCAAAAGCACTTGTCGAGTGCTGTTATCTTCCTGGACCTCAAAGCTGCCTTCCACCACATGCTGCGTGAACTCATTTTTGCGACGCAGAATCAACTTGTAGTTGGTGTGCTCACATCCTTCTTGGATGAGAAGGAATTCGACCTCCATCAGATTGCCTCAGATCTCGACCAACTTTGTGCCAGCGAGATCAAGGACATTCCTGATGGTTTGCGACGTCTTCTTCATGATATGCACCAACAAACTTGGTTTGTTCTCATGCAGAAGCAGGGGGAGGATCCAACTATTTGTACCCACACCAAGCGAGGTACACGCCCTGGCTCTCCTTTGGCAGATATTGGTTTCAATTTGATGATGACTCCTTTACTTCAAGAGGTTCACCAAGCCCTCATGGATTCCGAAGTCTTTGTTGCCGGTGCGAATGAGATTGGAACCTTTACACCACCTATTGCCTGGATGGATGATGTTGCCATCACATTGGCCCCTGTTGCAGCTCATCAACTTGAGCCATTGATCCAGTACACCTTGGGGGCAGTGCATGGAGCTTTTCGACGCAGAGGTCTTACGCTCAACCTGGAAAGAGGCAAATCTGAAATCATTGTCATGTTCCGGGGTCCAGGAGCAGCTCAGTGTAGAACAGGACTTTTTGACACGGGTCGTGTTCCTACCGTCACTGCCACTACGGACACGCATATTCTGAATGTGAAGGTTACCACCTCGTATCGCCACTTAGGTGTGCGGTTTGCCATGAATTTGGACTATGCCCATGAAGTCCTTGTGAGAATTGGTGCAGCCAGACAGGCATTTGAACAGCTGAAAAAGCAAATCTTTTTGAATGTTGCCATTCCGATTGAAGGGAGAGTCACGCTTTTTCAGAGCCTAGTCCTTTCGCGACTCCTATATGGCTGTGCGGTCTGGTCGCAGCTTTCTACCGCAACTTTGAAGAAACTTGATGCTGCGATTATTGCCTTCTATAGAAGAATCTTCAACCATGGATTCTGGACGACTGCGCAGACCACAGATGAAGACTTTATCAGCAGCAATCGGTTGGTTCCTTTCAGGATTTTTTGGGCAAGACACCGGCTTTGCTATTTGCATCATCTAGCACAGCATGGTCTCACTTTCCACAAAACCCTCTTGCTTATGGAATTTCAAACAGGCAGAGGATGGCTTTTTGAAGTGCTGGATGATTTGAAATGGATGGCTCAGTTTCATGAACTTCCCTTTGAGCTCCCAGTGTCTAGGGAAGATTGGTTCGACGCTTGGGCACAACTACGACAAGCGAGGTCGTGGAAGAGATGGGTTCGAACAGCAGTTCGGAAGCACCTGGAACAAGAGAAGATCGCATATGAGATACGTAATTACCATCAGAATATCCGCTCTGAATTTGAACGGTTTGGAATGAAACTGATGACGCAATGGGATATGAGTCTGCCGCAAGTTTCTTCAAATTTTGCATGCTCTCGCTGTCCTGCTTCCTTTCACAGTGCACAGCAGTTGGCAGTACATGCATTCAGACTTCATCAAGTACGAGCTGATGAAAGCTACTATGTGCAGACGGAGATATGCCCTGGTTGTTTGAAGAATTTCCATACGACTTTCAGAGTAATTCAGCATCTTCGTTATCGAAAGAATCTCTGTTGGGATCGTATCCATGGGGTGAGGCCACCCGATGTTCCAGGTCAGGTTACGTTGCCTGACCACCTTGAAGGAGTTCATCGTTTGCCTGCTATTCGCAGACATCATGGACCATTGAGACCCACCTCCAAACAGAGAGAATGCTTGCGTCTTCGCCAAGAGCTCAAGAGAGTTCTGGAGGAAGGTGAACCAGACTTTGCTTGGTGGGACCCGAACAGTCAACCAGATCTCACCTTGCGATGTGTCCAAGCCTTGAATGAGTTCTTGCAAACATGGATACAAGATGATCCTGCCACAATTGAGGGTTTCTACAATGCCTTTTTTCGATGCTTGTTTTCATTTGGAATTCCAGAGTTTCAAGCTGCGAGAATTTTCATCCATTGGGTTGAGAAGGCATTGCCTGATTTTGTCCCGGCAGATGAAGTCTTGCACAATATGGAGACGCTGGACGATGCACACATGTCCATGTTGGATGACCTTCACATTTGGCATCTTCGAAATCGATTCAAACAATTGACAAAACAACTGGAGAGACTCAACGCAGATGATGTCACTCCTCCCTCAGATCAAAGACCACCAGCCCAAGAGCGTCCTGCTCGCCAACATCTTATTCGTACGTGTTACAGCGCGATGAAAGAAGAGGAGCTTCACAGGAGACAGTGGCGTATGGATGTTCGACCTCAACGAGGACCGACCCCTGAGCAGGGTCCATATTACGTCATCCACATGTACGCTGGTCGGCGCAGGGACTATGACTTCCATCATCATATGGCGGGCTTAGTTCGTGACTGCAGCCAACCGTGGGCTTCCTCCATCATTATAATTTCCCTGGACACTGCGATTGATGAGAAGATGAATGTACACTCGGAGCAAGTCTGGAGCTGGCTATTGCGAACGGCAAGAGCAGGTCGCATACTAGGGCTTCTCCTAGGACCGCCATGTGAGACTTGGAGCAGTGCGCGACATGAGACTCAACTTGGAGAAGACGGAGCTCCCTTGCGAGGCCCTCGACCCCTTCGTCATGCTGATGAGTGCTGGGGACTCATGGGCTTAGCGCTCCGTGAGCTATGCCAATTGTCGACGGGAAGCTGCCTGTTCCTGCGAGGACTCTGGCTTTGCATTCCTGTCGCCCTTTTTGGCGGAGCTGTCTTGTTAGAGCACCCTGCTCCACCGTATCAGGAAGATCGAGCTTCGATCTTTCGAACTGGTATTGTCCTTCTGATGCTGAGGGATGGATGGCTCTTCAGACGGCATACGTTTCAACAATGGCGACATGGCTCAGGTGGCATCAAGCCAACGTCCTTATTGTACGCCAACAACAGCGTACCAGCAGTTCTCGATCGAATGGCTATTCCTGGTGTGGCCCGACCGCAGACTGCACTCATCGGCAGAGATGACCAAGGATGTTTTAGGACGGCAATTGCTAAGGAATACCCTAGCAATTTGTGTGCATGCTTTGCCCAATCCATTTGGGATCGGATCAGTTCGCTACCGTTGAGGTGTGGTGGCTCTGACCCCGACCAGATGGCACTTGAATTTGCTTCTTTGTCAGCTAGGGTTGAGCCCAGCAGGACAATGAAGCCAGACTATCAGCCTGACATGAGCTGACGGTCCAATTTTGCAAGGACGCCGCGAGGAATCTCAAAGGGCCGATCAAAAAAAACATATTTATTTCGATATTTAGATATTTATCTATCGGTTTGCTTTTGCCTTAAATCTACTCTTTATTTTTTTCAATCATTTATCCAGGATACATTTTACGGTTTCAAGCGTTGTGTCCTCTTCCGTCGGTGTAATGCCTCTGCCCCATGTGAAATGGATGTTGTGAATGCCGGTTTCAATATTGATGTCTCCTTCCTTGGTCTTGTCAATGCTCAAACTCTTGTCGTTCTTACTTAACTTACAAGTGAAGGGGACACACTTGCACTGACAGTCGCCTTTCTTTTTGATAATCTGCTCGTTCTGCATTTCAAAAAAATTCTTACATACTGGACTTCTCCATGATTTCCTCTACCTCCTCTTCTATCGTCTGTATTTCAGCATCTTTCTTATTGTGTGTTTTCTTTGCCACCATCTATGTTATATTTTAGAGTTTTATTTTCGCGTTTTTTTCTCCGAAATTCCAATCAATACTTACAGCAACGCTTCATCTTCGTATCCCTGATGACCAAATACTTTGTATCACAAGCAACCCTCTTTTCAATCTCATCTATGGTGTCAATACATCGTTCATACTCGTCCATTGTAATTAGATATATTTAGATGATATAATGATATTGGTTTATTGGATATAATCTAATTATATACTGTTTCTACTGGGGAGATCATAGAAAACAAAATGATTGGTGGGGTCAAAAGAAAAAATGGTACAACTCAAAAAGGCTTGCTTTCAAACGAATTCATTTCCGATAGGGATAAGAGGGCAACAAAAAAAATCAAGCACTTATGGCGATTGAAACAATTGTCCCAAGTTTTACTCAAAGCTAAAGGCGGTTTCCTTCAATATTGTATATCGCAAATTATTTTCTAAATATGTTTATTTAGTTGATATAAAACCTTACAAACACAAAGAGTATAATGGTAAGCAGTCATCATAGGGATATATGGCACTCTTACCAGCAAGTATATTATTGAACGCACCGTTAGGAACAGGTAAAACGGTTGCTTTGACTAATTTTGTTTTGTTCCACTCCTATAAGGGTTGCTTTCAAAAATCTACATCTCTTCACCGAACATGTTTATTGATGATGATTGAACGGTTGTAAAGAAATACATGGCGAACGAAATGGATATGAAACACACGGACGATGACCCCATCTACTTTGACACCTTTTGAAGAGAAAGACCTTAAGAAAGTAATAGACACATAGGAAGGAATAAAACCAAGTATGAAAGAGAAGGATTACAAACATGTATTTAACATGTGTATCATTTGGGCAGACAACGAACAGGTTGTAAGAAAGAACAAGGAATTGACATGTTTTTCATGACAGTTAGGCATTGGTATCTCTCAACCTGTCTCACCTCGCAATCTTATGCACGAATATCTCCAGTAGTCAGAAAGAATGCTACACAACTATTCGCAATCAAACAAATTTAGATGCAACATTGGAAGAATTAAGCGGTTTGTATGACAAGAAGACTTGAGACAAGATGTACCGAGTTGCCACGGGTGATAGGCACGGTTTCTTATACACAGGCATAATGGAAAGCGACAAGAAGAAAATGTTTTACACAAATCTAAATCAAATAATTCAAGTGGAATGATTGAAAACTTAAGAACGACACTTCATGTCATGAAATTCTCAAGCTTTCATGGACTCGGTCCTTGGGGTAATCCGCTTTTTGCAAGTGGGGGTTTCATCAAATTGGTTTGGCCTTTCCTGTCCATCCCATTGCGGTGCTGCAACCTTTTCCACGATCTTGGCTTCTTACCTCCTTGGACTTTTGTCTGGATTTGCCTTTGGCCTCGTGGGTATCCTCTATCTACTTGGATTTCCTCGACCCACTTGGTCATTACCTTCTGGCCCTGCCCGGGCATCGGCTTCCTCTTTGACCCGCCTTCAAAGGTACTTGCATGAGCACCAGCCCTGATCCTGAGCTTGTTGAACTGGCTTTGGAATTTGAGGGCCTGAGCATCACAGTGCGAGGTGCTCCAACTGCTGCCACGAATTTTGTGCAAGGTCTCCAACGTGGATCAGCCCATCATTCTGCAGCTGCGGGGTATCAGAGCCCAAGTGGCACGGGGGCACGAGGCAGAGCCCCATCATCAGCTGCCTCACCGTCAGCTTCTGTGGGTGAGACAAGGGACAGCATTTTGGCTTCTTTCCCTGCTTGTCCTGGCGTTTGGATTGGGCTGGCAAACCAGGAGCTGGGGCTCTCACAAGACTCCAGCAGAAAGAGCGAAGCGAGCCTGGATTGCAGGCAATTGTGCACGAGCTGTGGCACAGGGCCGAGTCAGCTCACCAAATTGCAGCGAGACCATCGAGCTGCAAAATCGATACTGGTGCGTGGTGCGCTGCTCCAATTGCCACACTCCACGTGTCTTCACATCATCATCAGCGTTCTTCAGGGCCACTGGACCAATTGAGGGGTCCAGCACTATCTGCCACGCCTTCCCCTCGCGAGCAGAAGCGAGGATCTACTTAGAGGCGGCAGGGAGTGATGGAGGTGGAGAACGGGCCCACTATGATGGCGTCCGAGCTTTTGCAAGAATTCAGAGTTCAAGTTTTGGAGATGCCAGCTGGCGATTCCCCAGAAGATGGTGTGGTCAGATTGCAGTTAATGCTGAACACGTTTCAGACACCTTGGCATCATACGGGCGAGCCCTTTTCTATGCTGGAAAGCCTTATGGAAGGTACTCAGAGACAATCAACGCAGTTGTTGGACGACGGCCACACCTGCGTCGTTCTCCGATTTCAGCTTGGGACGTTGCTTTTTCATGGGTAACGGATGAACCGCATGTTCATCACCCTGCGATGCCTCTGTCCGTTGTTTTGGCATTTGGAGGTTTAGCCCTCCTTTGGGGATGGCCAGTCGAGGCATCCATTTTTCTGATGACATGGTGTGGAGTGCTTCGCATTGGCGAGGTGCTACAAGCGCTACGAGCTGACCTGGTATTACCATGTGATGCGGCGCCAGGATTTCCAGGCGCCATCCTGCAGATCAGGCAGCCAAAGACGCGAGGTTCAGCCGCGCGTCATCAGGCAGCCAGGATCGACCCGGAAGACATCGTAGCGCTGCTGACTGCTGTTTTTCGGAGAAAGCCGAGACAAGAGAGACTGTGGGTACTGTCTCCATCCACCTTGAGGAAGAGGTTTGCTACGCTGCAAAATGCACTTGGCATGCCTGTCAAGTCTCTTGGCAAGCAGGTGCCCTATACGACCTTGCTAGCCTTCGAGCAGGCGGAGCCACATTCCTCTTGCAGAGGTTTGAAGACTCTGAACTGGTACGTCGCAGGGGACGGTGGATCAGTGCACGAGTCTGCGAAATTTACATCCAGGAAACGTGTGTAGCAACCCATGCGGAAGCGATGCCGACAATTGCCTTCCAAAGGGTTCAGAAGCTTGCCTCGGCCTTTCCGGCTATCCGGGACAAAGCCATTTTCCTCCTAAATGCCCACATACCAACGTCAGCATGGCCACGCATGTTTTACACAAGCATGAGAAGATTGAGGTGTGGATCAGTACAGAGCCTGGCAACTCATGCCTGGCTAGAGAATCTACCAGCTTTGGAGTGAAAATGGCGTGGAGTTCTTGAACACTTAAGAACGACACTTCATGTCATGACATTCTCAAGCTTTCACCCAATCAACCCGGCCCACCCGGTCAAAACATGCGTGGGATCAGTACAGAGCCTGGCAACTCATGCCTTGCTAGAGAATCTACCAGCTTTGGAGTGAAAATGGCGTGGAGTTCTTATATAGTAAACATATTGTTGAATGTTATTATCAATCACTCTCGGAGTAGTTTTGGGTGGATGACCGCTTTGTAAAGTTTCTGTGCTTCCTTAAGTTTTTCTTTCTTTCCCTGCCCTTTGGTGTTTTTCCATCCTTTGTATATTTCCATCCTTTTGTCCATCTCTTCAAACTTCTCTCCTATCACTTGTATGCCTACCCTGTGGGGCGCTATCGCATCGTCTTTGTCTGCTTTCTTTACTCGTGTTTTCGCTGATCATTCATGGGAATTAGATACCATCCTATTAATGCTATTATTGTTTCTAGTTCTAGTGCTTTGTGAAATTGGCTGACGAGATTCGCACTGGACGATTGGCTGCTCAAAGCTCTTTGAAAGCATTCGAAGCACGAAAGATGATGATATCATTCCAATTCTTGGGTCCCTTATCAGTTTCTCGAAGGTTCCACTGAGCATGTTTGTGCAGACCGAGGGTTGGTGCACTGCACTGGGGGCCAGGCCACCCTGGATGAACTAAAACATCATTGCGAAAAGCAAGGCACAGACCCGCCAGATATGCTGGGCATGTTGAGTTTATCTTCTTTGATCATGGACAAGTGACAAGTGAAGAGTGGCTTGTCCCGAAGAACTCTCGAAGATAATGGCCAACCACAGGATAGATTCTGCACAAATCTGCTCAAATTGCGCTTTCAAGCCGTTGTACTGCAGAATTTTGAGCAAGATGAGAGCTGTTGATGTGAATGACAAACTTGTTTTGGGCACGGACAAACTTGGCAGATTGACTCGCCGAGGTGATGCCCTGGAAGACCTAAAATCTTCTCATGCGAACGTGTGCAGCAAGACCACGCTGGATTTGCACCATGCCACACTCAAGGACCTTAGCAGAATGGTTCTCCATGGTTCTCCTATGTTCTTTCGCAGAAGGGTTCTTTTTCTCTTCCGTACAAGTGAGTCCAAGCCAATGTACAACAGAACTTCTTCGATGGGCCACAACGAAGTGAATGCTTGCAGCGGTTGGATAAATGTGTTGCAAACCAGACACTTGAGTTCCCAATTCCGACGGTTGCAATTCAGGGTGTCATGTCAGTGTGTCTCTCAGGCTGGACCGGACTAAGCCTCCGCTGTGTGGCACTAATGAAGTGTACTTGGATCATCTGAAATCTGAAGCATCAAACTGTTTTCCTCTCCAGTTTCATTGTCACTCTTAGTATGTCATTTTCCTTTGTCGAATCGACCTCTGTATCACATCCATTGGATTGGATTTGTGCAAGCATTGATTCAGCGCTTCAATCTGCAGGAGCGTGTAGACTTCCTGGAGACCAGGATAGTCGACTCTGCTGATCACAAGAAGGCCTTTTGGCGTCAGACTGTCCATACAAATATTCCATTGCACACCTGCTTCACCTGTCAAGTCTTGGGATCAACGCCCCAGGATTTTCCCGCCCTCAGGCGGAGAAAGCGACTCTGGCCTCGCATGCGGAGCAAAAGGCTGAGGAGCAGCGTTCAGAGCAGCCGTTCTCCAAGTTCGCGTAGATGTGGCAATGAAGCAATCAATACGGATCAATATGGTACCAAATGGTACCAATGCCATAAACATATTGGGATATAATATGATATAATGGGTATACCACCAATGTGTATGGTTTAAAAGTCATCCATCCCAATATGTGGGAACCCACCAGGCCATAAACAACTACCATGGGAATGGTTTCAATCCCACCGGCGGTTTCAGCACCTCTCCAGGAAGCGATGGCCGAGATGTCGAAGAGTGCGGAGGCTTTTCTGGCTGGGCCTGGTTACCAGGGTGAAGGACCGGCTAGGTATGGTTGTTGCTGTTGCTGTTTGAATTTTTAGGATTGTTTAGCCATTCTGATGAATGATATCAAGATAATTCAAGATATATCTCGAGCAATTTTGTCTCACAGAGTCTCACGTTTGATACTTTTGGGAAGGATATTATTCATTATTATTCAAGATTAGCTTTGATTGATGATTGAAGTTGCTAGTCTACTATCATTGCCTCAGGAAAGCAAACATGGCCACTGAATGCCATTGAAAACTCCCATGTTCAATGCGAAGCTCATCAGAAGGGCAATTTTCTGGCCATGGTTTGAATGCCAGAAGTAATAAGGAAATCTGCCTATCTGGGGATAAGTGGTGATGTAACCAAACTTGAGACAATGACCAGCATATTTTGAAGACTGGCAAACACCATCAACCTTTTGCCTCCGGTACAAGGACTTGTTCGAAGCCACAAAAAAAGGTTTAAAGTTTAAAGATGGTTTGTGCCGTTCAAACTCTATCAAACACTTTTCGCAAGTCTTGCCACCCCCTTCTTTTTGTGGCTTCAGGAAACCAAAACTTGGGCCTTCCATTTGGACATGGAAATCCCTGTGAATCCGAGCGACCACCAGGCTTTGCAGGCTTCCATGCTGGCCGAGATGCTGGCAATGACGAAGAACACTGAGGCGCCAAGATGGGCGAGATGGGCCAGGGAGCCACGAGATGCTGCTGAGTTAAACCGTGAGTTTTCACCTCCCCTCCCATTGGACTTTTAAGCGAGATTTGATTGGATGAAAAATGGGAAATATGATATATAATGAACCATAATGACATATATATATATAAATGGGATGTAAAATCATGCATAATGAACATTAATCAACAACATAGAAAATATGGGATAGAATGGTGTTTTTTTCCTGGCCTATAACTGGGCAAACAATAGGCAACTCACCTACCCTCCGTTCATAAATCGGTTGAATAGACTGTATCATTTTCATCCAAGTACAGCCATTCCCAGAGCAACTAGTGCGCAGTTGCATCTCACTTGCCTGTACTCAACCGATGGAAGAGAAACGCATCTGGGTAAGCAGAGACCTAATCACACTCGATATTTACTGTAGGGTTTTTAAGTTTTTATATGTGTTCGCTTTGTTTGAAATCATTGTGATCCCGATTCTTTTTTTGGGTTTCAGGTATACTAGACCAAAAATGGATTGTATAAGTTGGATTAATAATCCCCAACTAGAAGTTTCCTAATTATAATATAGGGCTTACCGCATCATTATAAGAACTTTAAACATGCGCAAACCAACATGTTGGTAAACCCTATTGCCAATACAGAACAAATGAACTAAATGTTTGGTAAGCCAACATTGTTGAACTAATGAACTAATGAACCAACTATTAGTTCATTGTTTGGCACCAACATCATTGGCGTTTCAAGGTTGGTAAAAGTGGCACCCTGCGGCGCCTCGTTGCGCCTCGAGGCGAAGTTGCAGGAGGAGAAGAGCCGCGCCATGGAAGCAGAGAGCGCTCTGCGCGAAGGCGCCTGTGGGTGAGCGAATCACGCATCAAACAGGGTGATTTTATCTACAATCTGAGGGCCCCCGGTTATAAGTTGGTTTTTAAGCCCCAGTAACTATAGTCATAAGTACCATAAACCATAGTTATTGGAGTTATAAACCAACTTAGCGGGCCTCACATTGTATAAAACCTGAGGTTTTTTGTTTATGTGCGAATTTATTTTTTCTTCCTGTTACTGCAACCAGTTTGAAAAGGGAAATTGGCTTTCATATGATTTCGTCAAACATTTTGAATTTATGTCAGCATCGCACATGACACACATTGTTTTTTGTCTATCAAACTGATATGATATACGGTAGTGAGCTTAGTAAAAAAGAAACAATCGTGATGTATCTGATGATGATAATAATCCGGGTAATATGATTTGTTGAAAAGTACCTACGACCTGGATCGCAGCTGACTCATATTTTGAGGACGGCTCAGCCACGGCGCTGGGCGTTCACACTGCAATACTTTTTGAGGAGAAAAAGGAACAAGGCAGATTGATTGCAGATGATCAGCAATGACTATAGGCAATTATGAGAAAGGTTGGAACCGTGTTTCAATGGTCTTGACGATAGACATTGACAACTGGAACCATCAAACCATGAATTCCGTCAAACCATTCGATGTGTGAATTTCCGTGCAAGCTTTGTCCATACCGTAGGGATCCCGTATCGAGTGGTAGCTCAGGGGAACCCCCATGGGATGAAACCCTTCATTTGCAGGTCTAGCTGCCCAGGCGCAGGGGGAATTCGGACCTCAGAATGGAAACTGGACATCTAGAGGTTCCATCTCAGTTTCGTTGATCCATGTCTGGGACATGAATTTCATGTCCGATGGGACACATACAGAATTAATATATATATATATTTCTTTTTTTTAGAACGAACGGAAGCGAACGTGAGATTTTGCCTCCAATGAACATGGCATTGAAACGCATTCGATTCATCGAAGACCTATCCGAAATGGGGGATTTGAGGGTTCAATGAGTGATCCAGTAACCATTCAATCACCATTAACCATGATTAATCATCATTACACCACATTAGAACCATGATGAATCACCATTAAAGCACATTGAACCACCATTGATGTTGCAGTTGTAGAGTCAGTTAATCACCAGCTGCAGGCAGTGCAACGCTCCTGCCACGAGGCGGGAATCAATAGTTGATCGTTGGACCGAAAGAATCATTCATTTAGTGAAAACAACATCTTTTTTTAAATCTACCAACTCATTGGTTCTTCAAAGACAGAAATTGATAGTTGGTAGATTTAGAAAGAATCCTCAGTGATAAATTATCATGAATTGATGTTGCTAAACTTTTGATACGTTGATAGTTTGCACAAAAAACGAATTTAGCAATGCCATTTGGTAGATGAACATAGACCCTGAAAATGACAAGTTTTTGGTGAACACATGTGGAAACCAATGTTCCAAGCCCCTATTTGGCAGGGTCTATGTTCATTTACTGGAGGGTAAATTGAACCTATTTCTATCTCTTTGGGAATTCCCAGAATGGATATGGGTCAAAAGTCAAAATTGAAGACCCAATTCTACCCTGTACTACTGTACTCATTTTTTTTTCGGGGGAGGGGGGCATATGTTAAATGTCAGGTTCCATGTCCAAGTTTGCGCGTGTACTCGTACTATCCCCAACCTTCCAATTACCTTTGAGATACGTGATAACCGAGGTCATTTTACCAGCCATGATGTTTGTGTTGGTACCCATCTGACAGGTAAGTATTTTTCGTTATATACATATTATATATATAGATAACGCCAAAAAAGATAGAAACGTAAAGTCCTTTTACAATAGTGATACATTGAACCTGTTCTATGTGTTTCTATGTTGCATCTCACTTGCCCAATGTACTCATCACTTTTTTTTCTGGTCTTACTGCAATTGGAAAAGCCATCTGGGACCTTTTTGCTTGCTGGTCGTCGATTTTTTTCTCGAACTGATTCCGATCATCACGAGTTAATGGGAAAGTGACTGACAGATGCGAAGGGAAAGAGATGTTGGGCCTTGGGCAGTGTGGACTTCTTGATTCCTTGTTTCCCACAAATCCATGGATCCACGGCCTGAGAGTCCCTTGGCTACCCGATCACGGTTAGCCTCGAGACGCTCACGGTCGAGGTGGCGCCTGACGGCGGAAACAAGGAAGGCATAGGTTCGCTTTTCGGTTCCTTCATCAGCTCGATGATACTCATTCATGTCGTGTTGAATTGCCTTACAACTCTTGACCTGCTTATAAAACAGAGTTTCCAACACACTTTCAGCAGGAGTCTGGACGATACCAGCCAACACTTGATCCCAATTCGAAATGAAAGATTTCAAATTCTCCCCACGTAACTGTACGCTGAACAAGTCTTGGAGTGCGTACGTTGCCCCATGCTTGATGTTCGTACTGAAATGGTCATGAAGCATGAAAAGGACTTGACGACCCCGCACTATGCGTCCAGCAGTGGCTTCGGTTTCCTTGAAGGTGTCGACCTTTCGAGCGAAGTCACCTGTGATGATGTTCGTGAGGGCAGAAAGCAACTTGGCATCAAGAGTAGCAAACGGCGCAACCTTCCAGAGCGCTTCCAGGGTCTGGTCTTCCTTCCATGAATCACTAACCCATTTGAAAGCACTATCGGGATCCGTGGATGCGGCAACAACTGCCTCACGAGTCTTGATTCTCCAGTTACGATAAGTTTCTGCCAATGGGAATGTTGGGATCTTGATGGTATCAGCTTCCTTGACTTTTGGCTTATCATCCCCCTTCTGTTCAACGAAACCACCCAGAAATTTGATCATCCTTCTCCTGAACTTCTCATCGTCATCATCATCATTACCACCGGCTCCGTCATCATCATCACCTCCATCAGGCGGGCCAGAACCACCCTTAGGCACATTTTTCTTAGGATTCTTGCGCCCCTTGTCCTTATCTCCTTCACCGTTGGGATTAGGAGGATTGGGAGGTTCATCATCATTCCCGTCATTGCCATCTCCCCCATAGCCGTCATCCCCAGGTTCGTCACCGTCCCCGTCAGCGGGCCAAACTTCAGTGGGTGAATACTGATGAGTTGGCGCAGGTGAGAATGCGTCATGCCTGAAAGTTTCAAACCCTGGATGGGCCGCTCCTTCCGAAGGGCATTCAGCTTCCTTCTTAACTCCAACTGGGCGGTGATTAGGATCCAAGTAGGTAATCTCAATGTCATCTTTCTCAAAAGATGGTCGGTGATCCCTAGAAGGTCCGAATATGATGGGATTGCTTGGGGTCCATGGTGCACTAGGCTTGGAAACGACTTTGGGATTTGCCTTTGCCTTGGAAGTGGGCCGAACGAAACCTGTGTCCTCTGAAGTTGATGCGGTGGCAGTCACAGTTGAAGTCATTGCGGCAGTCTCGACGATGGGAGGAGGTCTGGCCTGAGCAAACTGAGAGTCCAACATGCTTTGAAGTTTGAGATTGTGCTGCATCTGAGTTTGAACCATAAGTTCAAGCTGGGAAATGCGTTCGTTTTGGACTCGTCTGCCTTCCTCGGCCTGACGCCTCAACTCAATTATTTCCTGCTCCTTGCTGGACAATGATTGTCTGTGGTTGGCATCAATAACACGTTGATAGGCTTGAATTTTCTCATGCATTTGAGCTTCCTGGAACCTTACATGTTCGTGCGCTTCATGCTTTACATTCTCCTTGTATTTGATACCCATTTGAAAAAGCTCTTGTTGCTTAGCGTTGACTGCATCTAGGGCCCTCTGGTTTTCAATACCCTCGCGGACTCGCAACGCTTCCACCAATTCCTCAGTCTTTGCCGTGTGGATGGCTTCGGCCTGGGCTTCGGTATGGGCAATTGCCTCACGATGACGAAGTTCGGCCGTTGTTTCCACAAGGCTTGTTATAGCAGGATCATGTGCATGGAGATGCAAGTTCTGCTCAACAAAGTTCACTTGAGGATTGTCAACATGTACATTGCGATGAAATGAGTTGTGAAAATTCATCTGGTTCAATGGGCGAGTCTGCGGCCCACCCTCCCGAGGGGCTTGGGGATAGATACCACGATGATTGTAACCAACATGAGAAGGCACAACTGCGTTGCTCAATGGTGGTAAGTGACGCCTTTCCCGTAAGCTCCTTGATTTCTCGGATTCGGTGGGTGTGCTTATGTCAACCATTGGGACATCCATAATAGGTAAGTCACCCGGGTTCGCCATGGCTGCGTCAGAGGTACTATGTACACCGGGGCCCTCATTGGAAGAACGTGAGGGGGCAGACATACCTAAAAGGAGAAGTTACGATACGGCTGATAACCTGTTTGACAGATTGAGCAGCCACTAACGTACAACAGCTAGCGCTTGTTTTCTTGAGCCACTGCAACACGGTAGACATAGTGAAAAACATATGTACAGTGAGATATATATACAATAAACATATTTTAAAAAAATGTGGAGCAATATATTTACAAGTATGCAAAATTTGGATTCACATAAAAAACCGGAAGGGGGCGGGATTGGGGGAGGATGCAGCGCCCCCCCCGCAAAAACAAAGTTGAATATGGTACTGCCCTATATATGGAATGTAGGTTGAGGCGCAGAACCGTGACAGTCATGGAAAACGTGGTGAAGCACAAATCAAGTAGATATAGTGGGAGAATAGATTTCAACAAGTGTCCTGAAATACTGTTTTCAGAGCTCAAAAAAG
>Ga0126342_10003404_pt1 | contig 26244 bp, 22 predicted proteins | sample Cyp1metagenome_FD_92528 | JGI IMG/M metagenome (GOLD analysis project Ga0126342, IMG submission 92528) | Coral microbial communities from Lord Howe Island, Old Settlement Bay, Australia - Cyphastrea 1 metagenome | ecosystem: Host-associated > Invertebrates > Cnidaria > Coral ...
CTACCTATCTACCTATCTACCTATCTACCTATCTACCTATCTACCTATCTACCTATCTACCTATCTACCTATCTACCTATCTATCTATCTATCTATCCATCTATCCATCGATCTATCTATCTATCTATGTATCTATCTGTCTATCTATCTATCTATCTATCTATCTATCTATTTCTCTCTCTCTCTCTATCTCTCTATCTCTCTATCTCTCTCTCTCTCTCTCTCTCTCTGTCTGACTGTCTGTCTGTCTATCTTTCTACCTGTCTATCTGCAAGCTTGAAAACCAAGCTATTCTGCAAGACTTCTTCATTTTTCAAAGTTGACAACATCAAAAACGAATAAACACGAAGCAATTCTGCGAGACTTCCTCAATGGTTGAACTTGACAACGTCAAAAACGAAGCAATTCTGCGAGACTTCTTCATTTTTCAAAGTTGACAACACCGAAAACGAAGCAATTCTGCGAGACTTCCTCAATTTTTGAACTTGACAACATCCAAAACGAAGCAATTCTGCGAGACTTCTTCAATTATGAACTTGACAACATCAAAAACAAAGCAATTCTGCGAGACTTCCTTCAAGCTGACGGCCTCGTACCAATGCGTTTTCCAATTTTTCCACTCCACCTGTCTAAAGTACTGCGCCGGCCACGAAAAATTGATGCCAGGTCATACGAAGTGCTGCACCTGTCACGCAAAATCATCTCAGCAAACCTACAGATCTGATACTCCAAAATGCAGCCCTTCTCAGGAAATCAGCGCCCTGACCTCCTAACATCTCTGATGAACATGTCTTTGTATTGCGCCTGCCACGCGAAATGCATCTTTGCAGATCCTCTTCAAATGCCCCACGCCTGCCATGGTTTTTGGAAATGCTACAAAACCCTCACGTTTTACTCACTTTTGAGAATCTGCACAATCCCTTGCGCCTGCCACGCGAAACGACATCTGAATCTCCAAAAGTGGCGCGAACATGTGGTGTTTTGTACATTTTGACATCGAAATGTGCTTCGCGCCACAACGGCGTGCACTTTTTCGACGTCTCAACTTCCAAAAGTGGTCCGAACATGGTGTGTTTTGCACATTTTGACTTCGAAACGTGCTTCGCGCCACAACGGCGTGGACTTTTTCGACATCGCAACTTCTAAAAGTGGTCCAAAGCTGAATTTTGACTTCGAAATGTGCTTCGCGCCACGACGGCGTGGACTTTTTCGACATCGCAACTTCTAAAAGTGGTCCGAAGCTGAGGTGTATTGTACATTTTGACTTGGACATGTGCTTCGCGCCACAACGGCGTGCACTTTTTCATCTCTCATCTGGCCAGATGGCTCCGCACCCGCCGCTTTTAGCGAGCCTACCTTTCGACCCTCCGGAGCTTCAAATCATTGGAAAAACACAGTGTTTCGCGACTTTCCTACCTTTTCGCGCATCTCCATCTTCTTTCTTCTGACTCTTTCTCTTCTCTCATCTTCTCTCTTCTAATCTTCTCTTCTCTCTGACTCTTCCCATCTCTGCTTTTCATCTGTCCATATTGTCGGAAGTTTGACTTCTAAATTTCCTTCGGACATAACTATGGAAAATCACCATTTTTCATGGGAAAGTTCACTATAAATGACCATTTTCAATAGCACAGTTTACCAGAGAGCATGTCCAATCAGTACAAATCGCTGAACATCTCCTGTGCAACGAAAATCGCCCGTTTGCTGAGGCTTTCCATCCACCAATGACCAGGAAAATGCCTATGATGATTCACCTAGACATGCCACGACCAGCGATGGCAACCTTTGGCACAAGCCTTAGCAGCCTTAGCATGAGCTGATTGGATCATGTTTAGGCTTAGCCTGAGACAATGTTTTTTTTTTGTCAGACCTTCAAAGGCGTTTGAGGACGTCATGCTCTTTTTTAAACGTTCGAAGGTTTTGAAGGATGTAAAATTGCATGTTAGAAGGTGGAGTAAGGTGAAGGCATGCAGAATGGGTATGAATCAATATGAATCAGATGGGAAAAGAATGGATATTGTTCTCTGGCCGCTGGAAAGCCCAGCGCAACATTCGCCGAGGTTACGAATTTCCAATCAAGCCAGCCAGCTTGATATGGTCAATACATCCAGTGGCAAGAGAGAAATTAAGTGAGGCCCTCAGTGCCTAGGCCTTTTCACAAATTTGCGCAACAACGTGATAGGTACATCATAAATTGAATCTTCAATTTCTAGCCTTTTTTCTCATTTCCATGCCATTTCTATGCTGTTTCCATACCATATTGGTAGTCCCAATCGTTCTGAACGCCTTCGCGCTGATCAAGGAAGAGGCCGTACACCTCGGCGATGCTGCAAAGTTGGAACAAATTTTGTTTCAGCGGTGGCGTGGTCTCAGCCTCAGACAAAAGGCACCGGCACGGGTGATTTGTGGTGATTTCATGACGAAACTATACGAAATTTCAATAAAAGGAAGTTGAATTGATGGAATTTGCATGATTCACTTGTATAGTTCTATGTTGCACAGGTCTTGCATGGTGCTGCAATCTTTTGATTTGAATGGTGCTGCATTTAATAAATTTAAGACCTGGTTCATTCCCGGCCTCAGGTAGAGATGTCGGCCAAATTCCCTGGCAGACCTGTTAGGGGCCCAGCAGCTGTACTCGGGTACCCTCAAGCCATGGGTTTAATAGTTTAATGTTGTATGATTTGGGGCACCTCTACTTTAGGAAAAAGAATATCCCATTAACATCATTATCGCAATAATATATCTCATCAATGTTCCATCAATATTCCATCGATATCCCATGAAACATCGTATTTATACAGTATCCCTGATGATATAGTCATAGCAGTCACAGCTCCCACAACTGACAACGACGCCCGTCGAGTTCCGCGAGGACATCCCAGGGCTTTGGCCGGCCTTTTGGCTCCTGGGAAATCTCGGGCGAGCGACGGTCGAAGCATCCGTCAACAACGTCCGGGCCCGGGGAGGTCCCATTGGGGACGCATTGGGGACGCCGAAATGCCGAAATGACCGGCCTTTTTTAAAACATTGGTTTTTCCAATTTTTTCCCAACATTCGATGATCCCAAATCCAAATCCGAAAAACATCTGTTTCAAGACTACTCCCAGTGTCCTGTACCAAGGTCTGGCCGTACACGTACTCGCAGTGCCCGTCGGATCAGATGGACAATGCGAATCAGGATCCACGGAAACAGCAGCGGATCAACGAATGCACCGGCCTCAGGCGGTGGATCGTTGCTATGTTTGGAGTGAACAGTTCACCCTGGGTGGCACTACACCTGATCCAGTTGGATTTGACTTGGCTTGATCGAGTTTGGGATTACTGGTGGAAGGTCCTGAAAATTCTGAAATGTCTCCAATCCACCAGCCATTCTGGGCCTTCCAACATTTTTGGGCCGTTTTTCATGTCTGAAATCCATTGAAATCCCAGACCTTGATGCGCCCCCTGAAACCCCGAGCTGAGGTTTAGGTGAAAATTGGACTCAACGCTACGGGCTTCATCCACACCAGGGTGCCTAAGCTCAGTGATGGAAATGTCTTGGGTCTTAGGCAGAGCACCAAGAGATGCAAAGTGAAAATGATCCAACATCGGAGACACCAAAGAATCATATTTCAACAAAAATGTCATGCATTGTCATGTGTTCTTTTAATTGTATACTGTATAATAAGTGTCTATGATCTATTTCATTATCTGGTTGGTGGTTTGAAACATGTTTTCCATATATTGGGAATGTCATCATCCCAATTGACAAAGTCATATTTTTCAGAGGGGTAGGTGGCTCAACCACCAGTTGTTTCGTTGATGTTGCAGGCCGAGGGGCGCTGGAGATTGATATTTTGGAGGTGTTGCCCGGAAGCCATGGCCCCAATTACAAGAAGGACAAGGCCCATGGCCGTTGCCATGGTGATTGGGGATGATTGGGAGATTACCTGGCTATAAGATGTTATAAGTTACAGTTGGTTACATGATGTTACATGTACTTATTTTAATGGATTTTAAGATCACCTTTTTTTTCAAGGTTGGAATTGATGTCGGATGACTTGGGCAGGTCCAATTGCTGAACTTGGATGAACTTGGGGGGGGGGGCAGGGCAGCCAAAAAAATCACGACCGGTGTCATGCGCAGGTGGAGACTGGCATTTGCCAACCTCAAAGCGAGGTCCTTTATACCAAGCTGGATATGCCACGGCCACATTTGCAGGGCACTGAGCATCGGAGTTTTGTTCTTTGTTGATTTGCCATTTCATATCAGTTCGTGGATTTATCTGAAAATGGGGTATACCCCAATTATCACGGTTTTTCACGGTGCTTCATGGCTTTTCATTGTTTGTTGATGTTTTTCATGGTTTATCATGGTCTATCATCATTTTCCCTCAAAAATTGCCCATGGTTCCGACATCCCGAGGCTGAACACGCTGCAGGCCGCGCCCGGCATTCCCTTCTTGGCGGATCAACGGCCACCTTCGCCACCGCGGCTGAACACCACTTGCGCAACTCGGCGCAATGTGGAAATATGGTGGAAATATGGTGGAAAACAGTTGAAATATGGTGGACATATGGTGGAAAATTGTTGAAATATGGTGGAAATATGGTGGAAATATGGGGGTGGGTCGACTTAGCTATGAAACTTCTATATGGGATATATGGGGGAATAAACATCCAGCTGTACCAGCTAGGGATTACTATGGTACCGTTTGGGTGCCAGGGTTTTGACAAAATAACCATATGTTGAAAATCCCTATTTGGAGGACAGAATGGTGAGAATGTAATAGGAGACCATGACATTTATAATGGGGATATATGATATATGATTCATATTGATATAGAAACAACTTAAAATGACAGTTATCTTGCTGTGAACAGGCTTGGATGACTGGTTGGTGGTTTGGAACATGAATTTTATTTTTCCATATATTCAGAATGTCATCATCCCAACCGTTACTCAGTCCATCATTTTTCAGAGGGGTAGGTGGCTCAACCACCAACCAGATGATTATTCACCATCATTAACCATATAATAACCATTAATATTAACCATATATTAACAGTCTATTACCAACCAATGGTAGGTCAACCACCAAGCAGATTGATTACTATTGTTAAACATGATTAACCACTATTAACCATTATTAACCATGATTAACCATTAATGATGATGATCATTTTTCTGTTGTGTTTTTCCTCGGGATTTCCCGTTCACGACCCCAGGATTTCCCCGACCAAGGTCCCAGAATGGGGCAAGCAATGGTACGATGGTCTACGGCCTGAAGCTCCAGGGGTGCTGGCCTCGATTGGGCAATGGGAATTGGTTGTACAGTAATCAATATAATTGGTTTCATATATATATATAATATGTATGCATATTTATTTGCTTAGTTTAGTTACTTAGTGTAGTTAGTTAGTTGGTTATTCAGTTATTTATTTGTTTATTTATTTATGATTATATGTATATGAGTTCAGGTTCAAGCGTGGCATTTCAGCATCTCGGAGACCAAGGTATATGGAAGTTCGTCCACCATCAACTACCACAATTACGGTGGCTTGGCGCAGAAGCCATCCCAACAGCTCGCCCCTGTGAAATAAGGGTGTTATGGAAGACTATTTTCTTGATCTTTCTTGTAGAAATCGACAATTCTCAGGGTCTATGTTAATTTGATTTAATCTGTGTTAATTTGGGAAATGGTAGCCATCATGTCGAATCTTTTTGGCAGAGAACTGCATCGAAGAAGTGCGTGCAGTCAAGTCTGAGTTGCGTTGACACCAGCATGCTTCCCATTGTCCACTTGCATCATCAAGAAAACAAAATCACAGCAACAAGCAGGGTTCCTGTTCAGCCAAAGCCGCATCATGATTTTAGGGTTTCACACTGCCAGGTAAATACATTGTCAACATCAACGATTGGACAGACGTCAGATTCCCAGTTCAGTCCTGCTGTAATATCTCCAACAGACGCCAAATTGAATTTAAATGATTGCCGAGGTTGCCTGCATAAACTGAGGGCATAGCGGGGGTTGTGAAGTTGTGAAACCCCAGTTTCAACTTATCAATTTGCAACTAGTGAGCACAGTTGTCAAAACAGCCACCTGATGTGTACCGACTGTCGGTGGTTTGAATCTCCGTCATTTTTCCATAAAAATTGTGTTATGTGGGGCCCACTACAGTACCCGTCCATGAAAACAGACAGTGGCATTGTCGGTGAAATGTGTCCATGAAATCCACAGGTGAATCATATCCATCATTTAAATCCATGAATCCCATGAAAATGGCCTACAATAAAATACTGGTTGGTGGTTTGGAACATGAATGTTATTTTTCCATATATTGGGAATGTCATCATCCCAACTGACGAAATCATATTTTTCGGAGGGGTAGGTATACCACCAACCAGATTGATTACTTTTTTTAAACATGATTAACCACTATTAACCATTATTGACCATTACTATTTCATATTTTTCGGAGGGTTTGAAACCACCAACCTGATACAATAAACAACAATAAACATCAATAAACCATGGATCGAACTGGGTTTAATGATTTAGCCATCGCTAAGCCAACCATTTTGTAGAGCTGGTGTTGATGCAGAGCTAGCAAATTCTAGGGATATACTATGATATACTGATATACTAGGTAGACTTGCTACTGCCATTTTTTCAACTATAGCATACTATCTATAGCTAAATATCTTGGTTGATAAACCTGAACAATTAAACATCAATAAACATGAATTTACCCCATAATAAACCCATGAACCATAGGACCATAGGTGATCAGTTCAACCAGCCCCAAGGTCCAGATCCAAGTGGATTCCATCGGAGCCATGACGCAGCTCAGCGAAGATGCCTTCAGTGGGCAGCATGTCGGGGGCCCGAGCCATGCCGCGGCGGACGACGTCGGATGTTTTTTAATGACTTTAGCCATCAAAAAGTTGGCGATTGATGTGGTTTAAACATGGAAAAAAGAAAATATCACGTGGATGTGAGTCAAAACGGTGAATCTTGGATTTAAGTCGACTTGAAGTCAGACAAATGTGGATTTGAGCATGAAAATTGCATTTACGTCAGAATTGAGGGTTGCAGATTTTCTCTTGGCCGGTGAGTCCTTGGATCTTCCATTGCAGAATGATTCAAAAGAGGAGACCGAGACTGTCTATTTGGCGACCTTTTTCGCATGAAAACAGAATAATTAAACATCTATAACAATCAAAGAACGGATAAATGGTTTTACAGGATATAATTTGTTTATATGTTTATTGTATATAAAACCAAACAATCAAAGAACGGAAAACAGTCTTGACGATTGCGATCACGAGCACCAGCTGCTGGAGCAACGGATTGGACGTGGGGATTGGGCTAAGGTCTACCGCTTTGAATGGAGCACGGAGGGCGATGGCCAGTTGACGTTTTGGATGGATGGGCAACTTTTGTACAGGCAATGGGGAGCCGGAAATTGGCATGGCTGGCATGGGGCAGTTCCATGTTGATCCCTTGTGGTGGCTTATGTGGCTTCAATTTATAAAGGTTATGCACTGCTTGACGGGATTGTGGACTAGTCAGATATGAATTTGGGGCGGGGTCAGCAATGTTCTAGCGGCCTCACTCTCAGATATGTTCTAGCGGCACGTGTTCCCTTACTTCTAGTAGTGAGCTTTTATGAGGCTCTAGTGGTCGTCGTCAAAGGTTTGCTATAGTTTGTTTGTTTTTGCACATCTCAATTTCGAAGACTTCCATCGGTGGAAATAAATGTAAAGTCTTTACAAGAAGCTTATAGAATGTGCTACATGTCTTGTGTATATACAGTACAGTACAGTACATTACATTACATTACATTACATCACATACATACACATCTGTAATCATATGTATATACTGCACATATATATGTGTGTGTATGTGCCTCTATATATATATGTACACGTATACGGTGACTTCAATATCTATGAGTAAATTCCATCACTGAACAGAAGAGTTCCACCATTCAGCGACCCCGCATTTCTCCTGACCATCCTGACCCAGGCTTGATGGGAAGGTCTTGGCACAGAACATGGTTGTTGCCTCAGCTTGTTGCCTGTTGCGAACGTGATTTTCTATGGAAGTGTCCCATAGACGAACAATTTGGTTTAGTATGGGATATAGAAAATGGGATTTCCAAAATACTCCAAGATGGTGATATCGTAAGTTTTCTGATTTGGATAAGCCTATTTATCTCGTGCTTTTGAGATCTCCCAGCGAGTTGAACATGATAAACTCTCCATGATGTCCCAGTGCCATGGCATGCGGCATTCCCCATAGACAAACCCAAGTGGAGAATATGGCTCATAGTTAAACCTGCACGGAAATGGTGAAGATCTACGAATCTCAGAGATAAAGCACCAGCGATATGAATATCATTGAATATCCATTGAATATCCACTGAATATCCATTGAATATCATTGAATATCCATCGAATATCATTGAATATCCACTGAATATGATTGAATATCATTGAATATCCACTGAATATCCATTGAATTTCATTGAATATCCACTGAATATCCATTGAATATCCACTGAACCATTGAATATCCACTGAATATCCATTGAATATCCACTGACCAGCTATTTTCAACAATGGTCCGTTTTATCTCCTGGGATTGTTGGTGTCCTATGACTTCCATCCCCTTTGGATGCCCCAGTCAGCCGTTCACCATGTGTTGTCATCCTCGAGCTCAGATTTCCAAAAAAACACACACCTCATCATATGGGGATGGGTCAATACCTATTAATACCATTTTTAATGGGATGAACATCCATTTACCAGCTATTTTGATGTTCACCAGGGGTACAAGGTTTTGACACACTGCCATATGTATTCATATGTTACATACAGAAAAACAGGACATCATTTGGATAAAGGCTCCATATGTCCCCTTCATAGCTTTGGCTCTCCTCGTTTCCAGCGGCGATGGCGGAAGAGCTGAAGCTTTCCCAGGAGAAGCCGCCACGACGGTGGATTGAGAACCCATTCGGTTGGTTGCTGGGCACCGAAAGGCACCGAAATCTCCGGAAAATCTCATGAAATCTCCGGATGGGGTTCCAGTTCGGAATCGCTAAGTTCGTGCAAATAACTATAATAACAAGTTGGTGTATGATACGTAAATAACTATATTTGGATGAGGTTATGAACCAACAAACATAACCGGGGGGCCTCATCCTGCAGATATTTGATGAATATGGATGATCTTATGGATGATTTCTGATGATCACATAGCATGAAAAAATATTACATAGTTGTATTTCTGATGATGTTTACCATCATGAAGAAGTTGTAAGTCATCAGAATGTTTGATCATCAGATGATTAAACACCTAATTATTACGATAACAAACATCAAACTTCATCTAACCATAAAAATAGTTGAATACGTCTGATTCGTTCTGATAGTTCATGAGATTTCATATGATATACTATATGTATATATACATATTAAATTAATTATAACTTATCATGCAGATGATGAAGTCTTGATGATCAACGACCGAGGTGGCAAGGGACCTCTTTGGCCTGGAACAGCAAGGTGATACTGTTTGCTGGGATTTGATATGTGTTCACGGGGTTTTTGCAATGGGATCTATTGTATGATTTTATATGATTTTAACGGTGTTTTGCGGGATTTGATAGGATTTGGAGCCCCAGCCCAGTGGTGGAGTTTTGTTTCACCAGTGAATGGTTTCCGCGTCCAAGATTCCGGGACCCGTAGTATCATGGAATCAAATCACATGAAATAGTGGTTAGTACTGGTGAATACTATGGTTATTTATGGTTAATAGTGATTAATACTGGTTAATCATGAAATACTGGGTGAATAATGGTTCCATTCTAATGCCATCAGAATCTTCAACTCTTCAAGGTGTTTTTTTTCCCCGCCTCCAGCGGAGGTGACCATTTGGAATGGCACTGGTGAGGCTGAGGCGTTGAGCGAGTTGTTCGTGGATAATCTGGGGTCGTTGCTGGGCACCACCACTGCCTGCGTCCACCAAATCGGCTACGCCATCGTGGGCCGCAACGAAGACCTCGCTGCGGGCGACTACGGCCTGCAGATCGCGAAGGTGCCGATGTCTGGTCCAAAAAGGTTACAGGAACGGGAAACTATGGGAAATCCATTCAAATGTGGTAGACTCAATAATAATTAAACCATATTAAACCTCCAAGTTTGGACATTTGGTATATTTATGCCAGCCGTTTCTCGTGGAATCGAACGATGGTTGATTTCCATACTTGGATCTTGATGCTGCTCCACTTGCTGAGTCTTGTGGGAAAGGCGCTTCCGAAAAAAAAAAAAACTCGGAAATAGTGATGAGATTGTGACAGAGTTGCAAAACTTAATTTGGACGTTTCTGAACGATTTGACGTATGGAACCTGAAGATGGCCAGTTTAACGTACTTTTCAACTTGTAGAGCCAGGAAACCCAGTCTGTCGAAGCAAAAAAAAATTATCCAAAACACCCCCATGTTTGGTGCAACCTTTCTAATTTCCATGGTTGTTAGAGGATTGTATTCTAAGCCCCAAAAGAGATCTTATGACCAAAGATCTTCAGACTTCTTCAGACCGGGGAGTCATTATTCAATTGCAGGATGTTGACATATAGTAGTAACTTTAGTAATTAATAATAATGATAATAATGATCATGATTATCATTACAATCATAGTCAATAATATTAGTCCTAATAACAGTACTATGGTGTTTGCGTGTCTTGACAGGAATGGGAGAAGATCTACTTCACTCGCAACATTCCCGGTTGCGCCTTCTCCCTCTTGCTGGGCAACCTCTTCTACGCTTGGCAGGCTGGACGTTTGGGCAACAAGGAGGGTCGAACGGATGTCACCGCACAACCCTACGGCATCGCCACCACTGGCATTTACATCACTTTGTTCGCCATCCAACTACCAGCGCTGTTGGCTGGTGCTGAGATCTACAAACCTTCCGACCCCCTGGATGCGGCTGAAGTGCAACATGCGGCGTACAGTGCAGCGGAATATGCTTGGAAGGTCTCGGTGGCATGCAACTTCCTCCTGGGGATTTGTGAGCAACTTTGATGCAATGTTTTTTTTCCCCATGCATCCTTTATGAGCGTGTTGCAACCATATTGTGAAATACTGATTTACCAATATTTACCTTACCCTACCATACTGACCTGGGATTATCATCGGTTCATTCACTGCCTCGCAATGCGAGTTTTATTTGTAGTCGTTGTCTCCGATGACCAGATTCCATCTACTGAATCATCATTTCTCCATAGCCTGATTTTGCTCACTGAAATGCTAACAAAATATTGGGCCTGGGTATCCCCAATTGTAGACACCTTTTTTTAAACCCCCAGGATGCTCGGGGCATTGTGCGGAGAGACCATTCGGAAACTGGCTCCAACTGCCGCCTTCTACGCTCCCATGACGGGAGTTGGCTTCGTCTTCTTAGCTTTTGTGCCGATGCTTACGATCGCTCAAGAGCCGATGATGTGCTTGATACTGGGTCGCCATGGAGAAAAAAAAACATGGGCCCAGTAGCTCCCCATGAACTGCATTTGATCCCTACTCCTATTGTTCAATGCTGAAATCACATGATATTCGGATCATATGGGTGAACACTTTGGAGACGGGCCACTGGGGTTTTAAAAAAAGGGGCAGCACCAGAAGTCTCCTCCCCAAAGTCCTACCCAAATGGAGGCTGTGAAGCGATATAAAGTTTGAAACTGAAGGCCTGTGTTTGGAAATTTGGAAGTCCGAATAAATAAATATGGAGGTGTCCAATCCATGGGGGTACCCCCAAATCATCCATGTCAATAGGATTTTCCACCATAAACCATCAAGCTATTTGGGTACCCCCATTTCAGGAAACCTCCATATCATGAGAATCTTGCAGGCGGAAGAAGTTGCAGTTCTGGAGGTCAGCGCATTTTCGTTCAAAGGAAAAACAATTGGTTGGTCGGTGAATACACTTATTAGTAGGAGTTACCCATGACAAGAAATCCCTATGTAATGATTCTGGCTCTATCATCCTCTTTTTAGACTTCCACATGTCTCCTTTTGACCGTGGCTGAAGTAGCAACCAGGATTCCATTGCTCATTGTTTTCAATGGTTTCTTCGGTGGTGTCCGCTACAAACTCATTGGGATGCTTGGCTAAAGCAAGCCCAAAGAAGTCCACTGTGTATCAGTGGGCCAAGAAATTTGCATGAGTTGGTTTAATAGTGTTTGTATATTTTGTCCCAAACCATCCGGTGATTGACTTTAGAAAAAGCACTTTTTATAGTTTTGTCCCAAACCATCCCAATATTTCCCTTTATTTGATCCTTTGATCCTCCAATTTCTTTGGGGCTTAGTAACCACCAGCAACCGCAGGAAGCTCACCATTCCCATTGGTTTCTTGGCCATGGCATCTGCTTCCATGGCTGGCTGGCTTGGAGCTTGCAGCCGAAGCCATGGCACGTTGGGTGCCGAGAAGTTGGGGTACCTGGGGAAGTACTTTGATATTGACCAGGCAGGGCAACATGCTGCTTTGTTTAGATATTTTAGATGGATTTAGCATGATTTAGCATGATGTGAAGCGATGTGCGGATTTTCCCACCTGCCATCATTTCCGATTGTTTTTCTTCACATCACTCAGTGTTGGTCAGGTCACTTGCATCGGCACATCAGCAGAACAAGCAACGGCAGCTTGGGACATGTATGCCTTCGACGGCAATGTCTTGTCCAATTCCGTCTTCGTCGGACTTGGTTCGGTATCCCAGTCCAACATTCGATACGTGTCCCTGGCTGGTGTGCAAGGCTATATAACTACTAGTCACCTTCAGGTAATCTCGACCAGGAAAATCTCGCATGTTTGCATCCATTTGTATGTACAGCAGATGATTTTCCCATTAAAAGGCAGTTTCCATTGCCAGGTTAGATTACCGGACACAAGTGTGGCTCTGTGGCGGCACAACTGCTTGGGGGGCTGAAGCAATCCACATCCTTGCGAAATTGGATTTCCAGAAGACAATGACTTGCAATCAGACACAACTGTACCAAGTCAGGTTTGCATCATTATCATTCTATGTGTATATATATGTGTGTGTGTATACATTGAATGTACCATTTTTGCGAAATGATATATGTTGCACGAAGCAAAAGCCAACATACTCAGACGTAGTCGAGCACGCTACATCTCCGAAATATATGGTTGTGCTCAAGGGATTCAGAATGGTAATACAACCTGCTGTAGAATGGGATGTGGATATTTGACCATGGATTCAAAATCATGATTTCATCAATTGCATATCTGTAATTTCAAGTGATTTCTATCCATGGATTTGAATCCTGCTGCCTATAGGAGGGGGCTTTGAGCACGTGGGCAGCTACATTCCTAGTGTCTTGCTCGTGGGAATCGTTGGCTTCGTCGCAACCATGAGCTGCGTCGAGAGTGCGTCTGCTGCAGGTGGGAACAGACATTGGTAGTTTGCGACGACAAAATGTCTGGAATGTCCTGTGCATATCTGTGCATGTTTGTTTCGGACCAGCTTGCCCAGTTAGATTTCAAATGTCTATAGATACTCGTATGGATGTGTCCCAAAATGGAACTCCCCGAAGACACCCAGACATCCCATGACATCCCCTGACGCATTGCTAAGGTGATGACTACCCAATGGCTGAGACCATGCTGGTGGATGGCTTGGGCACCATCATTGGGGCATGTTTTGGATCTTATTACTCCACCACGGTCTACATCGGCCATCCGATTCACAAAGCCTTGGGTGCCAGACGTGGCTTCAGTGTCTTCAATGGAATTCTCTACTTCATCCTGCACTTTGTTGGCAAAGGTTAAACCCTTCAACCTGCCACAAACAACACATAACAAAGGTGATTTCCAAGCTTCGAAACCGATCAGTTTACATGGCCACTTTCCAACTTGTGCCTTTGCAAAAGGTTGTGACTTTACCTGGGCGTCCAAGGCTGTTGAGTGGAATGTTCGCCTGGCTGTACAACGTGCTGCCCGCCTGTGCCAGTGGATCCATCTTGGTCTTCGTGGGTCTTCTTTTGGGTCGTCAGGCCTTTGAAGAGACGCCACCTCGGCACTAGCCACCTGTCGAATTTTTTTAGCCCGTGGGACTCCCTGGGAAATTGGGAAATTCCAAACCTTTTCAGCTGCGAAATGGAAGAAAAGGTGGTTGATCAATTGCAGAGAAGCCAATCCAAGCCATTGAAAACTTGGATGGCTATGAGTATGGTTGAGTTTGGAAACCTCTAAAAATGTCAAGAATTTTTGCAAAAAAAACAGACCTGATGCAGTCCGGCCTCCTGAGTCCTGCACTTCTGATGAGCCTCTTCCCATACATCTGCAACTGGGCCAAGTTGCAAAATGACAACGAAGGTGTCCTGATGATGGGCCAGGGTGGCGGCCTCATGTGCCTTGCCTTCAGGGAAGTGGTATGAAATGCTATGAATAAAGCACAATGAAGCGAAAAGAAGCGATTTTGTAAAGAGAGTAAAGAGAGAATTGAAAGGAGAAACATCAAACATCCACAAAACATCCATAAAAACCTCCTGAGATTTGATGGTTTGAACAGTTGAACAAATATGACACTCTCTGTGTGTCACAGGTTCAGCATCGTGATCACCTGGCTCTTCTGTTTGTGCATTGACCGAAAGTTCCTTCAAGTGGCTGTGCTGCGCCATGAGGGATCCATTCACCATGCAAATTCTGTTGGGACAATCTTCCAGTCGGAAGAATGTGAAGCATTGTAAAAAGGATGGAAAAGGTCAAAACCTATAGTAAAACACCATAAAACACCTTAGTTTTGGGTGGCCACCGCCACCTATACCAGCTGTATTTTTTTAATGGTCTTCCAAGGTGTTGATCGGTAGCATGAGGAGCTGACTGTGTCATGAGGGACCCCAATATGGACCGGAACGCAGGGAAATCATTGGTTAGAAAGGATAGGTAAGGATTACATATAGGATTAATAGGATCACATCTCAACTGTTTTCGGAAATCAGTTGAACTGATTCCATCGCTGTGGATATTTATACTGTAATTGTTTATCACATCCTAAGATGTGGGAGAGAAATTGACACGAGGGTATACCCCATCGACATGGATCTAGAGTCATGGAGATTTATTAGTCCATCAGGGGATTGGAGGGATATCTTTGGCGCTTCGAGATTTCTTCAATTTGCTTTGTGATTTTAATCCAATTTTTGGGGTTGTTTTTCTCTATGCATTGCCCAGCTGGCGGTGTCATGGCATGTCTCCAGCTGGCGAAGGCAGCAGTTCTCTCTTTGGTGGCGATTTTTCTGTCCCTCTTCGGATTCTTTGCATCCCACAACGCCGTCACTTGACGTAGCGGCGTTGCGGGCGAGCGTCGCGTCCTCCAAAAATAGCGGAGCTTCACCCACACTGAAACCCCTATGATCTGAACCCAGCTAGGATGATTTAAGGTCAGCATTCCACAGATATTTGTAAACAGCCGATTGCTACAAAATGCTACAAACAAGTGAACATAAGTGAACAATGTACTTCGACATGGTTTTTCTATGTTTTTCTTTAGAGCAACAAAATGAGTCCAGTCGAACTGTGATTGAACTCGACCACTAAGACAAAAAAGTTTCGAAACTCCCAGAGCCATGTTTGCATCTTCATTGGACGAAGTGTCAGGCCAACAGCACGAAGCCAGCCACAAAGGGCGACGAGAAGATTGGCTTCTACGGCATGGAGGACATGAACTTCTACGTTTTAAATTACCCTCTGGTAAACCACCATTTTTAATAGGAAAATCCACTATAAATGGCCATTTTCAATAGCTATGTTAAATTACCAGAGGGTATGGTTGTTGAGATGTTGAGACCGAGCTTCGGACTTTCACCTGTGGGAGGTTTGGATAGTCCGTTCCCCAGGACCACGAGTACAACAACGGCTGGCGTTGGGCAGTTGCGTGGTCCCTGGCCGTCGCTTTCTTCCTAGTCCACTTTGCCATGCAGAAGCTGCGCCTCATCGCAGCTCCTTACGAAGAAGTGCCCAAAGAATCCACCGCAACGTGGACGGCAACCGGAGAAACGCAAGTTTTGGGCGGAGCATTTGATATTTGGAGGTTTCCAATCCATGGGGGTACCCCAAATCATCCAAAATTAGACCATTTTATTAATATTTTATTAATATTTTAGGATTGAAACCCGTGGTTTGGGGGATCACCCCGTTTTGAGAAATCCACTGATGGGTTTATTGGGATATATTGGGATTGTCATGAGCCAGTACTATATGTGTGCCAAGCAGTGCCAAGCAGTGTAATCGGATAGGAACGTTCTATTATTCATAGCCAATGTGGAATTTTGGAGAATTTTGCAGAACTTAGAAAAAGCATCGTTTTTAGGTTGGGAGTGATTTGTTTGAGGATTTTGAGGGATCCCCAAAATTGAGTTGTGATATGTGCACCCCGCAGTTATGCCTCAGGCGTCCAAGGGCTTGACGCATACGAGTCGAATGAGCAGACAATTTGAGTGCGAAAGCAATGAAAGTGACCTGAGCACAGGAATATCATAGGAACCACCGGTAACCACCTCCTTGAGAACTTTGAAGGCCACAATCCACTTGTTGCGATGGAATTCCCGAAGTTTTTGAGAAGGACACCATCAGCAGGGACAGCTTGAGAGGTGTCAACATCGTGTGGCAGCACAGCAACAGACGACGTCAAGGCCAAGATGCTGATGCAACAATTCACATAATTCACCGGGCTTGCACTCGGCGGAAAAAACGGTACCGCTTTTGCTATTGGTGAGAACTGTTTTGGAAAAACATGTCTCACTTTCATCTTCCAACCCCTGCTCAGCATGAAGACTGACAGTGGGGAAAAAAGCGAGCGATCCCCAACTGGGGAGGATGTACCGGTGCTGCTCGGAATTGCTCGAAGTGAGTATTGCCAATTTTGAGACACAGAAAGATGGCGAAAAAGGATCAGTTTGCGGGATGGATTTTTCACTAAGTCAGATTGTTTGAGGTTGGCTAATGTTGGCTATGGAATGTTTGCAGAGGATCACAGTTCTCCGCAGCAACGACCAGAAGGGTTTTCCAGGGAAAAGATTAGCCCCCATCCAATCACTTGGGCAGCGAATGAGGTCGGATAACAGAGGCCGCACAAAGGGTTGCAGATTCATCATATTGTATGCTAACATATGTTAACATATGTTATATAACTATTGCTAATTATACTAGCTGCTAGCTATACAAGCCATATTGTGTGTCATTGTGTGTCGGTGCGTAGTTACACTTCCATATATTTCAAGATATCTGAACAACAGAATACATTGAGTCGCCGTGTTTGTTCAACAACGTGTGCTCCCATGACACGCCAAGGCCATCACGAAGGATGGTAAGGTCAGAGACTCGGATTTTGGCTTTCTTCAGAAGCTGCACTGGCAATGGATGAGAAATGTTGGATCAGAAATGGATGAATGAAGGAATCTAATAAATGATAATAATTGCATTTAATGTGAGAAACAGATACCCTCTGGTAATTTAACATAATGGAAAATCACCATTTTCAATGGGAAAACTCACTATTTCATACTATTTCTATGGCCATGTTCAATAGCTATGTCACAAATTACCAGAGGGTAAATCTTATGTTATGAAATGAGATCCCAATAAATTGGCCGATCCGACATGATCCGACATCCAAATCATCCAATTTTCTGATGCCAGGAGGTGGGCACTCTACTGGCGCGACAATTGCTACTTGAGTCACCTGGTGAGAAAAAAACCGGAGGATTCCGGAGGATGTCGGAGGGATTTGGGACAGTTCAAGACGTTTCAAAGTTGCTAAAGAATGCTACTGGGAGAAGTTCCATCCCACTTTGCTTGGGATTTTGGATAATTTTGGGGATGGCTGAAAGGTGACATGGAATGATCATGAATGATCCAAAGTCCATAGCTCGATTTCTTGGACGATCTTCAGCTTCGATGCGAGGCCTCTATCGATGATCCTCAACATTGACGTATCGAAGCAATGGGGATGGGTTGTGGCCTCAGATGGCCGGCCTTCCAACTTCAACAAACATCCTAAAACATCCTAAAACATCCTTGTTAGGTGCTGAAAATCCTCCATTTTAGGTGCTGAAATTTGTCAAGATTTCCCAAGGGGACTTGGCTGACCGAAATTGCCGCTAGGACATCATCGAGCAGGAATGTGGAGGATCTTGTGGTTGTTGTCTCGACTGTGGTGAGCCGGAATGCATATCTTGCATGCTCGAGAGCCTTGCGCTAGATTCCGCTAGATCAGTTGGAGTATGTTGGAGTTCTGGTGATTTCTGGTGATTTCTGGTGTTTGTGTTTGTTCCGAGGGGTCCAGATCAGAGAATCTTGCTTAAAGTTCTGGATGGAATGGAAGTGTGAATGGAACAGCAATTGGATGGCTAGATGTAGATGCAGTGTGAATGGAAGGGTCCTTAGAATCAGAATTAGAGATGAAACCTGCAAATTTCAAGCGGGTGGTGAGGAGCAGACATCTCCCCTCACAGCATGTTTGCTAAGGAAGGGCAAAGGCCACGAATTCCTTCATCAGCTTTGCAGGCACCAGTTGGGATCTTTTTGCCAGTCATACTTGTGGGTGTGAATTTGGATTTGTCTGAAAATATGGTACTCATGGTACCCCCATTCCATCCATTGGTCAATCATGATCCTTGTTATTGATGGCCATTTTGGGGGGGTTCACCACTGTCATTTTAAGTCTTAGCTTCTCAAGGACTTTGCCTGCCACCTATGAAGTGGACTACATCAGGGTTTTCCAGACGGAGGACGGCAGATCTGAAAAGTGGTCCGCCTCATGATTTTCGCAACTCTCAGGTCCTGGAATGTCAGATGGGTTTACTGTAGCATAAGAACCTTAAAAAGGTTACTCAATGTTATTCATATACTTATTCGATACGGGATACGTATCTCCATGATTAGATTAGTCGATCAAACTACATTGACCATACTTATCTCATCTTATCTCCATTAATTGTCCATTACAGTAAATGATATTATCCGGACTTATCCCCTTTATACTCCTTCATTAGTCACTAATTAGTCAATCAAGTTACGCTCGATCTGGTAATTCAACATAGCTAATTATTGAAAATTGCCATTTATAGTGGATTTACCCATTGAAAATTGTGATTTTCCATAGTTTTTTGATGTGTTTTGTATGTTTACCAGAAGGTATATCAAATGACGGTATCTTTTTGTTGGCTGAAACTCCACCTTTGTTGCGTTGTTTTTTTGTATCCAAAGATCGTTGCGTTGCCGCCGCAACGGAGCAGGATCAGCAAGCTGAAGATCGGCAGGGTTGCTCACCTAAGGCGATGGAACCCCCTGGCGAAGCCCCAAGCTAACTGGTCCATGGCTGTGAAAATAGTCTCCCAAATCTGGTGGGTTTTGATCATTTTGATCCATAGCTGCCATAGCTAAATTGGACCCTCAAGTTCAAAATCCCTGATGATTGATATTGAAAATTGCTGAAAATTGGTCGAATGATTTGGTTGAATGATGTTCAATGGTCATATTACCTGGTTTTTGTGGGAACTCAAGTTAAAAAGTTGGTGCTACTACGAAAAACATTCTAAGTTTAGCATAGTTTAGCCACCTCATGCTAATATAACATAATATAACCAGTTCATTTTCTGGCAGCAAGTCTTTTTCGGAGACGTCGTGAACGCCGTGGTTCCCGTGGTTCCAGGTGGCACCAACACAGGGCTGGATCGACAGCCAGGGTTCTCGCTTCGTGCTGCCCAACTTTGATGCACCACTTCAGTTCCTGGGACCCGTGCTGTGAAGGTTGGTTCCTGCGAGAGGATATCGCTTGTTTGGAGCAAATACATTAAAATATGGCTTAAAGTATCCAGGAGACCAAGGCTAATACTGTACCCCACCTTTCATTAGCCAAACTCGTATATATATATATATATACACCTCATTTTTTTGGTGTATATGCTTGATACATCTTGACACCTTGACATCTGAGGCCCGTCTATGCAGGCGGAGGCAGGTGTCAAACCGACGCCAGTTGTGGCTCAAACTCAGGCGCTGGGAGCTGCTGATGATTCGACTGTCCTGGAAAGCTTTGCATCGAAATCTGTGTGTTGGCTTGCTGCAGTGTCACGTATCTATTAGTTAATTAGTTTTGATTGTCCCATTCATGTGTAGTTAATTGTAGTTCTATCATTTCTTGCTTTCATTTGATTCATTTCCCCTCATCCCCTGGTGGTGATCAAGCTAGATTACATCCCTTTGGATATCGCTCAAAGTTGCTACCACCTGCAGCATCCGGTGACAGATGTGTTCACTTTGGTAGGTTCAATGGGATCATTATTCTTAGCCATTCCAATGTAGAATCATATGTTGTCATTGTTTCAGGGGACTTTTCTTTTCATTTGTCATTGTTTCTGGGCTATCCAAGCTAAAGAGATTAGTTTTAAGATAGATAATGAATATTGAAAATCCATGAAAATCCTCCAGTCTCCAGCATATTTCATGGACCCTCATCATGCAAAACCCCAGGTGAATTGCAGAGGATGCTCCCATCATATCCCAGTCATATCCGCGTCATGCCGCAAGGGGTGCGTTTCCTAGGTGAATTCAACTGGATTTGCTACGGATTAGGTAAGCGGTTTTAATAACATGTGAATTAACCCATTCCAGAACATTCAGAACCAATTCTATGGATTTACAGGGTCAAATATATATATACATATATATCCAGTATTATCCAGTTATATGGTTCATTAGCCAATTACCCCCCAACATTTGATGTACAATCTACCCCTAATCCCAAACTGGATAGATCCAGTACATATCAGACTAAACACCTGGAGGTCTCCCCCTTTTTTCACAAGTCCTATGTAGAAATGAGAGATTTTTTTGTTTGGCTTCATCCCAAAATCATCCCCAAGTTCCTCACCAGGCGGTGGCACATGTCTGGATGGCGTTTGCAAATGCACCAAGGGCTGGACAGGGCCCAGTTGTTTGGCGCGCATGGCAGGGGCGGCCTTGACCTGCAGACCACTGGAGCCACGGGATGCCACGGTGGTGTGGGTCAAACTCGGCACAGTTTGATGATGTCATAATATTACAAACTACGACAAATTATGGTGTCGATTATGTGTATGTATATATATAATATATATATATATACAATGTATGTATGTATGTGTATATATATATATATATGTATATATGTGTGTGTATATACATATATGTATATATATATATATGTGTGTGTATATACATATATATATATACATATATGTATATATACATATATGTATATATATATATATATGTGTATATGTTAGTATATATATATATATATGTGTGTGTGTTTGATTCTGGCAAATCTGGTTCAAGATCATTCAATTCAACCTAGCATTTCGCCGACAAGGGCACTTAAGCAGTCGAATTTTGTTCCCAGCCCTTCCCCAATCTGCAGGAGGCGACGTTGGTGGGCGGTGGTCCGTGCTTCGTCAATTCCACCCATGACAATTGTGGGCAAGGTGGGCCCGGTATCATGCATTTGGGTTTCTTCAAATGATGATCGACCTCATAAACCATCAAATTTTGGGGGATACTGCAACAGATACCCGATTTTGAAATAAACCCCATATCAGGGCACCCATCGGGGCCATGTCATTTCTGTTTGAAGGCCTACAAATATCCTCAGATCTTTGCCCATGGTCTATGGGATCTTTCCCCATCAGATGTTTGGGATGCTAGTCGGCCCAGGGATCACCAAAAAGATGGAAAAATACTATTAATTATTATATATATATGTGTGTGTACATCAATCTATAATAGCTATATATCTATAACTATATGATAATATGTATATATGTAATATGTATATATATATATATATATGTATATAAGATCTATGAATAAGCTATTAATGAAGCTATAGATTTGGGATGAACATCCTGATATCCCGATGGCAGGAACCTGCATCGAGATCAAACGTCCCTGGGATGCCCCTTGGTATCTTGGCTCGCAACTCATGGTGCTATGGTGCTGGGGCTGTGACTTTGCCCAAGACTGAGGAAAAAAATATGAAAAACATGTGACATAGCCTCCTGTAATCAAACATAGCACTTGGAAATCCCCTATAAATATTATAAATGGAGGTTTCTAGCTGGGAAAAGCAACTATATATGCCATTACAGGAGGGGTATGTCCAAATAGATTGTAACTTTTTGTAACTTGTGATACTAATTTTTGCTTGGGTAGCTGTTCAGATAGGGTTTGTCAAAAACTGGGGTACCCATGGATTCCCAACAATGGCAAAGCCGTGTGGATAGGGACCTGTCAAGGCAATCTTTTTGGACACCTTTATCTTATCAGACAAAAATAAACAAGTGCAAATCCACTAGGGCCGCAGAAGAAATTTCTTGCCAGTGAAGTGTTCTATAGTTTTATCATATGCTTGACCCATGAAAGCGGGATGCTAAGAAATTCTGCTGAAAGAAACGGATCTACTTCTCCATTGTAATAATAGCAATTTGTACTTGGGATAATAAAATGACCAATTCTGTCACATCAAGATTACCAAAATACTTCTCATGGAAACCCAATCGTAAATGGTACCATTATGGGCCATTTTCCATATCGAACTCTGAATAAATCCAGAGGGTCTATCCCGATACTGTAAATCACCGGTTCTTCCCATCGGGGTTGAAGATCTAAAATCGGGGTACCCCCAAATCATCCAAGTCATGGATGACCATGTTAGTACTGAAACCCATGGTGACTTGCGGATCCCCAATTTTAAGAAACTATATATATATATATTGATATACCCAATAGTTTGTTGGGTGATATGAAAAATATTCGGACATTTAGCAAGCCTGCTAATCATTAGTTACTAATCTCACGACTTTCCGAAACCTTCATCAGGACGAAAAAAACCCGAGGCAAACCGTTGAAGGTCTCCATCATCGCTTCGAAGCCGTTGGGACTGGCGACGGTCGCTGCCAATGCAACCTGGGATGGAAGGGACCTTTCTGCAGTGCTCGAACAGGTGGGGATCCGGCGATCTGGAGGATTTTTTTTTTCATGGAAAAATAGAAATCTATTGTTTATAAATGGTTAATAATGGGGGTATAACCAACAATGCATTCCCAATAAGTAGATAGAAAATGATAGAACAATTTTAATGTATAGTTTCTAGATATTTGAGTAGCTATTTGTGGTGGAGCAAATTTGGCCGTAGAAACCAGGCAAGGCAATGACACCACGTTGACTTGGAACATTCAGCAGTGTATTGAGGAGAAAAGAATCAAACTTACAGGCCATCTGTTGAGATGTTGGAGCCTAATTCGGTCCTTTACTACATGTAGAGTTCTTCAATCTGTAAAAAGATGGTTTATTTTCAATCATAGGTTGAAACTATGCCACATGCCGGCCTGATCGACAATTTAATGTTCTTTTTGCACACCTGGGGGTGCCTAACGGGCACTTGTCATGGAAGAGGTGTTTTTGCTGCCAAGTTCATCAGCCTTTTGTTTCGTTCATGAGGTGCAATAATAGAGAGTATCTTAATGTTGGTAAAGCAATAGTAAACCATGTTCAAATTCACCATACATGGACGGTATAATCCATCAAAATATGGGTGGTTTATCATTGCTTTACTGGGTTTTCCTAACATTATGAGACTTGTAGGGCAATAAACCCAACAAGAAACTACCTCCCCCCATATTCCCAACATGGGGCTGTTGCAGACGCGAGGCCAAGTGGATGACGACAAGCACATTAGTTGGGAGGAAAGGACGTAGCTTGGTGCCGATGATTGCGGTGATTTCGAGCAAAATTTCGTTGAATGACTCGCGTTTACCATCGCTCAACAAATCACCAGTATGGATTCCCATATATTCCCAGATATTCCCACAATTTACCCACTCTCAACCCATATTAAAACCCACCTCCACATCAGTGACTCCTGAGGTGCGTTCCAGATTCTCGTCTCAGTTCGCCGCAACTGGAAGCCTTGATCACCAAACTCTGTCGAAGTTGGTCCATGGACAAAGAGACTGGTGAGAGGGCTCCTTGGCTACGCAGAGCATGTGTGCGGGAAAGTCATCAAAATCGGGATGATTGGAAAGCCTTATGTTTGATTTGGAAAACCATGATTTCTGAGTCAGATTTGTCCTTCAACCAATCCATTTACAGCAGATGTTTCGGAAAATTTGCTGAAAGTGCCTTGTGCGAAGAAACAGATTTTAGGAGGAACAGATTACGAATGGTTAGTTTTTGTTATCTCTACTGCTCCAGAAGTCTTCAGAGTCGAGTTGGGCGAATCCCAGGTCTCTGAAGCTTGCTCAGAGATTGTACCTTGGCAAAAAAACATGATGTCATCTTGGTTCAGAGACATCTTTCCATCAGAAAAAATATGTTCGCCGCAGTGACCTGGATGAAAAATATAGTTTTGCAAAAAGAAACCATGGTAATCCATGGTAAATTATGGTAAATCATTTATAAGTTGGGTATCTTCCAATAGCTATGTTATACATTGTTGTTATACTACCAGATGGTAACAACTGTTTTTCCCTTGTCGGATCTTCAGCTTTTGACCGAAACCGTGAGGCCTGGACGTCTGAAGGGCGCTTCTCTCAATGTGGTTCCTGGCCAAGGGCCTCCTTGCTGGTAGAGGTGCGGCCACCAGAATGGTGTGTAAATTACAGTGTAAACTATAATAAACTATATATAACTAGCATGATTACACATCGAATTACTCACATATAGAGGTTTCCTAAAATAGGGGTACCCCCAGATCATCCATTTTAGTAGGATTTTCCATAATAAACCATCCATTTTGGGGTACCCCCATTCCAGGAAACCCCCATATATATGGTGTGTTAATTATCATTAAGCTACAATTTTTAGATTCTTTAGATGTGAATAACATGAAACACACAGCGGTGAAGACTGCGATTTTGGGGATCTTCACCAGGGCCCCAAATGGGGCCCCTCCGCAGCCTCTGCGAAGGCTGTGAAGAAAGAAAAAGGCATTTGCTGCACGTTCCATGGCTGCTATGACGCGGTGGCTCACCATGTAGGGAAGCAGGTGAGCACCAGTTCCAAGCAAGGCGTAGGGTCAGGTAATGGTGTATCATACAGTGATACAGTATATCCAAAAGATTGGATGGTACCAATTGGTTTCTCCGACTGTCATGATCTCTAAGACTCGCTTAGAAAAGGATTCATGGTTTGCGATTTACATGGATTTACCCACGAATTCAAGCGGATGAGATTATCGTCATTATAGATTATATCCATCTACTGTACCAACCATTTCCCAACCGTTGAAACATCTTCAAACATTATCCCAGCATCCACGAATCCACCTTGCTCAAACAATTAGGCATCTAGACGAGCAAGGGCGGGAAATGTGCTTCGAAGACGAAGCGCAGCCACTTGGCATCGATATGGACATGGTTTAACCATTCCACTGGGAATATCCACTGGAAGATCATAAACATCAGAGGGCCCATGAGTTGCTTGTGTTACATAGATTGACACCTCCGTAGTGGTACTGATAATCATGATGTTATCATAACAAAAATATACTTAATGGTTCATCCCACTTAGTAAGTAGGTTATACTATAAGTATATTATAAGTTATAAGTGTATTAACATGTCTTAACCATATCTATATATATATAGTATTTATAGTTTTCCAGTGATGTCGCACCCAGTCTGGATCGGTTTGTTCATCGCTGGTCACGGCTGCAGGTTTGACATCCTGTTCGGAGTTGTGACTCGGAAAACGGTTTTAACATTTCGCACCGGCCTGGTGAGTTTCATGAAGTATGCTTCGCTATTATTAACTTACAAAAATACATGTATATATATACCTAGATAAATATACAGTATATATATATTTATATATATATAGATATAGAGATGGCATGTGTAATTGTATTTGATCTATCTAAGCTAAATCGAATCTAGTCTAATCCAATTCAAATCTAAATGTAACCTTCCTAATCTAATGGGTGGGTGGCTTGAAACTCCAGTAATACATAGTAATACGCGTTGTTTTCGCCTAGACCTTTCAGGATGATCATGGAAATGTCACCAATTGAAAACAAGGGAAACACAGTCGGCCGCCAAGCAACAGCTTGTACCTTTTTTCAGGCCTCAGGTCTTGAGCCAAATGCCCAGTTGCATTCGGCGGGTGCTTGTCGTCCATGTGTGTGTCATCCTTGCTA
>Ga0126342_10003405_pt1 | contig 26239 bp, 20 predicted proteins | sample Cyp1metagenome_FD_92528 | JGI IMG/M metagenome (GOLD analysis project Ga0126342, IMG submission 92528) | Coral microbial communities from Lord Howe Island, Old Settlement Bay, Australia - Cyphastrea 1 metagenome | ecosystem: Host-associated > Invertebrates > Cnidaria > Coral ...
ATATATACATATGTATATATATATATATACATATATATACATACATATACATATACATATACATATACATATACATATACATATACATATATATTTATACGTATATATATATAGATGTATATACACATATAATGGGATCTGCAAACTACCCGCTGGTAAACTAGCATAGCTATGGAAAATCACCATGGTTGATAGGTAAATCATCGAAGTAAATGGGCCATCGAACTACCATCGGACTTCGGTGGTTTACCTCGATTTTGACGATGAAAATCCCCATAAATCGTGCAGGATTTTCCGATGAGTCAGACCTCGAGGCCATGAAAACAGTACCAACGCCAGTTATCCATGTTTTGGTTCCCATGGTAAAATCCAAATGACTTTATGAGGATATTTTCGGACCTCGAGGTCATGAAAACATTGTTCGATATTGTTGGTTCCCATGTTTACCCACAATATCCCCATAAAGTCAATGTGGTTTTATGCCTCCATTTAGATGTAAATTTCCCAGGCTACCAGCAGTGTCCGAACCCCCTGTTGGTTGATGATTGGTTCGCGGCTTCTACTACCCAATATATCAGGGATGATCGTAATCCATGAACTGGAATGGAATGACATGTCGGATAAACCTATAGATATTCCCATATCGTTGGTTGTATTCCCCTTACATTCCAGGTTATTCACATCATATCCACATGACATATCCTCATTATCAGTTGCCACGCAGATTCGCGCTTCAGACACACCCAAACATACTGAATTTCTTGATCATCATTCCATGAAACCTCAATATTTTTCTGATCATTGATGAACCACCTAAAACAAATGATGAATTTCTTGATGCAAAATCCATTTTGCAAAAACTGAAACAACATATCTGGGTTTGTCTGAAAATGGAGTACAAACCATTGGTGAATCACCGTTTTCCTATTCAAATCTTGCCAAAAATCCCCAGACCCTATTTGCCAAAAACCGCCCGGTTTTGGGTAGTCTTCAGCCACAGAAGGTCCACTTAGCACCTCGTTTCAGTGATATATATGTATGTATATGTATAACGTTATATACACCCTGGTAAATTAACATAGACCCTGAAAATCACTTTTTTTTTAAATGGAAACTGGTCTTCCAACCCCTATCTGCCAGGGTCGAACTGTTAATTTTCCAGAGGGTAAGCTCAGTTGGAGTTTGGAGTTATCGTCCCCCTTTGGTTCTCATGTTTTGGCTAAAAACCTCCCAGTTGTGGCAGCAATTCCAGTTGTGATTTTCCGAGGTCTTCAGCTATGCTTCAGGGCCTTCGACGGGAAAGAGCACCTACATCCGGCACCTCTGTGAAGGTCGAGTTACTGTGAGGCGTTGCGCATCGGCCATGGCCATTTGCGGGGCTGGTGGGATTTTTTGTGGGAATCTGATGGGTTAAAGAAATGGTTGAAAAAATGGTTGAGAGTGGGAGAATGGGTTAAAAAAGGGCAAAAGACGTGGCATCATAGAAGAATCCCTAAGAATGGTGTGTCTCTTATGGTTTACTACCTATAATGATTGAATGGTGGGTTTAATATGGTTTCATAGGGAGAATATTGGAATATGGTTTCATAGGGAGAATATTGGGACGATCATAGGAAATGTGAGGAGTTAATACTTGCAAGGTGGTGCCCTCTACCTTCGCGATTCATCGCGAAGTTGGCTCGCAAATAACTGGGTGGATTTGATGGTTTATGGTAGATATGTATAGAACTAGTTACTCTGTTTTGTTAAATGGGGGATCCCCACGTCACCATAGGTTGTATATATGTATATATATATATACATATGTATGTGTAGATGATATATTGGAGGTCTATGTATACATATATATATATATTTACATACATATGTATGTATTTACACACACACATATATATATATATATATGTATGTATGTGTATATATATATATAGATTACATATGGGTTATTACTGCCTTCTCCCCCTCGTTGTGCCAGGTGTTTGTTGCACGAAGGCTTTCACCTCGGCACGCTGGTCTTGGAAGCGCGGAAGCAGATCGAGCAGCGACGAGGGCGTTCCATCGCCATACACATTGAGGCGGACGGGCGCCCGTATTGAACATGGCCATAGAAATAGTGAGTTTTCCCATAAAAATGGGATTTTATAGTGATTTAATGGGATTTTATAGTGATTTCATGGGATTTTATAGTGATTCAATGGGATATTAGTGGGATATACCCTCTGGTTAAACTAACATAACTATTGAACATGGCCATAGAAATAGTGGATATACCCATTAAAAGCATGGTGATTTTCCATAGGTATGTTAAATTTTTCCAGAGGGTACTATCATAATTCAACGGCCATTCCAGGATCCGATTGATTGGAGGTACCTACCATATATAAGGCCTATTTCTTAGGCCTATTTCAGGGAATATCCCCACAAAATATGGCCAAAAATATCCAAAAATAACGTACCTCCATTTTAGGATCCTGGAGATCTCCCATTGATATTGGTTGAGGAAATTTCATGGACCGTGGATCATCCCAAATATGGGACATATGGAGGTTTCCGCTTTCTCATGGGAGTACCTCTAGTTATCATCCATTTATTTCATGGATTTTCCATGAAATAACGCATCCAGCTCTTGGGATTTGCTTTCCCCATTTCAGGAAAGCTCCATGTCATTTTTTGGGATTTAATCAACCATTATATGGGCATATAGTCAGATAGCGATATCATACTCAATGGATTGGTTTTGTTGGGAAAATCTACAGGAAACCATCGATTTTCCCATGAAGATCATGGAGCTTTCCTGTAAAATTTTCCCTTATAAACCAGCCAATCCATTGATATACGGGGATACCCTCTGGCAACCAGCTCCATGGCAAACGCTGAGAGCGATTCCATTCATCGCAGCATTGCCGGCGGATTGAACAAAACATAACAAAACCATGGAGCTGATCACCAGAAGGTACTACTTTGAGATTGATCTTGTTATACCCTCTGGTATATAATGGGATTTTATAGTGATTTAATGGGATTTTATAGTGGTTCAATGGGATATTAATGAGATATACCCTCTGGTTAAACTAACATAACTATTGAACATGGCCATAGAAATAGTGGATATACCCATTAAAAGCATGGTGATTTTCCATAGTTATGGGAAATTGTTGTGCGGTATCTACGATTGGCCATGGTTCATGTTTACATAGCCGTGATTGAATGGGTGCTTTAGCTACACACAATGAGAAAATGTGACAAGTGACAAAAGAGATGGCGATGTCAACTAGGCATTTTTTTTTGAAGTGCAGTTCCACTTATAAGTGGATATACAACCAGAGTTGTAGGGGGTATATCGGTATATCCCAACAAGCATGGGGGTTTGTTGTTCACTATGGTTATAGCCATAAATCTGCGGCCTGCACCCCCAAGTGGGGAGTCACAACTGTGTCATAGCGACAAATCCATCGGGAATCTGGCCATGAAACAAGCCATTGAAGGGGAGAAAAGATGGTGGGTGAGCATCGTTTCATTGGATTCCGACACGAAAGATTCACCCGGTGTTATTATTATTATTATCATTATTCTTACTATTGTTTTTACTACTATTATTTTTTCCGACACCCGACACCACCCATTTAAGCCGATTTATTTCCGGCTTTTCCGCTGTGAATTTTCTCAGCAGTTCCTTTTTCTCCTCAGGTGAATGCCTACAGCGATCCGGTGATGACCAACACCTTCCTGAGACTGGTCCCAATAGTGGGCACCATTTTTTATTATCCCAATATTATCCAACAATAGTGGGATATCCAACAATAATGGGATATGTTTTGTGATAATATTGGGATAATATTGGGTTGTACTTGGTGCTTCATCCCAGTTAGTAAGTGGATTATAACCCCAGTTATTGGTGGGTCTGTAGCCATTGTTTTGAGGTTTTTGTCTTTGGATCTGACATGGGCAACAGCATATGCATACATCACTATGACTATGTATGTATGTATTGCAATGTAACGTAACGTAACGTAACGTACCGTAATGTAACGTAATGTAACGTAATGTAACGTAATGTAACGTAACGTACCGTAACGTACCGTAATGTAACGTAACGTAACGTAATGTAACGTAACGTAAGGTAACGTAACGTAACGTAACGTAACGAGACGCAATGTAATGTAACGTAGCGTAACGTAATGTAATGTAACGTAACGTAATGTAACCTGATGTAACGTAACGTAACGTAATGTAACCTAATGTAACGTGACGTAACATAATGGAACGTAATGTAACGTAACGTAATGTAGCGTAACGTAACGTAATGTAACGTAGCGTAACGTAATGTAATGTAACGTAACGTAATGTAACCTAATGTAACGTAACGGAACGTAATGGAACGTAATGTAACGTAACGTAATGTAACGTAACGTAACGTAATGTAACGTAGCGTAACGTAATGTAATGTAGCGTAACGCAATGTAACCTAACCTAACGTTACGTAACGTAATGGAACGTAATGTAACCTAACGTAATGTAATGTAACGTAATGTATTTGTGTGTATACACACATATTATATATATATATATATATCACGCACATGCCGCACTGAAAACGGTCAACTTTCAGCAGTTCTCCGTTGCTTTCAGGCGGCATCTGTTCCTCTGCCAAGTCCTGTACGATCCGCTTAGCGGCGACATGGTGCCAGTCCCGAGCGGCACGCAGATCCACGTGGAGATGGGAGCAGTGGTGGGCCAAAGGGACCTTCATAGCATGAGGACCCTGGGTGGTTTCAAGAGGTCAGAGGATGGAAAATGATGGGGGAAGATCCCGAGAGGTCCCTATTGTTGATGGTTCTATTTGTTATATCCCATGGGTTTTTTGGGTCATGAACCACTAACCAGTTCTACGTTTTTCAGTTCCAGTTATAAGTGGATATATAACCATGATTGAGCATGGTTATTGGGGCCCCATATCCCCAAATTATGTGGGTTTAGTTCACCACCTCCAAGTAGCTGCACTGCAAGAAGTGGTTGGTGACAAATATCACCCAAATGAGGTTTTCTGCTCGCAGTTGGAATTGGCGAAAAAATTGAAAAAAAACTCATTTGAGTGATAATCATTGCCCTTTTCACAGTTGTAACTGGGCTACAACTGGCTAAAGTTCCAAATCTGCAGGAGATACGCCACGGAAGAGTTCATGCGATCCCTCTTTCCATCAGCATCGGAGCTGAAATTGTCGTTGCTGTATCCCATTCTGAAGCTGGCGGCTGTGGACCGATCGAACGAGGTGCAACGACTGGGGTCACATGGCTGGGATTAGCTTATGGTAGACATATATAGCTGTAAATCATTTATAAGAAGGCCTGCCATTGCTGCCACAGCTATGTTAGTTTACTGGATCAATGCGAATAAAAAAGGATCCTAAAATGGAGGTACCGTACCATATTTTTGGCCATATTTTGTGGGGATATTCCCTGAAATAGGCCTAAGAAATAGGCCTTATATGGTAGGTACCTCCAATCAATCGGTTCCTGAGCTGGCCAGTGAATCAACTTGCAAACATTGGGGACATTGAACATGGTGAAAGGGGGCCGTGACATGATCCTGAAGAGCTCATCAAGCTGGGAAAGGTTGATGAACCCAGCGGTTGTTGATTGACAGGCTTGAAGTTACTAATTACAAGGTGGTGCCCCCCAGTTTTATTTGTTGGTTGTTGTTTTCCTGACCTAAGTCTAATTGTAATATGCGATGATCAACATAAACTCACAACAGTTATCATAATTTTACGCCAACTTCGCTACCATCAATCAGATAGATCAACTATCAATCGCCATTTTGCTAGTTCAATCCTCATTTTCACCCATGTTTGATGGTTAGACCTCCAACTTATCTGTCATAGACTCATGCAAAAGCTCATAAATCATCATGAATACCGTTAAATACATCGATCACCATTTTTGTTGGGTAATTCCATAGAAAAACATATTTTCCAACTTATCTGCGAACTGGGGCCGAACAAAATATGCAGTGCACCTGCACCAGGTGCAGAACTTTGAGCTGTTGGATTCAGAGGAGCACTTTGCGTTGAGCCTAGGTGGGGCTACTTGGATAGGACCTAGTTACTAAGTGGGTTGTAAGCATAGATGAAAGAAACCGAGTTATACACATTATGTATATCTATGCATAATATCAATATACTAAATTGATATACATGTACATGTATGTGATAGTTGATAGAAACATGTCATATCAGTTGTATCTAATATTATATATGATATATGATATATGATATATGATATATGATATATGTATATATACATACATGTATATGTATGGGAATCTCCCAAGCTGTTGCTTGTAGGGTGAGAATTTTCGAGCCAAAGGTGAAAGGGTCATGAATACAGGTAGGAACACCCATTTTTCAATGATGCAAAAGAAAAGTCAACTACTGGGATAAATGATAAGTAATATAGATATAGTAAATTGCAAGATTTTTTTTTTTAATGTACAGATATGATATCTATTAATATGTATTTCATAGATATGGTATTTAATATACAGATGGTAATCTGGTGATAGGTGATTAATGGTGATTATAACTATCACCAGATAGGATACCATCTGTAAAATGATGATCGTAAAGGAGGATCATCCCACGGATCGTGAAAGTTTTTTTTTACGCCACCAAGCGGTTTTTTGAAGGTCCCTAGCAAGCGGAGTATCCCCTGGTCCTAAGTGGCTTATAAGCCCAGTTTTTCCTCGCCACCTTTGTGGGATGATATTTGTACACTGGGACCTGGAAGGCCTCATTCGGCCAAACTGGGCCTTTTTTTTACCCAGTTTGGCGGTGTTTATCTTGACCGGCTACTAGCCGTGAGGGATTCACAACATGACCACGCTGTGTGAGGCCATAGCAACTATATGGGCCCAGATAAGGCGAAATCACCAGATGTTGGATCTTCACACAATTTGGATGGTCCATTTTTTAATAGCACTGTGGTAATGTAAACCCCGGTTTTCTTTCGAATTTCCCTCCCCAGTGATTCAGTTGAAGAAACCCGGAAGGTGAAGATGGCCCAGTGCATTGGAGTGTCCAATGCGATTTCTGTGGGGCGTCACCAGTGCGTGGGGCATGCTACAGATGCGTAGACTGCGAAGACTTTGATTTCTGTGAGAGGCAGGGAACATTCACCCGAAAATGGCCAAATGTTCAAGTGATTTTCCCATGAAAAATGGTGATTTTCCAAAGGTTATGTTGGTTTACTGGAGGGTATACCGCTATACCCCACGGAATTGCACATTGAAATGGGCGAAATGATGATAAAGCATGGTAAACCTGTGGATTTTGAGGTAGACTATCTGACTATCTTTGGCTAAAGCCATAAGGTACGATCACAAGTGGCATCGCCCATGTGAGCTTCGACCAAAAAACAGTTAGATGCACCCCTCAAGCGCTGGAATGCCGTGGAAACCCTGGAAATCTCCCTATTTCGCGCGCTGTCAAAGAACACACACAAAAAAAACTTGCAAAATGAAGAAAACCCTCTGGTGACTTCATGCTTTCGAACTGGAAAAGGACAATTTTTTTAGTTCGGTAAATCATCATTTTAATCATCGATAAATGGGCCGGACAGTGGGTTAAATACCTATAGTTAAATAGCCAGAGGGTAGATTCATTGAAATCTCCAGTCCGTCTAGGAATGACCGAGTTTCTCACCTGAAGTTCGTCTAGTAGTGAATGGCTGACGTACAGTATCTTGCGTCTTATTCTAAAAGGATCATACCTTAGACTTGATCTGGAATATCATGTCAGGACTTACTCGCACAGTATATGTAATCCACAAAAAGATAGAAGCGTGATATACATGTGTATATATATAAACTGAGCATAGTTCACCAAATATCATTGATATTCCTTTCAGAATACTTCCATGGAATGACAATGAAACACCATAGTCATATGGCCACGTTCACTGCTCCTTTTGGCCATTGCTGTCCCCATGGCAGGTGCTATGCCCAGGGCGCTCAGGAACAGCACGACCCAACGCATGAGTTCCGGCTGCGTAAAGCGGTGGCGTTGCCGTTTCGAGTGCTGCAGGCCTTTTTGCAGCCCTTGGAATTCTTCCAAGTTGGGGACGTGACTTGGGAATTTTGAGCATTTTGAATGAAGATTTTGTTTCGTTTTTTGGTTTTTGTTTTTCCCTTTAATTAGAATTGCTTTTGTGGTTTCCGAGTACATTTTCTTGTTGCCAGTTGGATGAATTTTCAAAAACTCACCTATGTTTTCAGTGGGTACGAGTGGATTTTCACTGAGAGCACGGGGCGCTTTTGCCGATGATAAGCATACGATTGTTACCTACAGGAAGGACCCCCAAGTTATCAGTTGGTTGCCCATCTAAGTACTCCGATATATCCACCACAAATCGATCAGTTAGCCTTAGTCATACACTAAATGAGCTAATTTTTTGGGGCATATGAGTTTATAAAGTGTTATTTACCAATGATTGTCCAATGTTTCCGCATGATTTTGAGGTTCAGAGATGCCTCCTGGATGTTCGCGAAGACGACCTGAAGACTCTGCACCTTCTACAGCAGGAAGCGGAATTCTATATCCCGCCTTCGCTTCAACCTCTGGTCAAGGCCTATACTGAACATCTGGCAGGCAGGGCACGAGATTTTTTGAGGCTATTCTACTAATCCAAAGTTCCAAGGTCATCCACGTACCATGTTCATCGCTCACCAAGATTTAGACCCCGACAATTGTCGCCTTTACAGCCAGCATATCCTCGGAAGTAGCATGGCTGGGCAATATATGGTATAATTTAATCATCAGCAAACCTGGGTTCTTTTCCACCAGCTTAAAATAGTAGCTGGATAGAACTTGACAACATCTCTTCGAAAAAAAACGCAGTCGCTATGTTCACCTACCAATCACATTTCTTTTTTGCATATCGAAGCTTTCAATATTCTACAACATGGCTTCCGCAGCTGCATGCGTTGCCCAAAAGATCGAACATTGAATCCCTGTCATTTTGGTGTGGATTTTCTTTTTTTATCAGTTTGGGTACCTCCACTCCACAATGTTCTTGTTCAAGTGTAGGGTACCCCCACAAAATTTCACCTGGAATCCATATTCATGGCCATATTCAAGATCGGAGACAGATCAAGGTTTAGTTTCAAACCATCTCAGCTATCAGTAATTCCTCAGACAAATCAACTATGAATCCCAATTTTTGCGAGTCAAATCTACATGTTCCCTATTTCTCATGGTCAATTCTTCCTTTTTGTTGTAGACATTCAGAGCCCAACATGGAGTTCCTGACCAGGTCAGCTTCCTGGGGCCCCTGACAGCTTCAACATCGACGTGACGCACTTGAGCAATCCAGACAGTTCTTTGGCGCCGCTGGCCCCGTTGCTGTTGACCCCTGAATTTTTTCGGGCTCTGTTGACCCCTCCAGTGTCGAACTAAACGTGGCTGGAAATCCTGCGGTCGGAGGTTTCCTATTTTTGGGAACATCATCGAACTAAATGATGGATTGTCCAGCAAGCCATGGAGCTGACTACCAGATGGTAAATGTCTTGTCTAATCTTGAAACTGTGAGAAAGTAGCTGTTGGAGATGATATTTTTTGACTACCTGGTTTCGCATTTTTAAATGTCATCCTACCAACCATCAGAAAACTGGATGATTTACAGTAACATCATTTAACATGATTTTACCCTCACATGATCTTTGGAAATGTAACCTTACTGTCTGAATTTACCAGAAGGGTCACACCCAAGGCACTCCCGTCCAGTTGACCATCCTTTTTCATGAGAATTCAACCCCACTATATAAGTATCATGAACTATGATGAACACTTATATAGTGGGGTTGCATGATACTATATATAGTTAGCTAAGCCCAGTTAAATACTAGTGGGGTTGAATGAACTATGGAGTTAGCATAGTTATCCCATGAACTATGTTAGCATGAGTTAAACACTAGACATGGGATTGAAGATTTCTCCTCCCGAAATCAAACGTGGCTGGTCCTGAGTTTTCCACCAACGAAACCTTCATTTATAGGGGAAATGATTTAACGTTCGATGACCGGAGGGTAAATGAGGCATATGTGATGATGTTGATCCCCAGGCTGGGATGTTGGTTGATGAACAGAGCGGTTGACCCCCGGTATGCACAGACGCTTCATTGATGATCAACCGCCAGGAGCCTGTTGTTTTGATGGGGATTCAACCGAACCAAGGGTGCCCCAATGGTTAACCCTTCCTGGGTTTATTTTGGTCACGTGGCTGGGGTTATTACCCTCTGGTAAACTAACATAGCTATTGAAAATGGCCATTTATAGTGGATTTTCCCATTAAAAATGGTGATTTTCCATAGTTATGTTAGTTTACCAGAGGGTATATCATCCCCCATGAAGCCCGACAGGTTCGTTGGCCGTCTTATTGGCGTTTGCTCTTGATCGATGCCAGTTGCAGGTTGACTTGACACGAGCCCATCAGGACATGATCCTTCGACGTGTTGGAATCTTGGCCGATTGGATGGCGCGATCTCATACCTTCAGTCATTCCACTGGCGGTGCGGCCAACCGCTTGGGGTCCCTCTTGATGGAATGTGTGGTGGTGGGATTGCAAAAACTGGTGCTGGGAGAGGAGGTGTGCCTACATCTGGTGGTGCCCTATGCTCGAAAGACCGAACAGGAGGATTTCTTGATTTGCCCAAGAGGATTTGACTTTTTTCTCAGGAAATCCGTGGGGAATCTATGGGGGATAGGTTCCATTTTTTGGGCCCTGGAGGGCAGATCCCAGGACTTCTTGATCTTTGTACCCGCACTTTTCGGAGAACATCTCGAAGATAGCCATTGCAGTCATGGGCCAGGCTGTGCATGCAATTTCCTCAGGTCCCAGTTGCTTGAGCACTTTCCCAACCGAGTCCTGGATTTGCATCGGTGTAATTTGTTTCGTTTTTTTAATCACAAGAAATGGAGAATTCGGACTGTAAAACTCACTTCAATGGCCATTTCAGGAACCTAAATTGGAGGTACCTATCATATATAAGGCCTATGTAAGGCCTATGTAAGGGAATATCCCCACAACATATGCCCTTATATGGTACAGTACCTCCATTTTAGGATCCTGGATTTCCCATTGTGTCACTGGATGTTGCCTTCTTCTTTATGCCCCAATCCATAAATCCAAGGAGAAGTTGTGGCGCAGTTATCAGTTTATAAACCCATCTAACTTATAAACCATCGTAAATTATGGTGACACGTCGTGACCTTAGAATCATGGTGAATGTTGGTATAGGGGAATCCCCATAGCTGGCCTTCTGGTGAGTGAAATATTATCCAGATTATCCAGATTACCAAATATTACCCTCTGGTAAACTAACATAACTATGGAAAATCACCATGCTATTAATGGGTAAAAATCCACTATTTCTATGGCCATTTTCAAGTTCGCAAACTGTAAACGTTTACCAGGCCGGGTACCAAAGTTACCCAGATCCATGGGGTACCAGCTTGACCAACTTATTGGTGCTAAGTTCGTAGGGAATGGATGGGTTGCTGATCCACTGGCTAACGGTCGAAATTTCATAATCCCAGCAACCCCCAGCAACCCATCCAGCAACCCTACGAACTTAGCACCAGTAAGCCAAGGAAAATATGGTGAAACCATGGAAAAAATGCTGGACATGTACGGACATGTATGGACATGTCCTAAAATGGATGGTTTATAATGGACTAAGCACCATGTTTAGCGCCAAGGAGTCATGATTCCAGATCTCTATTGTACGGATTTGTTGGAGACCGCCTTGCACGATGAGATTCAGGGCATTGAAGCCTTGTCCTGCGCCTTTGGACTTAGCCATGAAAGGGTGGAAACCATCATTGCGGAGGAGCCCAATAAAGAAGGAACATGTTGAACATGGTGAGTCAAAACCCCTATGATTTCATATTAGGTTCTAGGGATTTTTTGGTGGTTAAGATCGATTCATGGTTTCTAGATGTTTCTAGTGATTAATAGTGATTCATGGTGATTCATCGGGATTCATAGTGATTCATGGTTCCTAGTTACAGTATACATATATACAGTAGTTATAATATGTTATAATCGTCATAGCCATATTGGTAGCTATCAGTGATCAGATAAATCAACCATCGATCCCCATTTCCCCTCATTTTTGATGGTTAAATCCTCAACGTATCATCGCAGGAGGGTTACATCTTGACCCGAGACTTCACGGCGAAAATCTTGGAACTCCTGGCACGGAGAAAGAGTCGGGTGCCAACCATTTTGGTGGGCGAGAGTGGCACTGGAAAGCCCTTTGGCGGCAGCCGGTGAGCACAGCCGGCGTGCGGGGAAAAAAACTTGGTAACTGTGAAAGCCAGTCGGGAGATACCCCAACAATAGGGTGAAAAAAAAAACTCGCTGGGATGCACCCCCAAGTGGAAAGTATATATATATATATATCTATATGTATATTCAATGGGAATTCCAGGATCCTAAAATGGAGGTACGTTAGTACCATATTTTAGGCCATATTTTCTGGGGATATTCCCTGAAATTTAGGCCTAAGAAATAGGCCTTATATATGGTAGGCACCTTCAATTTAGGTTCCTGACATGGCCATTGATCAATTATATCCAATCTATATACTAATCTACTAATCATGAAATATACTCATCGTGACATCAGTTAGGTTCCTGACATGGCCATTGATATATACAAGGTAGTAACGGATGGCCCTTGGCGCCTCCTTTTCCGATTCTGTGCCGATTTCAACCCGTGGCCCGACGGCTCAGCGGTACCCATGGCGTGGCATGTCTTAAATCCTCTGAATTAAAACATGGGGTGCTGGGAAATCATCAATGGAAAGCGGAAACTCCTCATCTAGTGTTATTGATAAAGATTATTATCGTTTGGTTAAAATATATTCATAACATCCCTGGATAATATGGGGATATATTTATTCATAACACTTTTCCCTTATATTCTGGTTGGTGGTTTGGAGCATTTTAATTTTTCCATTCAGTTGGGAATTTCATCATCCCAACTGACGACCTCATCTTTTTCAGAGGGGTAGGCTCAACCACCAACCAGTATTTCATGACATGTCCCCGTAAATGTCCCAAGTTGCCGACGCAAAAAGATAGACCTCCAGGGTTCACAAGAGGTGCAGTAGATCAAAGGAGATCGATCATCTCATCTAGTGGTATACCACATACCAAGGAAGATTGGTATATCAAAACCATTTGAAGAGCAAACACGATATACCAAACCTTTAGGATACCAAGAAGATGCGGTATACCAAACCCCCACCTCTCGTTTTAAAAATGATGAATTATAGCCACCCAATTGGGTGGGGAATTGGCCATTTCCCCCCTTTCGCTATGTTTCCCTTGAGCTCCGCATCCCAGGGAGCAGTCCCTGACCCAAGGACTCGTGCACTGGAATTGATGATGCGCTTGCTGGTGGAGAGTGAGGAAGTTCGACCATCATTGATTCAGTCCTTGTTCGACTACATGAAGCAGAAACTGCGCGATGCCAAGGAGATTTTTGGCCGGTGGAAGCTGCTGGGAAACCCGCGTAAACCGCAATGGTCGATACCCAGCTGGCATCTTTGGGAACGTATGTAGATGTGTTTATATGGGTTTTATCGACGGTAGAATCATCAACGATCCCGTTGCCAAAGAACAGTGAACTGATCTTCGCTGCAATGTTCCAAAGGTGGACACATGACAATTACTGCGCGTCGATGTCTCACGAGAGAGACCATGTTGAGTGATGGTTATGATTTTATATCATCTTCTGGTTGGTGGTTTCGAACATTTTTTTCCAGATATTGGGAATAAACATCCCAACCGACTAATATTTTTCAGAGGGGTTCAAACCACCAACCAGATCATTATAATCCACCCTAAATCCAGTCATTGTCCTAGTTGATCAATCAACAATCTCTATAATCAGCATCATAATTACAAGTCAACGTGTTTGTAAATCAAAAGAAACCAATCTTTTCAAATCCCCCTCCGGTGGAACGTGCCCTCGAAATCAAATCACTACTTGCATGTGCATCCCACTTAGTAAGTGGCTTATAATCCGTATATATATACATATTCATAACATTTCAGAACCCATATAATCCCGTATATAAGTGGGGATATTCTGTACATATATATATATATTATATATACTGTACATATATATAAATATATTATATATATATACTGTATATATATATGTATAACTGGGGATGAACCCCATTTACATCCATTTCCTGGGGCTCGCAGCCCCAAGTACAATGATGACCGATTACATTGACGCCAGGATGCTTCTCCCAGTGATGAAGTGCTGGGACAGGCATCGAAGATGCACAAAGAGTTGACCAACAGAGAGAGCCACACGGAAATTCTGTACAATGTGAGGCCCCCGTTCGATAGCTAAGTTGGTTTATAATTCCAATAACTATGGTTTATGGTACGCAAATAACTATAGTTACTGGGGCGAATCTAAACCAACTAACATCACTGGGGGGCCTCACATTGTAGGTTTTGCTGGTCGATTGCAGTATTCTTGTTGGATTTTCCTGGAAATCCATCAAACATGATGATTTCATGATGCTTTCATGGGCATCTTTGATGGGATTTCATGATGATTTCATGGGATAGAACCTACTTGGTGGTTGCAGTGAAAAGGTTACTTTTAATGTGGACAAAGGCTTGGTCCAAGGGGAAGGAGGATGGAGTTCAAGTTAAGGAAACCACACCATATGCTATGTATCTGGTGCCCAGTGAGCTTAATCGCTAAGTTGGTGAACATAAATCCAAGTTCACTATGGTTTATGATACTCGTACTTCTAAGATCTTCTAAGTATAGATAGTCTAGTTTTCATAGGATTCACAAAGCAACATTCACATCACTGGGCCCCACATGGATCGGATGACGAAGCCACTGAGGTCGATGTTCTGCGGAAGATTTTGGACAGGGTTCTGGAGCGAAAGTTCTCAGTGGAGGCTTTTCAGGAGCCCCCAGCCTTGCCAGCCTTGCCAGCTGTATTCAGTGGGTTTAGGTAGGGACTTGGAGGATCGGACGACTCCGAAACTGGTGAAACTGCTCAGTTTTTTTCAAGCACCCACGTAAACGTACCATATGTTTGGTATTCCCTGAAATGGACTGGCCTAAAAAATAGGCCAAAAATATATGGAATCGGTACCTCCAATCCTGAAATGGCCATTGACGAATGGAATGATCATCAAAAACCCAACTCAGGTTTCGTGACGAATTCTCTGCACTACAAAGTTACGGGTGATATTTCAAGACTGATGCAGATTTTGGTTTTTAGCAGCAAACCACTTTTTGGTACTTGATTTTGAATGATTCTGAGCCATACTCCAATTGGGCAATATACTTTCTTGCTGGCATCATTTGACGTGGTCAAAGGGTGCACAGCCAATTTCAGGCGGTATCATCCAAGCTTCAGGTCAACATAGCTCTTGTAGATTTTTTTGGTGCCGATCAAGTGGGCTGTGCTCAAAGTACCAATGGCTACCAATGGCTACCAATGGCTACCAATGGCTACCAATGGCTACCAATGGCTACCAATGGCTACCAATTACTACTGCACCAGTTGATAGGTGGTTTATCCCATGATTTCTGGGTTTCAATCATCCGTTTGGTGGTGCAGGATTTCGCAACCACCCCCCTAACGCTTTGGGGGGGCGTTGTAGTAGCTATAGGATTAGCATATGCCATGATAGGAGCCCCTGTAAACTTGGACAATGGGATGATCCCGATACCATGCTGCATTTTGCTGTCGCTTTGTCAATCCCACCACTAAAGATACATAGTGGTGCCCCAGTTCGATAGCTAAGTTGGTTTATAACTACAATAAGTGGGACTTATGGTAGATATATCGAACTAGTTGATGGGGGTTATAAACTAACTTAGAACTGGGGGGTACCACATTGTAGACACCCCTTCATGGGAGACCCTATACTAAACCAGGTTTTGTGCCCACTGCTACACTATGAAGGGGATTATATTATCTAAAAAGTATGTCATACGCGTATTTCTGAATCATCAATAGCCCAAATAGGGGTGCATACAAAACAATATAAATAACTTTCCATTTACATTTCCTGCGTCAAAGGGGTACCCCTTGCTGCCATGCACATTCTCGAATTTAGAGGCGTTGAAAATCTGGCAACCAATGGCTATCATCTCTAACAGTTGTAGAGGCAGCCGCCGCCTGTGCAACCCACTGGTCCAGAGCCTCCGAAGCGGCCGGACTCGGCGGCGGCCGCCGCCGCGTAAAAAGCGATCGAATTGCTGTACCACTACAAATGCTAGGGCTTTGCAAAACATCGGAGGGTACTCCTTGTGTTTAGAAGTACAAAAATTGCTGGCTTCATGCTTCCCAATTGCCAGTGCAAAACTGTACATGTCCTTGCGAAGAATGGGAGACTCCAGGCCAGGAGCCCAGTAGGTTTAACCGCACTGGCGCCCCATCTGTATTGTTGCACACAATGCAGAGCTAAGTCACACAGCTGCAACAAAGTCTGAATCATCGCACTTGTCCAGATGCTCGGTCGGTTTTTGTAAAAACGGAGGAGCCGGATGCTCGGCCACATAGATCCCACCAAATGCGATATGCGCAGTCAAAGCGCAAACGCATTGCAAAAAGAAATTGCTTCCAGTATGACACTTCCGCAGATAAGCCATCCAAGCCAAACAACTTCGCAAAGGAGCGAAGAGGCCGAGGCCAGCGAACTGAATCATCAGGTGGGAGAGTGAACCGTGCTTCGCTGAACGTTTCACACGGCGGGCCGCATAAAGTTCCTGAGATTCTTCCAGCAAAGTAGCATTCTTCGAGAGCCTTCCAAGAGACGGTATGATGCAATAAATTGCCGTATTCCAACGATACCGCAGTATTGAGGGACAAGATCACCACGCGCCAGGGTTTATGCAGAGCAAATTTTTGAAGTTCCATGTGAAAATCCCCAGTGCGCCTCCTTCCACTAAAAGGTGAACAAAGAGGAATGCAGGAACATCAGGTAATGATCTGTAGAGAGGGCATGACAACCTCAGGTACGGCAACAAAGCGACACTGCCTCATGGGCGCACTCCAAGCTTCCTGTTCTCCGTAGGGACGTGGCACCTCTTCCTGGATCTTGGTAGTGACCTTTGGGTGACGTGTAGGACATTGGGGGCCCATGGCCTGCTGTCGGTGGGCTTGCGGAAGTGCACTACTACGCAAGGCTGAAATGCGGGACAAAAGTTGGAATCTGGGCAAAGCAGCCACAAATTCAGCATACATATCCTCTACACCATATTCAGCCTGTCCATCTAAAAACTGCACCACAATGTCCGGCAACCAATGATCTCTTCAGGCAAGAAACGCAAATTGCACCCACTCATCTATGGCAAGGTCAGTGGTCTCTAGTGTAGTACACATAGCGTCTAGCCAAGCCTCCGGCAGCAGGCCCTTCTCAGAATCAGAGGGGCCCTGTGGGTAAAATCGCTCAAACCAGGATTGTGTAGCTGAAGACAAGTCATCTCCCAGGTCAGCTCCACTCTGCATGGGATCAGTGGGCAGTGTGGACAGCTCAAGCTGGCTTAAACAACTTTCCAGCTCTTGGGACCAAGCTGCGCGCTGTCGCTCGACAACAGTGACTTGTTCAATCATCGGTCCTGCAGTCTGCAAAGCTTCTCGTCTTGCCAACCCTAAAACATCAGCTGGAAAGGTCGTAGACTCATATTCTACTGACCGCCCTTGACGTTGCAGCGCTACAAAACAAGGATTGTAGCCCAGGCGGTTTGGAATGTAAGAGAGATGCTGTTGTAAGCGTTGCGTGGTCCAGCAATATCGGCCACAATGCAAACATGTTGCCCCTTGGAGGTAAGGTCTCTCAGGAGAGAATATCTGATGCTGCTGCCTCTGATGGGCGAGCAGACCCCGATTCGTATGAAAACCTCTACCACAAAAGCAAGTGAAGGTACATTCCTCTGGCACCAACGGGAATGGGTCCGGTTGGAACTCCGCCCCCACGCTGCGTAAAGTGGCAAAAATTTGGTGGTGAAATTTGTGAATATCTGCCATGATATGCTCTTGCTTCTTATGGATGCGCACGGCACGATGGACTAGCGCACGCCAATCTTTGCCTCCAGCCTGCCACATCTCAAGCAGAGGAGTCATGTCCGATGCCCACCCTGCCGGCAAGGCTTGCGGCAACACATCAGAGACCCATAGCAAGTCTGCCCTCAAGCCTTCCAACCATGAATGAGGAGAACGTGCAAATGCCAAATGCACCAGATGATGCAAAAAGAAAGGGCCAACCGAAATGAGGCGCTGTGCATAAAGGAAACGGTCCAGTGCTAACCGTGCCCGGACCCCAACAGTGTCCACGGCTGCAAGAACATGTGCCGTGGACATTGACCAGCGTTCTGGAGTCACTCGCATCACTTTTTTGAGCAAATTGGTCAGAAAACCACTAAGGCGTTGCAATTGCTTGGGCGTAGGCGTGCTCCACGACCCAAGGCCAAAGAAAAGCTTGGTCCCTACTAGGGCTTGAAAAAGTTGCAGGCGGGTCTTCAACGGCAGGTGCTTGTTGGTTAGCAGTGGCTTTGCAAGATGCACGAATGCCGCTTTGGCAGCTCCAATGCGACAACGAATCTCCAAGTCGAGCCCATGGTCTGACGTAAAAACAATGCCTAAATGTTTGTTGGCAGGCAAAATGTAGCCATTGTTCATCCCTATCTGCAAACGAACATGCAATGCCTGGTTTTGCAACAAGCTGATACTGCTGCCGCTGCGCTTTTCCCTTGGAATGAAACAACAGCGCTGGTTTTCCCTCGCGCTTGGTCGTGCATGTAGCTTTTCACTTCTGCCAGTAGCCTTTGCAACAATGGGACCAAATCCTGTCGGTGCTGCTGTTTGGCTTCGAGATTCTCGGCAAGCGTTTTTTGGGCTTGCTGAGCGCTTTGGTAGCAGAGTGGAGGCCTTTGGCCACATCCTTTACCGCATCCCTCTCGGCTTTCTCGATCATATCCTTCACATTTTGAGGCCGCGTACCTTCGTCTGGGTAGGCTTCCTTGAGGGCCTCTGCCATAGCAGCAACATCTTGTGCTGACTGGACCAGTGCATTGGCTGATGGGAATGGATGCAAACTTGAGGCCGCTGTCTCTGGTGCCGGCCACGGTGGGGCCGATGGGGCAAGTGGACCAAAGGGCCATGCAGTAGCAAAGGAATCTCCAATGCCCTTCCCTTCTTTTCCTTTTGCTTCTGATGCCTTGCTTTTGCCCTTCCGATTGCGTGGGCTTTTGGTTCTTGGTCTTGATGCCGAGTGTGGCCTTTGGTTCGACCATGATTGATCCTTTTCCCCTTGCTTCCAGTCCTGATCCCATGTCTCCCAAATGTCTCGGTAGACAGAGGATTGATATGCCGGTACCGTCTTTGGCTCGGTGCAATGCCTTGTGCCGTAGCTCCAATGAGCATGGCACTTTGGACATGTGGTGTGAACTTTCTAGTTCAATCTGTGGCATGTGCCACAATGCCATGGATAGGCTTCGTCCATATCCGCCATGGCGTTGCTGATCTTCTGTAGGAAAATATGGTCTTTGGAATGGTGGCGGCTGAGAATCTTGTGTACCTGTTTGAGTGTCTTCGCACCCAAAGGTCGCACTCCTGTGCGATTTAGATACCAACCACGTCGAGCTTTCGCACGATCTCTGCGTGCTTTCCTCCTCAATGTCAAAATTGATGGCGCAATTGTGGGGGAGGTCAAAGATAATGACAAAGAGCAAGAGAGTAAAATTGAACACATCAATTGTTTCAGCGGAAGACAATGACGCACTGAACTCAGTCGACAAAGAACCTCTGAAAAACCCAAAAGGCCAATTTAACAGCAGCTGATGGGTATAATTGATTGCAAGCGTAGACCTCGCAGGTAGAATTAGTTCAGGAAAATCACTGACCAAACTGTACCCGGTTGTCAGCCCCCGCAGTGCCAGAAAATATGATCAAAGTTGTAAAGCACAGGAGGCCTATCGAAAGGCAGCTGCTGCGTAGCAAAATCCAAAGACAGGGTTTTGGCACTGGCTCACCCCAAACCAAGAAGTGCCCGCGGGGTAAGGATACAAAGCAATCCCCCGCTAAGGCTTATGGCGCGGTTCTACCTCAACCTAAATTGGGCGACCTGAGCCAAACTTGAGCCAAAATGGCTATGGATATAAAAACTATGAAGATAAATAAATAACTATTTTTTCACCAGGCATGTGAGGCGAGGCTCGTGCCGTTCATGCAAGCCAGGTTTCCATTTATACCCTCTGGCTATTTAACATAGCCATGGACAAGGGTCCATTTATAGATGGTTTACCTTTTACCCATCAAAAAGTGTGATTTTCCATGGCTATGTTAAATAACCAGATGCTATATATATATATATACATATGATATATGTATATAAAAATAAATACATACATAAATAAATAAATATATATATTTATATTTATACATATATATATATATATATCATACATACTTACTTAGTGGCAGGTACGGCCCTTGGACCTTGGGATATCCCAAAACAACAACCCGCCAGGAGGCGTTGAGCCACCAAGATCTCTATGAGTTTCAAGACCTGCCAGTGCTTTGGCAGAAAAACTGGCAGCAACGGCCCTGGGAGTCCCGTACGGCTGGACCAAGAATGGTTTATGATGGTTAAAAATGTGTTCAACCATCATGTTTAATAGTGGTTAATGGTTGTTAATATTGGTTAATACCCTCTTGTAATCAGACTTGGCTTGATGGAAAATCCACCAATTATTCCGATGGCTTTCCCTGCGAACGAAACCTCCATCAATGGAGGATTTACCACTCCCAGCCACACTTGAGGACACCGGAGGGTACGGCTGTGATTCTCATCAAAGTCCCGATCTATTCCTATCCTGTATCCCCATTAATGTCAACCCTGGATTAATAAACCCCTAGGCTGTTTAACTGGGAAAGTGCCATTTAATTATCAAATCATGTCTATTGGGGGAATACCCCCCTAATTAATAAACCATGGTTTGTTAATCCGGGGTTGACATTATATCTCCATGATATCTTCCACTTTTGGGGATAGATTTCAATATAAACATCAATCTTTCCATTATCTGCTGCACTTGAAAGATTTGGGATCATATCTCCACCCTATCTCCATTACCCCCATCAATTGTATCTGGGTAAATTATAACGACCTCACTGGAATGATGGGAATTGGATTCGGGTAACTATCTCAAACTAGCCAAATGTTTCAGATTGTGATGAAATTTACCATGCGTTATATGCACATATTTTCCATAGCTTATCCCATTATTTGAACGGCTTATGTTAAACTATGGTTACTATTGTTGGCAAAACAATAATAAACCATTCCGAATTTCACCATTTGTAGGTGGTATAAACCATGCCCAGTCATGGGTGGTTTATGGCACTGTTTTTACCAACATTAATTATATTGTAATCATACCGTTTTACCACAGTTAATACCATTATATCACAGTTAATATGATAAACATTTCCATATGGATCCATTATACCAATTACACCATTATCCACTATAATAACATTATAACATTATACCACAGTTGATATGATATATACCATTATACAATTAACCACTATGAATCCCTAGAGTATAAAATCATTGGAACATAAATAGCATAGAACTACTGAAATAAATATCAGATTTATAGTAATAAAATCCGAGTATAATAACATAATAACTTTTAACATTATACCGTTCACCATTCGGTGGATGAAAGAAAATCCTGCACCAGTTGATAGATGGTTTATCCCATTATTTATAGGGTTTCAACCATCCAAGGTGGTGCAGGATTTCTTCCATGCACAGTAGTATAACATTATATACTATGGTATATGGTAGTATTATTGGTATATTATATATGGCTAATTATACCACTATGAATCCCTATACATAGTATACCAACATATACTATATATATATATATACTATAGCATGATACCATGTTAACTATGCATTACCCTCTGGTTATTCAACGTAGCTATGGAAAATGACAAATTTCCAGATGATGTATGCTGATTTACCTTTTGAAAATGGTGATTTCCCATAGCTACGTTAAATAATCAGTTGGTATATACTATGAATTCCTAGAACAATAGTATATCAAGTCTCACCAACAATTATATCATCCTATACTATAGTATATCAAACTAGTATCATCATATCAGAAATATCACCATAGTATAAAATTTCTAGAACAAAAATAGAAACAACATGATAACCCATTTTTACAGCATATCGTCATATCAGAAATAACAATTATACATAGTATAACATTCCTAGAACAAAAACCGAGCCCCGAACCGTGGACCACCGATCCTCCAGGCGCCTTTGTGGACCCGCAGGGAGCTGCTGCAGTGGCTGTTGGCGGAGCTCAGGGGCTCACGCCGCTTCGACGTGGGGCGGCGTCTTGGCATGGAGATCCATGATTTCCATGGGGGATTTGAAAGGGAAAAACCAGGAAAGACCCTGGGATTTACTAGAAAAAAATAAAAGAAATCTCTAAGAGACATTGTTTTTTGGGAGATTAGAATAGGATTTGAATGGAGAATTAAGGATGATCATAGGAATTCAATTCAATGTGCAAACATAGCATTCAGCGATGGAAATCCATGAATGTTGAGAATGATCTACTTTCATGGTGGAGTTTCCATGTGTTGGCTGGAGAATATGTGTTGTTTTTGGATGAATGGATTAAGGTAAAAGCAAGAGGGAAATTCAGTAAAACCCGCTTGGGTATAGCTTATGAGAAGCAACCAAAGAATCAAACATCGAGGTGTCGTTTATACGGCTGCAACCTTCAAATAGCAAAATTGGACATGGTTTGTTTTCTGGTTTAGATCCATTTTTCTTGGTATATACATGTAAACCCTCAAATTGTCAAGTTGGATGTGGTTTTGATTTTTTGATATATTTAATACGATTTTAAAGTGTTGCCTTCCACTTTTACCACACATTTGAACGTGCCCCTCAATCAAGTGTTAATCTCATGGACAAATGCACTCTGGGAATCTGAAACGGTCTTCAGATTGGGTATTTGAGGATATGTATTTTGAAGTTATACAAATGTTTTTCCAATTTTGGGATAATATTACCATCAGTACACATACTGTGTTAAGGTTGTTGGCAATTCTGGCTGTTAAGACCATGGTTCATCACATTAGTGACCGCAGTACAACCATACAATATAATTTTGTAACATTATCACCATATACCATATTATATAAATTAGATATGCCGCTATTCTTCGTACAATGTAAGCATCATATATGAACAAATATGGAATTGTTACACATTGTACTGCAATCATTTTGCTACAAAACATACACACTGTATAATTATAAACTATGCAACCATATATGATAACCAGCATATTATTATCTATCATTGAACAACACATCACATTCATAATGATTCTTTGTTTTTATATCAAAAAATGCATGGTTAAGTCACTATTTGTTGTTGATTACACACTGCCATTTTTTGTTGATTTCCCATTGCCAGGACTCCGCTTCAATTCCCTAGGTTCCATGTGCTGCTGCGACACCTTCCCCTTCGCCAAGGCCCATTAAAAATACCTCTATCCCATCTCATGAAATACTAGTTGATAATAGTTGACAGGTTTCCCTACCATGGGTTATCATCACTGCCAATAAATTAAGTATACGTCCCTGAGCCAATCAGGGTATGTTGTTTATGGCTTATTTGTACCTTCCCCAAGTGAGCACTGCTCAAACCGAACAAGGCGACGCCACCACGATGTCAGAAATGATGGGAATAGCATTTCGGTATCCCGAAAAGCAGTTTTCTGGCCGTTGAATTATGATAGTTTACCCAAGAATGAACGTAGCTTCTCAAACATGATTTGGGATGGTTTCTCCTAGATGCGGACCATTTAAGGAGTTGAGGTCCGGTGGCGTTGAAACATGGCATCATGAAGGCCACAGTGGCAACTTCTCTTTCTTCTGAATCATTCTAGTGGTTTTGTAGGTTTTCATCAGATTAGGTTTTTCGTAGATGTTCGAATATTTTGACGTATCATCCATGATCAACCATTAGAGATGTATCCCACATTCTGACATGATGATGGGTCAAAACCTATGAATCCACCATATGACTTGGAGAAGAATCCTCCAGAAACCAGCTATGAAAACGTTTGGGTACCGTGGACGGGTATCAGGGTATGGATGGTAAATCTCTAACGTAGTCAAAACAATGCCAAAAACCATCCCCCAGTCATCACCATAGCCATAGATAGGTGGTATAAACCATTTTTAAATGCGTAGTTGCTGACGCCGTGCCGGGTGGCCTGTGCGCTTTAGCTCATTTTTGCGTTTTGTATATATATATATATAATACACACACATATATATATATGGGGTGGGGTGTGGTGGGATATTAACGTCCTGACGACCACGTCCTTGATGTCAACACATGTTCCACCAACTAGGAAGACGTTGATAATGCAACGTGATGCTACGTTGACAGCACGGTGGGGTGGGATATCAACGTCCTGACGGCCACGTCCTTGATACTACGGTGTCAAGTTGATAACATGTTGAAGTATCTTCGTAGTACGTTGATAACATGTTGAAGGATCTTCATAGTACATTGATAACATGTTGAAGTAACTTCATAGTACATTGATAACAATTTGAAGAAAGCACCCAAGACGAGGGGCTTAGCAAAGTTGGAGGCACCCAGTGTCTTGACAGAGCTTAGGGAGTTTGAAAAATTGGCCCCCAAAGCAGTTGAATGCCAAGAAAAGGTCCAAAGGACATAGCGTAGTCAATCCTCACCTGAAGGAAAAGACGTTTCAGCGGCTCTGGCGTCGCAATAAGAATGTGAACGAAAAGTTCACACCGGCACAAATGTGCAAGGAGATGGGAAAGCTTTGCCAGTGGCGTGCTTGAATATGGAAAATGACGCTGACGCTGCCGCCCACAGGCCACCCGGCATGGCGTGGCCTGGGTAGTTTATTCTTGTTTTAACCACATTACACTCTGTGATCTCTGGTGAAGACAAGCAAAAACCATCCCCCAGTCATCAACATAGATAGGTGGTATGTATACCATTCCCAGGAAAATAGCTAGTTTATGACATGGTTTTAACCACCAATCTGTGATCCCTGAGTCTTCACTTTTGAACCGACTCCAAATGTTCAGATGGGTCTCTCCGCAGGCGCGACCGCCAGTGCCGCACTTCGGAGGGCGTTGCAGCGTGGCAAGTTGGAGTGGGAGATGCTTGGCTGCGACTGCAGGTGCATCGAGATGCTGTCAGTGGGAATGGAAAAAACCAATTTTTTGTTGTATAATTAAATCACCAGAAGTTAGCGAAGCAAAGATAATTGTAGTAAGTGGGGAGTTTTATTTAATTAGAGTAAGCCCAGAGATAGAAAATGAAATCATCAACCTAGTGATCTACTAAAAACGATCTTTTTGGGGATGACCAAAAAGGCCCCCACATGTAAGTGGATTGTAATAGGGTTAGAAGCCAGTTAGAATGCTCTCCGTTTAGTTGAACAATGCACAGTTGATCCCTATCGATCCTAGAGATTGTTGGTCTGACATTGGTTTTTTTTTACGCAAAAAAGGTGCCACCCTGCAGGCATGATGGTTGGTTGATGTCTTGTAGTTGGGCTTTACATTCTGGTTGGATGAGGGTCAGTGTCATTCAGTGCCCTCTGGTCATTTTACGTAGCTATGGAAAATCACAATTTTTAGATGGTAAATCCTTTATTTTCATGGCCATCTATGCTATACCATAGCTATGTTAATCAGTGTCAATAAAGCCGGTCGAAAAGGACGACAGAAGGTGAACTGGACACGGCTCATCTGACGCGGGGAAGCCAGCGTTTGTTGACAGTTTGGCCAGGGGTAAGTAGCGGGTAATGACCATGATAATCAATCATAAAGATCCGTAAAGATAATATCATACGAATCAAAGGAAGTTTAGAAGTCAAACTTCCGACAATATGGTCAGATGAAAAGCAGAGCAGGGCAGAGGCAGAGAGAAGAGAAAGATTAGAAGAGAGAAGATCAGAGAAGAGAAAGAGTCAGAAAAAAGAAGATGCAGATGCGCGAAAAGGTAGGAAAGTCGCGAAACACTGTGTTTTTCCAATGGTTTGTGGCTCCGGAGGGTCGAAAAGTAGGCTCGCTAAAGCGG
>Ga0126342_10003406_pt1 | contig 26237 bp, 21 predicted proteins | sample Cyp1metagenome_FD_92528 | JGI IMG/M metagenome (GOLD analysis project Ga0126342, IMG submission 92528) | Coral microbial communities from Lord Howe Island, Old Settlement Bay, Australia - Cyphastrea 1 metagenome | ecosystem: Host-associated > Invertebrates > Cnidaria > Coral ...
GACATTCGACAAACAAAGCCCCGACAATTCGACAATGTTGTGCTCTCAAGCCAACATACCAATGTAGTGCTCTCAGGCCAACATTGGTCCGAGTGTTTATATTACCAACATGGATTCTTAGGGATTGCCATTGACGCGCCAGTTTCGCATGGGAATTTCCGATGAGGGATGGCTACAAAGCGGTGCTCCCAGTTATGTTCGTTGGTTTAAACCCCATCAAATCCCATTAAATCCCACTAAATCCCATCGAAAATCTCATTAGCCCATACTAAATCCCATGAAATCAACCTTTTTCCTCGTTAAATCCTCCTTTTTTCGCAACCTTTCGCCTGAATCGAGGTGTGCATCCATGTGGGGCCCCTACTTCCCCAAGCTCTTCGCTCAACACCTGGACAAATTGACGGTGACGTCCGGCGCTGCCAGCTGTGCCCTGAGCCACGTGGACGCTTGGTGCAAAATGGTGGTTTCATGGTGATTTAATGGTTATTTAACATAGTGATTTATAGTGATTTAATGGGATTTTATAGTGATTTAATGGGATATTAATGGGATTTACCCTCTGGTTATGACTAACATATCCGTGGTATAGATGGCCCATAGAAATAGATGATTTTCCCATATTAAAACCTCCATTTATAAGGGATTTTCCATGGCTATGTTAAATAACCAGATGGTAAGAGGAAATCATTGGACTAAGAATAGGTAAGATATGGTGCTAAGATATGGTGGTTTAATGGATGGTTCAATGGGAAAATATGGAAATTATATGGTGCTTCAAGGTCCTAACAACCGGTGATTTTTACGGTGATTTCTGTGGGACGATTATTCAAAATACATGGCCTGATTTCAGTGACTTATAAGTTGTATTTCGGGAACTGGTGCTTGGATGGTGATTTTGGGAAAATCGTGATTCAATGTGGTGATTTCCATGGAATTTAGTGGAAAGTGACGGTAATTTGATGATGAACCATATTTGGGATTCATTAGCATTTATGTCTGATTTAACGGTGATTTATTATGATTTATTCTGATTTCAGTTTTGGGGACATGATGATTTCATTGGATTTCACGGAATGTTCGAAGACATATTGTGGTTGATGGGGTTGAACTGACAAGAAGCGGATTTGAGAGGATATCATGGGGACAGCACATGATAATAACTCATTTTAAACATCTTTCAAATGGATTTAGCCAACGAACCTGTGGTAACTGGTGTATAACACCAACATTTTGTATAATTGTCCGCATGAAAATGACGTAATTGTTGGGCAAATCCGCCACAGACATTGATCCCAAAGCCGTTTTTCAAAAAAATTGGCTTCGTGTCATACTTGACTGGAGTTTCCAGGAAGACTTTGTTGTCCAGCTGGGCCCAGATATCAGCAACTTGGATGCGTTGGTGAAACTGGGCGAAACTGGGTGAAACTGGGTGGAACTGGTGAACTCGCTGCTGGAAAATAAAGAAGTGGAAATCAACTATATATCAACAAACCAAAACTGTTATATGACATATGTTCATACATCCCCAATCCAATCAGGGTGGGTCTCAAAATTGAGTTGCCCGATTAATGTTTGGACAATATTTTTGGGCTCTGATTTTGCGTTTTCTTTGGTATAACTGTACGTAGAACTATACCAAACTTATCCAAATTTTACCACCTGAAACAAGTTATACTGGTTGGTGGTTTGGAACATTTTTTATTTTTCCATTCAGTTGGGAATGTCGTAATCCCAACTGACTTTCATATTTTTCAGAGGGGTGGCTCAACCACCAACCAGTATAGTTTTTGATTTTTCCGCAACGTGAGAGTCGATACCCTCTGGTAAACTAACATAGCTATTGAAAATGGCCATAGAAATAGTGGATTTACCCATTAAAAATTGTGATTTTCCATGGCTATGTTGGTTTACCAGAGGGTAATGGGCGATGTTTCTCATTTTTTGTCGGGATGACCCTTGGATCATGTGGATCCGTGGGAGGAGGGGAGAAAGTTTGATGTTTGGTTCGATGTTTTGTTTGCATGTTTTTTTCGAGGGCTTCGCGGGGGCGCCAAACATATGGGAATAGAATTGATAAATTGATATAAATCATTTTTGATTTAAGAAGCTTACACCGTCCTGTATATATATATATATGTGTGTGTGTATTATGTAATATGTACATAGGGGGATTATCTCCATCACCTGGGAAATCCACTTCACAGAGCCCCAAGGGAATGTGATAGGAATCGTCAATTCCTCCATGGTCTGATATGGAAATGTGGGAAAGCCCAATGGTATAAAGCATCCCATTAACCGTGCAATGTGGGGCACCCCAGTGATGTGAACGTTGGTTTATAAACACCAGGAATAGTATAGTTATACCACCTATGATTTAGTTATAAGTCCATTAACTATAGATATATAAGTATCATAAACCATAGTGAAATTGGAGTTATGTTCACCAACTGAACGCTATCGACCGCAAGCACCACTTTGTGGGGATCATCAAAAACATCATCCCAGTCATACGGGTTTAGCATTGGATCCTAAGATTAATCTTCTGGTGAACCACAGCTATGGAAATGACCACATTATTGGGGTTTTAATCCTGTTAAATTGGACTAGTTGATGCTATCACCTCTTTTGACGGATTTGGTCCTTCGAGTCCTTCGCTCCTTCCAGGTCTCAACATCTCCAAGTCCAGTTTCTTCTACGAGACACCGCCCTGTTCCAAGAAACTCAAGATCTCTTGGACCTCTGGGAACGCTGATACCTTCATCTTCGGCACGGCCTTGAATTGGGGCAAGACGCTGCTCTACGATGCCTGGCTCCAAAACCAAACAAAAACGTAACGAGTTTTCAATCGGGGACTGCCCGGGATCTTAGATTTATGAGTGGAAGAAATGATGGTTTCATGTGGCTTAATGTGATTTAATGTGATTTAATCAGCAAAGATCTATTAGTTGCTCCAACGAAATATATGAAATGAGAGCCGCTTTTTGGGTGGAATATTGGTAGTGTTACCTCAAACGTAGGGTGGCGAGGGGGCAACCGGGCAACCCGTTTCTGGAAAGACCTTGAATTGTTAAAACATGTTAAAACGAGACTTTGGTCAATGTTGATGAGAGAGTTTGGGAACTTCTGCCCCCCCAAGTTATGTTTGTTGGTTTATAATCCCATTAACTAGTTCGATATATCTACCATAAGTCCAAACGTGAAATTAGAGTTATGTTCACCAAAATTTGGGAACAAACGAGATTTTGGTCAACGTGATGTCCTGTCTGATCTGGATTTGTTGATCCATTCAAATCGCTTGAAGATTCCCTACACCAAACATGAAGATTAGGCCACCTACAGTAAGGTACCACCAGATTACACCCAACTCTTGTGAAAATCACCTTGACCTTCTGGTTGGAACATTTTCCATAGTCATTTTTTCGTTTTCCATAGTTATGTTAGTTTTCCATATATTGGGAATGTCATCATCCCAACTGACGAACTCATATTTTTCAGAGGGGTAGGTATACCACCAACCAGCATTTATTGTGTTGGGTCCATCCTTTGTGTCCACATTTGTCTTTTGTGACTTGCTACAAAACAGTAGTCGAAGCGGGCAACCGTTAAACCCACACTGCATATTCATAGGAAGACAAACATATATATATATATATTATATGTATGTATGCATATATATATATACATCTCCTTGTCCAGATGACTTTTCCATGCGGTCCATGGTGGGTCCATGTCGTTTTCAACAAAAAAAAGACCGACGCCCAACACGTCAGGACACCAGCGATTTGGAAAATCCCAAATTGAGCCGCGTCACGCCATGGGAGACCGTTGATGCCATCGGGATGCCATGGGGATGCCGGACCGTTGTGCGCCCCTCAAAGGAGACAATCCCGGACTGTAAATTGGTTAAAAAAAACCCATCAAACTATGGTTTCACTATGGTTTAACTATGGTTTAACTATAGTAGATATAACATGATATAACTATATTCACCACTTACATATGGATTGTCTCAAGCTACAATAAACTATGGCAATAAACTATGGTTTATAGTTTGTTATATCTACTATAAACCATAGAATTCAGCCAATCATGTTAGGCAACTGAACGCGAGCTCGAACGGGGGCACCACATTGTATCTATCCATATGTTTTGCGCAGTGTTAAGGAAACATGTAACGAGTAACCCGAGAAGATCTTCAAGATCAACAGTGACCACGCCACATTGGATGGTGTGGCCTGTTGAGGATGATGTTACCATTTCATTTTGAGATGATTTGTCTTTGTGGATGTTCAGGAATCACACAAATCAATGTTGTACAATCACAATGGATACACATTTTGGTCAGTGGGTGCACACGATCCGGACATCTTACCCTACAAGACACTTTGATTTTGGAAGACAATGTTCTTTCCAATCTTTTTGCTAGGCACCTCAAGATCATTTACGTAATTGCATATTTTCCTTGTTGAATTCCAACCAACTTATGAAATTTTACAAGCAAAAATATGTTGCTATCCAAGTGAAATAATTACTATAGTGGTGCGGAGCCAAGGCCACAATTTAGAGCCCCAAGTAAGTTTACCAGAAATGCTTGGAATTCACCATCGAATATATGGAGGGTTAATTCTTGGGCTTACGGCTTTATGAAGTCTCAAGATGTTTCAATGTCATAATGAAGGGTTCATACAATGTGGGGCCCCCAGACGTTACAAATTGGTTTATAAGCCCTATTAACCATAGTTATAATTATAAGTATCATAAACCATAGTTATTGGACTTATAAACCAACTTAGCTATCTTTGGGGCCCCACATTGTAAGATCAGAATATCATGACATGGATTGAGCATTTGGTACATCCAACCATTTAATCATGCGGTAAACTAATAATAAGTCATGTAAGAATCATCGCCAAGTATTCGGTTGATACTGTCGGGGATATATTCAGCACCTAACTTTAACCATTATGGTTGATACATGATTATATGGATGAAAATCAAGTTCTGAACTGGGACAATATTTGGTGCATATTATGGGGATATGGAGTATTACCACGGTTCAGAATTAGCCGAAACTGGTGCATATTCCAATTAGCAGTGTTATTAAATTCGTATGTGCATATTCAAGTTGGCATTATTATATACCCTTTGGCTACTTAACATAGCTTGGAAATTCATAAATTTTAACAGGCAGGCAAATCATTATGAAATCCTTTTTCATAGCTATCTTAAACAACAAGAGGAAATTTGGTGCTACATCCACTAAACAGCTTTTACAATCCATGAAATCACCATCACCATCATCATGTTCATTTTATGTCCCATGAAATACAATGAAATCCCTTTTGGGATATGGTGCATGAGCCTGACACCTCAATATGTGGACTAAAAATTTAACCTGAAACATCAATTGCACTAACCTCAATGGCTATGTCAAATAACCAGATGGTACCCTCTGGTAATTTAACATAGCTATTGAAAATCACCATTTTTAATGGGAAAATCCACTATTAATGGTCATTTTCAATAGCTACGTTAAATTACCAGATGGTATTCCCGTACTTATGTTCCATTGAATCCTTGGGATCTGGATTGATTGTGATGAGTTCGTAAAAGCCTCAAAATTACCCTCTGGTAATTTAACGTAGCTATTGAAAATGAACATTTGTAGTGAGTTTTCCCATTAAAAATGGTGATTTTCCATAGTTATGTTAGTTTACCAGAGGGTAATGCTATTGAGCTAATAAACAACCATTATCTCATGAGTTCAAAAATTGACCTGAAACCTTCCCAGCTGATGATCATCAATATTCGTATTGTAATCATTGTTATTGTTGTTATTAAACTCATTTTAGTGTTGTCATTTTATTAGAACAACTGTGTTATTGTCGATTGTCATACCCATTAGACTCACAATAATAATCGCAATTTTCCACAGTATGATCATTAATATTGTCATCTGATTAGAATCCATGAAACTCCATCTCCATCACTGTTATGTCATCATTTTTATTATCATTACTGGTTGGTGGTTTGGAACATGAATGGATTATTTTCCCCATCATATTGGGAATGTCATCATCCCAACTGACGAACTCATATTTTTCAGAGGGGTTCAAACCACCAACCAGATTATTACTATCGATCATATCACTATTATTATCGCTATTCATATCACTATTATCACTATTCTTCCCATTAATCATCATTCTCAAAGTCCATTAGCATCCATCATAGAATCCATCATCAATTTATTGTATGAATCTATGAAGGTGGAAACCATGATTTATTATCATCTACATAGATTATTGTATGAAGCTATGATCATAGAATCCACCAACATAGAATCAATGACAACTTATATCATGGTGATGATAGTTATATCAAACAGTTATATCAATATCTATATCACTTAGTATTATCATCATATAATCCATCATCAGTCTATTGTTATAATCAATGGATTGGTTTAAGGGGAAATTTACAGGAACACCCCATATTTAGTGGGACAATTTTGGGTGTCTTGCAAATTTTCCCTTAAAGCCTTAAACTAATCCATCAACTAATTTGATGGTGATAATCATCAATCTAGATAAATTATAGCCACATCCCTGTTCTCCCTCACTGGAACCATAGTTAATAAGGGAAATCGTCCCCAAATTGCCCACCAATTCAGGTTAGTGAAATATTACAATTTAGCCAGATCCATGTCTATGGGATATCATGTTCCATAGTAAGAATGATGATGATGATGGATTATGACAATACTAATTGGATGGTAATGACAATCATCAATTCTAATTAGTTTCATGATAATACTATTGTTCATCAACTATTAGATACTATTGTTAATACGATACTAATTGGATGGTAATGTTCATCAGATGATATCAATAGGTAGATTGGTTTACCCTGTATCCGACACTAGATTGTGTTTATCAACTAAGACAATGGTAATGATTAGTTTCATCACTATTCATATTAGAATATCACTACTACATATATAACTATTATTATCTCTATTCATATCACTATTATCACTCTTCTTCCCATTAGCCAGATCAATACTAATTAGTGGATGGTAATGTTAATCATCAATACTATACATTAGTATTATCAAATGGTATGATACTAATCAATTCTAGTTATGACAATACTAATCATTATCACAATTAGTACTATAATATATGGGATAATCCTTCCCATTCACCAATATTTTTCAAGATGGAATTTCCACCAACCAGATTAGTTTCATTAACAATACAAATACAATGGTAATGATTAGCTTCATCATAAATACCATGGTTAAAACCACCAATCAGTTATAAATGATGATTATTGAAAAAGTAATCCCCTCATAATTCTCAATCATCCCCAAATGGCCCAACAATTCATGTTAGTGACATATTATAATTTAGCCAGATTCATGTCTATGGGCCATCATCAATACTATCCATTCGTATTATCAAATGGTATGATACCAATAAATTCTAATTATGCCAATATTATATAATATTATTAGAAATTGATCAAAAAATTATGGAAAATACAAAATGTTGATGAAACTAATTACTGGTTGGTGGTATACCTACCCCTCTGAAAAATATGAGTTCGTCAGTTGGGATGAGGAAATTCCCATTATGATGGGAAAGATAAAAACATGTTCCAAACCACCAACCAGCAATAGTATTCTCATGAAATACTACCCTCTGGTTATTTAACATAGCCATGGTATAGATGGCCCATAGAAATAGATGGTTTACCTATTACAAATGGTGGATCTTTCCATGGCTATGTTAGTCATAACCAGAGGGTAATCATTATCACATTACCATCCAATTAGTATTGTCATAATCCATCATGCACTAATTGTTACTTACCAGATACAATAGTTAATTGATGGATTGGTTTGAGGCTTTAAGGGAAAATCTACAAGAATCCCAACATTGTCCCATTAAATATGATGGTTTTCCTGTAAAGATTCCCTTAAACCAATCCATTGATAATAACAATAAACCGATGATAGATTATATGATGATAATACCAATCATATTCCAATTATGATAATTCCATCAGATACTATTGTTAATACAATACTACTGGATGATCATGGATACAATGTGGTGCCCCCAAGATAGCTAAGTTGTTTTATAACTCTAACAAGTAGGACTTATGGTTGATATATCTGCAGTTAATGGGATTATAAATCAACTTATAACTAGGGGGCACCACCTTGCACCTGATAATCTATCATCAGTTTATTGTTATTATCAATGGATTGGTTTAAGGGAATCTTTACAGGAAAACCATCATATTTAATGGGACAATGTTGGGATTCTAATTTTGTATCTGGATGATACTACTGGATGATAATGGATACTATCAATGGATAATTATTAATACAATACTACTATTATTTAATACTAACCAGGAATCGTTAATCCCATGGCCCATCTAAGTACTGGATGATACTATTGTGAGTTTCATCCACTCTTGTGTTGAACCCCTCCCAGGATTCTGCTGGGCCGCGCCGACGGCTGCACTGCCAACTGGGCCGAGTTGGCCACGCAGTCGGCACCAGGCGATCCGGCACCCCGGGAGATGGCGAGACAAAAGCCGCAAAAAACCATGGGAAAACATACAATGTGGAGGAAAAATCATAGGAAAACCATGGGAAAATGGTGATTTCCATGAGATTTATAGCTGATTTGGAGGAAAAATCATAGGAAAACCATGGGAAAATGGTGAATTCCATGGGATTTATAGCTGGTTTGGAGGAAAAATCGTAGGAAAACCCTAGGAAAATGGTGATTTCCATGGGATTTATAGCTGGTTTGGAGGAAAAATCATAGGAAAACCATGGGAAAATAGGGGATTTCCATGGGATTTATAGGCTGATTGTGATAGCGTTCAGTTGGTGAACATAATTTTAATTTTACTATGGTTTATGATACGCAAATAACGAACTAGTTCATGGTGTTTATAAACAAACATTCACATAACTGGGGGGACCCAAATTGTAGAAAACACTAAGCAAAACATAGGAAACACCTAATAAAAACATGGAAAGCATCATGTAAAAACATAAAACCATGAATGTATTATGATATATAGCTTTATCTCCATGAATATTTGACTATATATGACTATCTAGTTGATTGCCGTCAGGTAATTTTGAGGAAATTTAACACCTAAATCACCCAAACTAAATCACAATTATTGACGGCAAAAACCCATCAGTTCATATTTTCTTAGTACTATTTATGTGTCTTAAAATCCCATTGAATCACAATTTTTGATGGCAAAATCATCTCACACCGGAACCAACTCTACTGGTGTGCCTAAAGAATCCCATGAAAACAAAATTTCAGTTGGTCAAATCCCATTAAATCACATTGTTTGATGGCTAAATCCCAATATGCGTATGTTGACACACTTTAGAATACACATTATAAACCGATGAATTGTGTGTGTGTGTATTTTGGGAGCCACATAAATCAATGAGTCATGATTAATCCATATCAGTCCCTATGAAATTTGGTGGATTCTATAGCCATTTTTGGTGGACGAGTTCCCCTAAGTGCAGTTCCACTGAGTGGATATACTTCACCATACCCAGATTAGCTCACCATGGTGCTGGAATATGCACACCTACATAACTTGGCATTTTTGGGGTAAATGTAGGTAGATATTCCAGCACCATAAGGAGCATTTGGGATAGGCCAGTATGGGCACCATCTCCCAACGAATGGGATTCTGAATCACCATGGTTATACCCGCAAGTACCATCCTAGTTGTAAGTTTAAAACCTATGAGCCTATGAGTTATGTTTGTTGGTTTACAAAACACCTTAACTACCCATTTGCAAACCATGGTGCTGGAATATTTACCAACAGTTGCCCTAACAATCACCTAAATGTAGGTGAATCTACCATGCATGGAGCATAAGGGCTATAGTTACAGTATATCTACCATAAAACCAAGTTATGATAGTTATGAACAATCAAATATTGTTCGCCCGAACCCCATGGCACAAAAGCATCCTGGAGCATGGGAGCTGTTTCATAAGGAGTTTGAAAGGGGTTGCTTGAACCAATGGGGTCCTCTTGGGATGTTTTCAATGTGGTTTCAGAGTTCTATGGTCTTGTTACGGTTAGCAGCAAGAAATTGTTTGTCTGTGATGCTTCGATTTGGGTATTTGTGGTGAGCAGCACAAATGGCAGGGGCCATAGGGATGGCATGTGGTGCCCAAGAATGATGTGGACTGCATGTCGCATGGCCGCGGCCATGTGGTGGGGATGTAGGCCGTCAACGAACCAAGGTTTGACCATTGTACTCTACGACAGCCATTGCCATGACCCGCTGGTGACGGCAGATTCCAAACTGGTCATCGCTGGCTTGGCAATTTCCAACGGCTACCATGCCTATGCGAACATGAGTTGTCTTATGGCTTGGGTCGACGAGTCTGAGTAGTTTGGCAGGATGGCCCAGGATGGCCAGTCCGATCTGCTTGATGGATCAGTAGGCAGTAATTCAGCAGCTGCCAACCTTGATTTTCTGATGGCTGCCGGTGGACTTCAATAGTGTCGGCTGGTCATTGCTCGGGTTTGACGCCTGGCAAACGGCAGGCTTGAACGCCAATAAAAAGCTATTGAACAAGTAAACCCCTCATAATTCTCAATCATCAAAAGTTTGTTGGTTTAACGGTTCAACCCATAAACCATAGATGGCATGGCTATGGATCAATACCTATAAATTATATTTTTACAGGGATGAACATCCGTCAACCAGCTATTCTAGGGTACCGTTTGACAGGGTCCGTCTTGACTCATAGCCATATATCTACCATAAACCCAAATAAAGTGGGTAAAACAATGTCATGTTTACCATCCCCCAGTCATCACCATAGTTAGGTTGTATAGACCATTCCCAGTCATGGGTGGTTTATGGCATTGTTTTACCCACATTGTCGTAATTTCCCAAGTAATTACCCTCTGGTAATTTAACATAGCTATCGAAAATGGTCCTTTTATAGTTGAAACTCCGATTAAAGATTGTGATTTTCCATTAGTAAGGATATCCCCCCAGTACTGTACCATATTTCAGACCATATTTTCTGGGGATATTCCCTGAAATTTAGGCCTAAAAAATAGGCCAAACATGTATGGTAGGTACCTCCAGCCAATCAATCGGTTCCTGAGTCATGGCCATTGAGTTCATACTATTTCTATAGTTGGATAAAAAGCTAAGTTTAAACATACTATTACTATTACTACTACTATTACTTTTGCTATTACTCTTACTAGTACTGGAAAATCAAGGTAAATCAATTAGAAATCAGCAATTTTCCATAGCTAGTACTATTACATACTATTACTACTACTATATTCATTGTAAAATCCATTGAAATCTTGTTATTGGCAATTATCCCCGATCCCCATTGAATCACCACTTTTCATGGTGAAATCCCATTAAATCCCACTAAATCCTATTAAATCCCATTAAACCCCATTAATTTCATTAAATCCATAAGTCCCCATCCCATTGTCCCACTGTGTCGGGCCAGGGCAGCTTCTGGGTCTTGAGCTTCCCGTCAGCTCGCCCATTGAGCTGCAGGGCCTTCCGGCGCAGGCGGTTTTCCAAAAAACGGCGGGGCGGTTTCAAACGGGGGATTTACCCTCCAAACTAACATAGCTATGGAAAAAAAACACAACTATGGGAAATCTCCATTTTTGATGGGTAAATCAACTATTTCTATGGCAATGGCTTCAAAGATCCTCTCCTCTGGTAAACTAACATAGCTATGGAAAATCACAATTTTCAATGGGAAAACTCACTATAAATGGCCATGTGCAATAGCTATGTTAGTTTACCAGAGGGTAAAAGTGGTTTAATGGGATTTCATGGCGGTTTAGTTGAACTGAATGAGGATCCCATGACAGAATCGCACAATTAATAAGAAGTTAAATCAATACCCCATGGAGTCATTTTTCTTGTTTAACGCATTGTAGTAGAAGACGTAGTTTTTTCATTGAAGCCTATCTACTCATTGAGAATCAGCCCCAGTCCCAGTTGTAATTGTAATACCCTGCACCATAAACCCCTTTGTAGATCACCATTCAATCTCATTATATCAATTACATCCCACTAATCCCTTAAAATCCCAATTAAATTCCATTAAATCCAATTAAATCCCCGATCAATCTCACTAAATTCCCTTAGATCCCTATTAAATCCCATGAAATTGAAATCTCACTGAAAAATCACCTTTTTTCAGCCCTCTCCGTGCCATACCACCCTCGAGATCCTTCAGGTGTTGGGTCGAGACGGTACCATGACGGCCACGTTGATGATTGGAAGCCCACCACAGGAGAGGGAACCAGGAATTTCCCATGGGGAATCTTTGATTGATATTCACCAGAATCCACATGGGGAATATTCTATTTTGTATTTCAGCAACAATTCTCGTTGACTTCCTAACATCAAACCAAGTTCTATATGCTGATTTATATGGGATGAACATTCATGGTGATTTTTTGGGAATTCCTACCCTCTGGTTATTTAACATAGCCATGGTATAGATGGCCCTAATCGAAATAGATGATTTTCCCAGCTATTAACCTCAATTTCTAAGGGATTTTCCATGGCTATGTTAGTCATAACCAGATAGCTAAGTTGCTTTATAATTCCAATTTCACTCTGGTTTATGGTACTTATAACTATACTCACCTTTCCTCCCCATGGATGCCAGGAGATGACCATGCAGCTGGATACCGGATCACAGAAGCTGGTCGGAGTCCATGAAAATTGTCGTCGCTCGGCAAATGACAAACGTCATAGGATGGACCCTATATAAGAAACTATAGGAATTTATGTGCGTATCATAGTTGAAATATATCGACCCCTGAGCCCCCACTACTTGGTTGTTGTGTGCTTCATCCTCTTTGGCCTTCCCCCAGTGATATTATAATTATTTGATATTATGTGCGTATCATAAACCATAGTGAAATTGAAGTTATGTTCACCAACTTAGCTATCTAGAGGTACAATGTGGGGTCCCCAGTGGTAAAATGGTTTATAAACACCAATGAGTATAGTTATAAGTATCATAAACCATAGTGAACTTGAAGTTATGTTCACCAGCTCGAGCTGGGATGTTCTATAAAAATTATATATAGTAATTTAGAAGGAAAAAAAACGTATTATTAAGTATCATAAGATATAATTAATAAACTATTGGAGTTGTTACGTGGCCCCCAACTGAGCACTGAGCAATCGTAAACGGGGCCCCACATTCTATGGCAAGTTCTATGAATCATCCCCTGAGTTGTCCCCGGGCGATAGGTAAGTTGCCGCAATTTTTGCGCAGGATTTCACTAACAGAGTTATGCTTGCTTACCTCTGGTAAACATCAAAAAAACTATGGAAAATCACCATGCTATCGATGGGTAAATCCACTATAAATGGCCATGTTCAATAGTTATGTAACAAATTACCAGAGGGTATATAAGTTGGTTTGTGACATTACATCTAACTATAATATCTACGATTTATAGTGGATATATCTATAGCTACGTCGGGTTTTAAACCAACTTACAACTGGGGGATTCCATGGGTGTTTCTATGGTGTTTGTTGTTTCCTACTAGTTACTTACTGGTGCTTAGTAGGGAATGAGGGAATGATCCATAATCACTAGTAATAATCATCCCATCCCCCCATTCCCATCCATTCCCTACTAAGCACCAGTAAGAATAGGAATAGGATACCCTCTGGTAATTGCTCATAGCTATTGAAAATACCCCATATATAGTTGATTTACCTATTCAAAATGGTGATTTTCTATGTGTTTTTCTATGATTACCATAGGGCAATAGGATAGTCATGATAATCTACCAGTTGGGAAAGTCTAGGAAGGTTGGGAAGATCTAAGTCGACCCGGTGGACATATCTCAACGATGCTCAACTGTCTTCTGGGTCAACAATGGATGGACAATGCTGGGGAAACCATAAGAAAACCATAAGAAAACCCCGTGAAAACCATAGGACAACAAGAGGAAAACCATAGGAAAACCATGAGACATCGAACTATAGCTGAAGGATTGTCCAGCACACCACGTTTGATCACACCTGCGGGGAATGGATATAATATACTTACCAAACAGCTAACAAAAGATGCAAGACATCTGAATCTAGGAGTGGCCGTGACTTTGTTTCTGTCAGTTTTGAAGAAATATATAAAATTTGAAGTTGGGTTCTTTTCTGTAATTGTATTTGTTGACTTATTAGTTTAATCGAATCTTACTTTATATTTTAGGTATGTCTAGACATGGGTTTGCCACCGGCTATACCAAATGCCCAGTGGCAATCTTGGTAAAAGGATGGGCAACCATCAGATTTTAGGCATACCCTCTGGTAAACTAACATAACTATTGATAATCACCATGCTATTGATGGGTAAATCCACTATAAATGGCCATGTTCAATAGCTATGTTTGTTTACCAGAGGGTAGCAAACGCCCATTTCGACAGAAGTTCTCTGCAGATTGTGGCCTGGACCTGTCTTAGTACCGAGTAGCCGAGTACTGAGCAATCAGATGTGATCGGTTATCCTGTGTCACTTGCAGTTTTTTTAAAATGGTTGTTTTGTTTTTCCCCTACAGCTCCAAACACCTTCTGAGACTGTATTTGGAGTTGTTTTTTGGGTTATAAACACCTTCTCAGATGGTATTTGGAGCACTAGGGTTTAGCCATGATTATCTACAAAAACTGGAAATGTGCAATTTTTAAGAGGTAAATCATCAAAAATCATCGATGTGTACAGGCCCTTTCCCATAGCTATGTTCAATAACCAGAGGGTCAGTGTATTCCAATTATCCATTATTCACCCATCATTCATTAACAATTCTTAATTTCCCATTGTGTTGTTGTGTTTCTTCTTTTCTATTTCCGAAATGGTACCCATTGATTGAACAACTATTTTTTGGGTGGTCATGATCTATAAGTTAAATTCATTTTTTCTAGAAAAATAGTGTCATGTTTAATCATCATGTCCATGCATCCACGTTTGTCCATTTTGAATATGTAACTGGTTGGTGGTTTGGAACACTTTTTTCCATAATATGTGGGATAATCCTTCCCATTGACTAATATTTTTCAAGATGCTTAAAACCACCAACCAGTAATTAGTTTCATCATTTAGCCAGATATATAATAGCCAGATATATAATCATGGTTTGTCCATTTTTAATATGTAAATTTTATTTTTCGCAAACTCTTTGAATCCTTTCCACACGCGCCTGTGCCGGCTGTGCTTGCGGCTGTCCCGGTGTCGTTGGTGATGAGATTGAGATTTACTGGTGGTTTAATGGGATTTCATGGTGATTTAATGGGATTTCATAGTGATTTAATGTGATTCAATGGTGATTTGATGGGGGTTTAATCGGATTTTTTAAGCAACAGAAGTGGTGATTTACGTGATTGAATGGAATGATAACCAAGAAAAATGCTGCTTAGATTGGCCATCCAGCTGCGCTCTCTTCTCGGCAATGCTCGTGCTCAACAGATCCACCCGGCACTTCGCTGTTGACAAGACCATAAAGTCAGTTGGCTTTGGCAAGATGTACGCGCAGAATGCAGCCAAGGTGCAATCTCTTAGTGACACGGTCAGTGACGTCCAGCGTAGCGTTGCGCAGCTAGAGGAACTATAGATGACACAATTCACACCAAAGTTGCTGAGAAGATTCAAGAGCTTGCACATACAGCAAGCCAACCAGCAGCAGCTTTTTGGATAAAAAAAATGAGGACATCCTGTTTAAAGATGTGACCTGCATGTTTGTCATTGGGGTTACAGTTGGGAAGCAAATGTCGGTAATTGTGCCAGCAAATGCCGAAGCATTTTCGTAAAGCTGAACCACAACGAGGAACACTTGGTATGACTCAGAACTATGAAGACCCAATAGTGGATTCTCTACTAGAAAATACATGAAAATTACTTTGATATAGTAATTATATTGTCTATTATATAACACTATACAGATTAAACAGATTACCAGCCTAAACAACCATAAAGTTCTGACTCCTGACCCGTGGGTATCATCCCAGGTGACAACCCCCTTAGTCCTATGGGCCCTGCCGAGGCAACTTGGGATTTTGCTTTTTGGTCCAGCCCGAAAATGTGACGTCGCTCGATGGCCGGTTTTTTTTTTTCCGTGGTGCAGTTGTGATGTCACTTCCCAAGTGGAACTGCACCGCAGGGAGATGTAGGGGTATTCACAATTGAAAGCTTACTGACCTGTGCACCATTGAGTGGGCCAAGCGGTTTAGAATGAGTTTGTTTTTTTTATTATATGCATATTCCCCCCAAAAAAACTAACTTAATTCCTTCCAAAAATACTTTGAACCGCTCATGAAATGTACTGGATCTCATATTGGGAGCTCACATAGGGGACGTTCAGTGCAAGGGATTGTGACCCATGATGACCCATGCCAGCTTTGCGAGCCGCGAGCCTTTAAGACTCTAAGGTATACCTTAATTAAATTTTAATACCCTTATAGTTGGGTTGTCAAATATTATAGTATAATATCCAGTAACTAAGATATGTTAAGATTGGATTAGGCAGCTTAGGCATCGCAAATGTACAAGTTTAGGCCCCTCCAGTTGTGTTTGTTGATTCAGATTCACCCTTTTTCGTGGGGCCTCACCTATTGCCAGTCGTAGATTCTCACGGCTTAGCGGTGTCATCAAACGTGGAAAATCACCCAGCTATAGTTCGATGATGTTCCTCTTAAACACCTCCCATGGTTTTCCTACGGTCCTACTGTTTTGCTCTGCTTAGACGGGCCATGGGATGTTGCCGATTCCTGGTTAGTAACTGGAGATTTGTTACCCTGTATATCCCAATGAAATAATCCATGGCTACTAACTATTTTTGTCAACTAACTCCATGGCCCATCTAAGTGGTTTCCCCAGGATTTTCGATATTTTCCTGCCATGTTAGGGGGGATCCACCCCCTTGGCTGCGGCCAAGGAACACAGCTCTTCTCCCAGGACCCGACTATGGCACTGCCAAGTGTCAGCGTCAAGTCGAAGTGCCCTGGTGACACTGGCGATGCTTTAGTTTGGCAAAGATATGGTGGGTAATGTCAACCCCGGATTAATAAACCATGGTTTATTAATTAGGGGGGTACTCCTCCAATAGTCATAATCTAATACTTCCATGGTACCCTCCCAAGTAAACAGCCTAGGGGTTTATTGATCCAGGGTTGACATTAATGGTGATCGAATGGTGATTTAATGGGATTGACATAACTCAACAACCATTGATTTCATTTTGGTTGAATGGTGGCTGAATGGGATTTCATAGATTTTTTCATGATTAAATCATGGTGATTGAATGGTGATTTTATTGGATTAAAGTAAGCACAAAATGATGTTTTTTTCATGGGATTTGAATGGGATTGGTTTATCTCAACAATAATCAAAAATCTGGGTTTCTATTGGGTCGAACTATGTGGATAGTAACTTGTTGACTTTTTAGTGAAAAATTTCATGTGTATATACCCTCTGGTAAGCTAACATAACTATGGGAAACCACCATTTTTTTAATTGGTAAATCAACTATAAATGGCCATTTTCCATAGCTATGTTAAATTGCCAGAGGGTACTGTATCTACCCTTAGATGGGGTTTCTTAAGTCATGGGGGATCCCTTGTCGTCACATTCTCGGTTCCAATGTTAAGTCATGGTCATCCATCACTTGGACAATGCAAGGGGGTACTCCCGATGTGGATTATATAATATCTAAACATCCCGGAGGGGCAAACTAAAATGGGCATATTATATCCAAATGATTAGAACCATGTTGAAATCTTTCATTCAGATGGAGGGAATAATGAATAATAATGTTTCATTCAAATCCCTCCATTGGATATAATGATAATGTATGATGATATTCAAATGTTTTATAACTGGTTGGTGGTTTGGACATTTTTTTATTTTCCATAAGATATGGGATAATCCTTCCCATTGACTAATGTTTCAAGATGCTTAAAACCACCAACCAGATAATAATCCCTCCAAATGTTTCAGCCATTCCCATTCCCAATGATTTCGCCTGTTGAGACTGTGGAGGCAGTTTTTGTGATTGCAGATGCAACTCCAATCCATAAATCCATAATCATAAATTACTCCATTTAAGGGAACTGATATCTAAATATCTAAAATTACGCCATTATCCATATTATAACCATAATCATAAACTACGTCATGTAAATATGTAAAATCTCCAAACTTAAGGGATAACTCTATGCACACACATGCACTTATTTATATATATATATATATACACATAATTATATATAGTCTATTAGATATTATATTTTTGCATTTCCAAACTATGTCGTGTCGCCAATGCCGCCAATGTTTGCGAAATGCCGACATCCCTGGGTGGATGTTTGCCCCATTACATTGTCTGCTCGGCTTTGTCTACGGCCTGTGCTGCCAGCGAGACACGGAAGAAACCGAGGATGCCTGAGGCACAGCGCCGCCCTGTTGGACGAATGATCAACTTATATCCAAACTCGACCCTTAAGATCATCGGTTTTGCATTCGCGACGATGTTCGTCGAGTGGTTGGAAGTCAAAGATGAGAAGAGCCAGCTGAGCCAGCTGAGCCAGCTGAGCCAAGAAAAGGTGGAGTGTTTAGCTGAATTCTTCATCAAATTGGTCAGACAGATGGGCATGGTGACTTGAGTTAAGCTACTGTAAACAGAAAACATCACCCCAATGTCCATTGGTGGCCCACACGTGTTCATGGATTAAACTCTCCCATATATCCATTTTTTGTCTGCTAAAATGGAATGAACATAGTAGGAGGATGAAAAATGTTGTTCCGCGATATTGTGTTATTTTGGTTCGGCAAAACATCTGAACGAAAAGGGGTAATTCGCGATCACCACGGCCCATCCTCAATCACAGAAGGGGTGCCCCAGTTCGTTAGCTAAGTTGGTTGGTTTCTAACTAGCTTAACTAGGCGCTTTATAGTTAGTTGATATAGATTCGTGTGTTAATACAGCTAAACTTGGCGAATGACCTGGGGCACCACCTCGTTTTTGCCATCTCGCCCGTGACTGCAACTCTGGTGCCCCGGTTCGGAATAGCTGAGTTGGGTATGTAACGAAACAAATGATACAAACTAGGGTTTATGTCGATATAGCCACTCTATGCTATTCTGGCAATTTAAGATCGTTATCAAACGCCAGCATGGAACGTAGTGGAAAACATACAAAGTGGTGCCCCCGGTCGATAGCTAAGTTGGTGAACATTATTCCAATGTCACTATGGTTTATGGCACGCAAATAACTATACTATTCCTGGGGTTTATAAACCATAGTTATAAGGTCCATAAACCATACAATGTGCCCCCCCCCCCCAGTTGTAAGTTGGTTTATAAACCCCAGTAACTTTGCTTAAACCAACTTACATCACTGGGGGGGCCCACATTGTAGGAACTATCCATGGACAGTTTTTTCATATGGCCATGACTCGAACGGAAGCGATTGAGGACGGAGGTAGCTACCATATATTTTTGGCCTATACTTAGATGGGCCATGGGATCAACGATTCCTGGTTAGTAACTGGGGATTCTTTACCCTCAAAAAATCCCAATGAAATAATCCATGGCTACTAACTAGTTAACTAACTCCATGGCCCATCTAAGTATAAGGCCTATGTAAGGGAAGATCCCAGCAAAATATGGCCACACATATGGTACGTTTACGTACCTCCATTTTAGGATCCTGAAATTCCATGGACATGCGGTTTCAAACATAACTATCCATTCGCCATGATTTCATTATCCCTTATTGGATAGTTCCTGGAGGTTTTTAGCCAACAACCATTTCACAAACGGGTGGGGTAGCCGGGTAGCACCTTCTGGCAGAGGTCCTAACACAGATGCTGTCCAATACTTCAAGCTGTTCGCACCTCAAATCGAAGCTACTCTGTGAAGCTTGGCAGATCTGTTGAGGAAGTTTCAGCCTGGTTTTAAGCAAATTTGCGTTGTGGTTATTCTTTTGGGATTTAATGGGGTGTAATACGATATACAAATAATCAACTATGTATCTATATATAATTACATATATATATATATATAAATAATATCTATATAGATATATGTATATACACAGTATAATTATTTGTATATGATATGATATGGTTTCAAGACCTTCCACAGGACAAAAAAGTGATTTGGTGGGGATAGAATGGGAATATACAACCAACAATCTGATCTTTGGCGCAAAGCGCGATGGAGAGTTTACAGGGAAAATCCCCGCACTGGGTGTGCGATTCTGAAAATTGCCATGTTTCATTGCCAGAGGGTCTCCCAAAATTGGATGATTACCATTTGTTTTTTCAACATAGCCATGGAAAATTGCCTATTTATAGATGGTTTACCTATTAATAGCATGGTGATTTTCTATGGCTACGTTAAATACCCAGAGAGTAACTCAGAACTGATCTCTATTCCCACTACCGAAATGGTAAAAATGGGTGTATCCCATATTCAGACACGCCCAAATGACACTTGCAGTGTATGAGTCTTGTAGAAGAACAATTTTTCAGAGTTACCCTCTGGTTATTTCACATAGCGAACTGGAAAATCAACATTAATAGCTAAACCATCATAAATTTATAAATAATCTATTTCCATGGGCCATTGTCCCCATTTACAGATGAGTTTCCAGCTATAAACCTCCAGATGGTTCACCATGTTTCAACATCCAGGCCCCGAAGATGCCGAAGTGCCTTACGGTGATGCCACTCCTGTCGATTATTTCCTAGAGATAGCCATAGATTTGCAGAGCTTTTTATTTTCTTATATGTTTAATGTCATCAATGGGATCCTAAAATGGAGGTACTGTACCATATAAAGCAATATTTTGGGTGTATATCCCCTTACTTAGCCCTTACATAGGCCTTATATATGGTAGGTACCTCCAATTTGGGTTCCTGGAATGGCCATTGATGTCAGTAATGGTTAGTCATACCACCATGGTAATTTGTGACAGTGATTAATGGTGATTAATGGTGGTGATTAATGGTGGTGATTAATGGCTAATAGTGAAATAATGGTTAATAATGGTTAATATATATATATATATTATGTTTCATGATTGTCAGTAATGGTTAGTAATGGTGATTGATGGAATATACCTTCTGGTAAATAAACAGACGAACTCATATTTTTCAGAGGGGTGGCTCAACCACCAGTGATATATTGGAATATGTTAGGATACACCCCAAGGTAAACATTCATTCACTTCACAAACATGTGGCAAAGCCTATGGTTTCCATTCCGGGACATGACCTACCAACTGTGCAAATCTTGGGGAGGCTGACTGGATTCAGCCCAGGAGTGCGCGAGCCAAGAAGAATGTTTGCGGCAGCGACTTGAGCGGTGGTGGTGGAAGGTCGCTGGTGTGGCTGAAGGGTCAATAAAGCGACCTATTGATACAAGTCGTGGCGCACCCGGTTGATAGCTAAGTTGGGGGCCACTAATCACTCCAATAACTCACTATGGTTTATGATATATACGCAAATAACTATACTATTCCTGGTGTTTATAAACGAACTTATAACTCAGGGGGGCCCCACATTGTATATATATATACACCCATCATTTCATAACTTAGAAACCTAGTTCTGCACAAATACTGTGGATGGTTGTGAAATCCTGCGCCAGTTGATAGATGCTTAACATCCCATTATTTTCTTTGGGTTTCAACCATCCTTTTGGATGGTGGTGCCGGATTTCCCAACGGCCCATCCATATCTCGTATCTCACCGGCCATCGACTCCCATTATGAGAGGCCCTTTTGTTATACCAGTGATAGCTTTACCAACTTATTAACACCCGTTTATAGAATGTATAATCCCATAGAAATAACCAGCTAGCATTTTTTTTATAGTCAGTTTTATAGAATGTATAATCCCATTTATAATCAGCTATATTTTTATAGTCAGTTTTATAGAATGTATAATCCCATTTATAACCAGCTATAACCATTTATAGTCAGTAAAGGGCCATACCTGTTGGAATGGTAATGGTAAGGATGGCTTGTTTACCAACAAATATATACAACGAGTGGCCCCCAGTGATGTTTGTTGGTCTATCACCCCGTGTAACTATAGATACATCCCCTGTAAACCCTAGTTATTATTGTTTTGAGCCAACTTAGCTATCTTAGGGGTCTCGCATTGTAGGATTTGGTGGATTTTAGCCATTTATAGTATTTAGGGATATGTAATGGCATATTTTGCAAGGTGGTGCTCCAGTGAACATTGGCTAAGCTGATTCAAACAATGTTCCATCGAATGTTTGAGTTTATGGTAGATATACCGTACCTTAAATCAACAAAAACAAGCCGGGGGCACCACCTTGTAGTACAACTGAACCCATTGCTATGAATGGGTGAAATAGACTAACCAAACTAACACTGCTGTTTTTGTTTTTTTTGCAGGTATACTTCGCATTTGATTTGACAATATATTGAAATATGCAGACTAACATATACTTGGTTATTTCGCCATTCAAAAATGAAAAACAAACAATAATATTCAAGATTTTACTTTGTAATATTTTGTAGTATACTGTCGAACTATATTTTTGACCACGGTATGAAAAATATTGGCTAATCTGGGTTGCCATGGATCTGGGAAATTCACATGTCACGGAGAGTGACATCATGGTTCCCCCTGATATTTAGATACATAGTGTAGCTATACGACCCCATAACTATCTATCACAACTGTTGGGTTTTTGTTGGGGATACAGTATTCATGAATTTTATAAACCAACTCATATCCACCAATATTCCCCCTATAAACCAAACATAACCAAACAGCCAAACAGTTCCTACAATGAACTAAACCACCGAAAACAACTATGGTTTGGGAGCCCCACGAATTGCACCATTTTGATGTTGACCAAGTTGAGGAAAGCAGAGTCGTGACAAAGGGAAAAACCGATGGAAATCCAGAGGTTTTGTCACAATTTTGTGAAAACCTACAGTGTGGGGCCCCCGTAAAACGACAGCTAAGTTGGTGCAAATAACTCCAATTTCACTATGGTTTATGATACTTACAACTATAGCTAATAGGTTTTTTAAACCAACTTTGAACTAGAGGGCTCCACATTGTATGGAAATGAATGGGAAATGGATAGTCACCATTAATTGTGTTTTTTTTCACCATTTACCCATTTTTCCATTAATCCCAATTTCCAGACATGTAATCAGCGTTTTTCACAGGTTAGGGTATTAATGGGCATTGATGGGTATTCCCGAATGAATCTCCATTCATATAGACATCAATGTTCTCCCACCATTTACATGGACATAAATTGGGGTATCAATGGGTCTTACCATTTTCAACCCCACCAACGAACTACAATGTGGGGCCCCTAGATAGCTAGGTTGGTTTATAAGCCCTACCAGATATAGTTGTATCTACCATAAACCATAGAATTCAGCCACTTTTCTTCGGCGTTTCTGAACGCGAGCTAAATACTGGGGGCCCCATCCTGCACCAACGAACTACGACCCATGTTCTAGGTCCATCTAGTCTTTGGATATCTGGTTGGGAATATCTACTAGCCAGAAAAGAATTTGTCATTTTTTGCAGGGTATCTAAGATTGGCAATGTGTTTTTCTTTCTTCGCTGAGGATTCTGAGTGCCGCGTCACAAGTGCATCCCAGCGAGTCTTGCGCGAGGGATAGCAGGACAGGGCGGACGGGATGATGTCAGTGAAGAATCATTTCAGTTTCGTAATCCCCACAGTTACGGTCCTTTACCAGTTATAAATGGTTATAAATTGTTATAAATGGGGTTATCAGTCCATAAATGGCCTGATTTAACTGACTTATAACTGGTATTTCGGGCTATAAATGCAAGCTATTCTGGTACTAGGGGATACTAATCCTACATTATCATACTGAAGTTCCAGTGAACTAAGTGGATACATAACCGTAGTTGGAGGGGCCCCCTTGGGGCCCCCTTGGGGCCCCAAGGGCTTAAGCTTTCCGAGGTCTTCAGCTGTTCTATGCTAGGATGGGCCATGGTTTGTTAGGGAGAACTAGTTAGTAGCCATGGATTATTTCATTGGGATATAGGGGGTAACAAATCCCCAGTTACTAACCAGGAATGGTTCATCCCATGGCCCATCTAAGTAGAACAGCGCTAGGATGGCTATATTGTTGTTCTTGCCACAGAGTTATTGAACGAAATTATCACGCACTTAGCAGAAATTGCAGGTAGCTACAACTGCGTCGCACTGTTAGTCCTTGATAGGACATATTCCTTTATTGTCCATTTCAGGAACCGATTTATTGGAGGTATCTACCATGCTGTTTATTATATGCATATATATATACATATAAGGCCAATGTTTTGGGGCTACTGCAAGTTTCAGGGAATATTATACCTCGAAAATATGGCCAAAAATATGGTACTAACGTACCTTCATTTTAGGGTCCTGAAATTCCCACTGATTGTTTATTATTGGCTAGAATCTATTTTTTTAACTGTACCCTCCTGCAATCTGACATGGTATTGCAAAATCTCAAAATATCTCCCACTGGAATCCACATGTCCAGTTGAAGTGAAGGATTATCTCTTGCTACTGTACATTCCGAGAAGGGAATTTGTGTTCTTATTGGTGAAATCAAATTTCTTATTGCAATTGTCCAAGGAAAAGTGTGATTCGTGGAGCAAAGACAAATCAAATTTGATCAAAACCCATTTCCGCGGTAATTCGAACCTTTTATGGGCATCACACAATCCATCCATGTGTGTTGCTGTGGCCAATTACAGTTGAACATAGTTGTTTAACCCAGACATGGTGTTATCAATTTGTTTTATCAGTCAATCCCAATATACATGCAATCTACTGTATGTTGTTCTTTTTAAAGCCAGCATTTGGTCAAACAATCAAACCCTGTCGGTTGGCACTGTGCAATATAAAAGAAATGATGACATCAACACCCAATTAGTTACAGTCATATATATGAAAACGATGTTGGAACGATGTGCATCTATGCACGTAGCAAAAAAGACACAAAACTTAATTGACCATCTTAAAAAAAACAATAACCCCTATAGCCCTATACATATATTTTGAAACTAAGCCTTTATTTGTATGTATATATGTATATACATCTATAAATACATATGTATACATATGATTCACTGTTCCAGCAATACATCATACATCATGACTTGTAAAATACATTATACACCATACATATAATATACACTGTATGTGTACCTGCATTATACATTTATTCATGTGGATATGGATTTCCAACAAATATTTTTAAATATGTGATTTCCATACAGTTGCATTATGTATATACATTATATCTGGGTAAATTACAAAGACCCCACTGTGACCTCACTGGACTGATTGTTAGTATAGGGAATCATCCCCAAATCACCTTACTTCAGGTTTGTGAGTTATTACAATTTACACATCTTATAATATATATATATATATATATTACATATTCTACATACATCACACAATGAATATGGGATATATGTAATAGATTTTCTGGCATATATATATATATATATCACCATAGAATCATTCCATATATATATATATACCCTCTGGTAATTTAACATAGCTATTGAAAATGACCATTTATAGTGGATTTTCCCATTGACAATGGTGATTTTCCATAGTTATGTTAGTTTACCAGAGGGTATATATATATATGTATATATCATATATCCATAGAAAATGGGATTTTCAGGCGATGTGTTTCCCTCCGCCATTCCATTTTTTCCGCAGGACTTGCGGAGAGAAGATGGACTTTCGTCCTGCTGCTCGACGGCGATCCAGGGATCCTGCTATCGTGGGCTACTTAAGGTTGGACGGTCGGACGAGAGCATACAATGTGGGGACCCCGGTCGATAGCTGGTTTATAACTTTGACAACTATGGTTTATTGTACTTATAACTACTTAATTACTGCTGTTTATGCACCAACTTATAACTCGGGGGGGCCACATTGTAGGAACATGTGATTTAAAGTGTCAAAGATATGGGGATCTAGTTGATCGAAGGAAGTTTAGAAGCTATACTTCCGACAATATGGACAGTTGAAAAGCAGAGGTGAGAAGAGTCAGAAGAGAAAAGATCAGAAGAAAGAAGATGTAGATGCGCGAAAAGATAGGAA
>Ga0126342_10003407_pt1 | contig 26235 bp, 21 predicted proteins | sample Cyp1metagenome_FD_92528 | JGI IMG/M metagenome (GOLD analysis project Ga0126342, IMG submission 92528) | Coral microbial communities from Lord Howe Island, Old Settlement Bay, Australia - Cyphastrea 1 metagenome | ecosystem: Host-associated > Invertebrates > Cnidaria > Coral ...
ATAATAATAAATAATAAATAATAAATAATAAATAATAATAAATAATAAATAATAATAATAAATAATAAAACATAATAATATTAAATAATAACTAATAATAAATAATAAATAATAAATAATAAATAATAAATAATAATAATAATAAATAATACCACCCCCGGTTTTGGTTCGTTTTTGGACGGTGAAATTTCTCCGAGGCCTCCCATCGGTTTGAGGACGACGCCACCCGGCGGCTCACTGCTGTGGAGCTCTTCCTGGGTGGTCGGATGCTTGGGGATTCAACGAGGAAAATCATGGGACCCCCATTAGTGTAACCGTTAACCTATGGTTCAACATTTGGTTATCATATTTGGAGGTTGATTTTTGGTTAACATTGGTTCACAATTATTGTATGATACGCTTAAATATAACTACATTTAGATGGGGTTAGAATAGCAACTTACAACTGAGGGGCACCATCCTGTATGGCAGTGTCACCAGAAAAAATGAAGGACATTTTGAAGGTTCAGTGACACAACCCAAGCAATTTTTGTCGCAGGTTGGGTAATGAAAAGAACTCAGTTTCTGATCCAATTTGGAGATGCCTGGACGGCACAGCCAAGGAAACTGCATGATTGGTTTGATGTTGAGAGAGCTGTCTCAGTTACCACTGAAAACGTGCAGGCCAGGAATGGGAACAACATCTATACCTCTCGAGACTTACGGCTTTCAAAAAGGTTCACTTTCAAGGATTTAGACTTAAGCCTGAGGTTTGGGGATAGTATTCCAAGATCATCTAGCAGTGTCTCGACCTGTTCTTTTCTTGTAGAACTCATCATTTTGACACGCCTGCAGGTCGTGTTCTCGCTGGACCCACCAGTTGAGTGTGTTTGCAAGTCGGCACCTGGCTGCGAGGATCGGATCTTATTTGACGTTCGCATCCCGGAGGGCACGACTCGGATTGAAGCCGCTGCCTTTCGAAACTGCCGCCACTTGGTGCGGGTGGCCACCCATGAGTCGTTGCTGGAGATCGGAGACGTGGCCTTTGAAAATTGCAGCGCTTTGTTGGCGATGAACGTCCCAGAGTCTGTGAGGAAGATCGGCTGGGGTGCGTGTAAAGGCTGCAGCTCTTTGACGGACCTAAAACTCCCCAAGTTGACTGAAATGGGACATGAAGCTTTTGCTGGTTGCAGCTCTTTGACAAGCTTGGCAATCCCGGAGTCCTTGACTGAAATCAGGACTTATGCTTTTTACAACTGCCGATCTCTGAGGAACTTGACCCTGCCAGAGTCTCTGACTGAGATTCAAGCTGCTGCCTTTTCTGGCTGCACTTCTTTGAGGAGCTTGAGAATTCCCAACTCAGTGACCAAAATTGGAAGCGAAGCCTTTCGCGGCTGTAGATCTTTGACCAGCCTGGCCATCCCGGGGTCTGTGACTGAGATTGGCTACTGTGCGTTTGAAGGCTGCAGCGCTTTGGAACGTTTGACCCTGCCAAACTCCACGAAGATTGGCCGTGGGGCCTTTGATGGCTGCAGATCTGCGATCAAGCTGCAACTGCAGTTTTCTCCCGCAGGCTGTGACTTCTGCTGCATGTTTCTGCTGAAGTGGGAGAGGCTGTAGCTCTTGGAGAGCGGCAGGAGAAGCTCGTGCATAGAGCTTGTTGAGCTTGTTCTGTGACAGTTGAAGCAGCTGTAATATCTGTGAAAAGTGCTGGCGGGATTGGCGGGTTCCCTTCCAGGGCCTGGGTAGGAAGATTGAGTCCATTGAGGAACTCTGCGGGACATGAGGGGCAACCAAGGGACATGAGCCAGAACTAGTTGGATGCCATACTGTACCTGAATTGAACTCGCCTTCAAATCACCCTTGCTCGTTAGGAAGGACAAATTGATGAGGATGATCGCAAAATACAATGAACATGACGGTGGCGGCCACAGTGATAGTGGTGGTGATCATGACGGTGGTGGTGTGGTGACGATCACGATGGTGATGATGATGGTGATGATGATGGTTGTGCTGATGAGGATGATGTCGGTGCCGATGTCGGTGCCGATGTCGGTGCCGATGTCAACGATGATGACAATGATGACGATGACGATGAAGATGAAGATGACGACGACGACGACAATGATGATGACAATGCTGATGCTGATGCTGATGCTGATGCTGATGCTGATGCTGATGCTAGTGGTTATGGCGGTGGTGGTGGTGGTGGTGGTGGCGGTGATGATGGTGATCACAATAGATCATAATGATTTCTCTTGTGGAAGTTTATCCCCACCACAGGCCCCACATTGGAAAACCGACAATCATGATCATGCCGGGGTCCATATCCTTCCCCGTTTTGCGGGTCAAACGCTACAAAATTGGCTGGGTATACAGATAATGGCTCTACGATAGTTGTGAATATCGCTAAGAGGTGATCCCAGCCGCCGTTTCCTGAGAAAGTATGAGCCACTCGCAGCGTGCCAGGGATTTGCCCGTGAACATCGGGCAAAACGATACATGATTACGGCCCATTCTTCGTGGCAGTCTCAGATGGCAATGGCACGGATGGGCACCTCGAAAATCCAATAGGACTGGAACGAAGCGATCAGCTGCTTGTCCATTTTCTTATGAGCCCAAACCTTGGCTTTTCAATATGTTTGAAGATTTTCGATTGGTTCTCGATCATCTTTAAATCCTTTTTTTTTGAGATATGAAGACCTGCTGAAGTGTCGAGTTCCTGCGCTTAAGGGGTGACCTGAGGCGTATGCCGCAGCTTTCTGAGATGAAAAGCATCAATGCCTTGAACTTGGAGCTGGGAACCCCCAGCTCCCGGAGTCCACGGAAACCCCGGAAAGGAAGGACCCCGAATTTTTTCATGGCACCTTGAAAGGGAATTTACCAACCAATTGATGGGAATCTATCCAATTTGAACAACAACAATGAGGATTTCACCAATGGATAGTGGGGATGTGGATGGGAGACTGGAAGGGCTTGTCCAAAATGTGGATATTTCCCAACCATAATGGATTATTATGGGACACAATTGATGGATATCACTTGGATACAATCAATAACAATATATATATATATATATTATAATAAATATATAATATAACAATATATATACATCATATATATATATAATTTTAGGGTTTGTTCAAACATGGGTGGATATGTCAAAACGACCCTTTCACATCTAAACACGATGGATTTATTCATCAGCACCATTTTTTTCTTCCAAAGCAGCCATTGTTTCGACACCCGACAGGCCGGCCTTGCCGAAGTTTGATGACAAGACCCGATCGGATTGGATCAACTTCAAGCAGTCGCACACGCGCCAGGTTGGGTGCGCCACTTCGTCATCTAAGTAGGTTACCCTCTGGTAATTTAACGTAGCTATTGAAAATGGCCATTTATAGTGAGTTTTCCCATTAAAATGGTGATTTTCCATAGCTATGTTAAATTACCAGAGGGTATCACTAGGTTAACTAGGATTCATTGTAGATGTACGTATGGTAAATGGATGTAAATGGGGTTTAGAAACGAACTTCTCGGGGCACCACTTGTAAGATTCGAAGATTTGTCCAAGTTCATTTTGTTCTTGGATGTGCAGCCAAGTTAGCAAGCGGCTTATGACTTCCTGCAGGTCTTATCTATATATATATATATACACACTAGTATAATATAAACCTAATCCATTAATATCCATTATGCAATCTAGCTAATATAATATATATTGTGCATAATATACATAATGCATTGGCATTAATCTATCTGAGGATATTTCGGCCCCAGCTCTAAGTTGGTTTACAGCGCCCCATTAACTACAATAACCGCTCCAATCAGCGGTAGAATTCATACACCTATAAGGACCTAGGCAGTTCTAAACCAACTTAGCCATAGAATGCTATAGATATATATCCATTCTGAATATTTCTGAATATCATGAGATAAGAAACCCCAGTTCTTTGAGTTTTTCACCTTTTTTTTGTTGGGAGCACCAGAATGCCCTCGCGCCAGGGGCAGGGAAACGTGCCGGCGCGCGAAGAGCTACAACAGTCTCTTCAGGTGGGAAAACTTGAGTGGGTCCTCGACTGAAACCAGGGAGAAACCATGGAAAACCCATGGGGAAAGCCAAGAATCTGGTGACTTCACCACCCAAAATCGTGGACAATGGTGATATAATGGTGATTACCCTCTGGTAAACTAACATAGCTATGGAAAGATCCACCATTTTCAATGGGTAAATCCACTATAAATGGGCCATTTTCCATAGCTATGTTAGTTTACCAGAGGGTAAGACCAAGAATAAGACTCTGGAGTTAACATGAGTCAAGCAAGCAAAATGGGGAGTTATTACATCAAAATGGGTCAACAAGAATGAGCAAGTGAATTTCGGAGCATCAAAGCCGCATGGCATAGCGCTGAGCGAATAGCCTCTGCACCAGGCCATCCAACAAAAGGAAGGCAACGGCAAGAAACCGTCAGGGGCGCTCAGTGTACGTTGTCATGAGTAATCCACAGAAATGGAGTCTTTTCCAAAAGATAGGGGATTGCCTTTCAAATGAAAGAGTACGAGGGGTAGAATCCGGGTAGAATCCCCAATGGTGATGGAACGCATTTCAGCATTTCTGTTTACTTTGTTCAGCAATATGGGTATGGGTCAAATACCTATAGATACATTTTTAGTGGGATGAACATCCATTTACCAGCTATTTTGATGTTCACCAGGGGTACAAGGTTTTGACCCACTGCCATATCATTGGATTATTGATGATTTCTGTTGCTCACTTACCTGATGTGGGGTCAAAATGATCAACATCCAACTGATATGATGCCACATTTCCCCATGGTTAAATGAGTCAAATCCCAACTGGAAAATAATGATGGAAAACATGGGAAAACTAGTAATATTAGTTTTCATCCACTATAAATTGGAATTTATAATGATTAACCAGTTATAATAATCCCTACACTATTATGAAGTTATTAACCGGCTATTAACTAGTTAACCAACTATTATCATTAACAGTGAATTGATAATGATTTACCCAGTTATTGTTAAGATCCCTACAATCCCCACAGCGATCCGGCGCCCAGGACTGCACAGGGTCTGGAACGTCTGGACCTTGGAGCGGCCCGGGTTTAGACCTCAAATGATGTAGATATATAAACACACATTATATAATCGTGTATTATATATGTATATATCATGTATATATATATGTAGTTATATATTATATCAATATATCAATGTATCAATATATAGATATAAGCTTATCATTATATCAATATATATATATACATACACACTGTATACATATGTATATATTGATACATCAAGTGCACTGATATCGGATTTATTCTTCGAAGACGGAGATGTTTGGACCCTTCTGAGGTACCAATTCTAGTGGAGGACAGGGCGCCATCCAGCGGAATTTACAGTTGCAACCAGTGTCTGGTTTCCCCAAATTGGTTGGGGTGTCCTGTAAAATTTCCCTTCAACCAGTGCAGGGAATCAGTCAATCTCTATCTATCTATCTATCTATCTAATCTAATCTTATCTTATCTAATCTTATCTATCTATCTATCCATCCATCTCTCTCTCTATATATTATATATATAGATGGATGACTTGTGATCCTTTTCGTTCTGCAATCATGGCTTTTACGAGATTTTGCATAGAGTCCTGGAGAAGGGGGCACTTCATGCCATGGATATCAACAACCAAGAACCTCCCTTGGCTTTGTCCATGAAGTGCATCAATTTCTGGCCATTTTCTAATGAAAGCCACTGGAAAATGAGGCTTTCTAAAGCACTGGATTAATTTCTTTGGATTTTGGAGAAAATCCATATCCCATGATCTGATTTTGGGTGATTTTGGTGATATCCCCCATTGTTGTGCAATTTCTATCCCCAATTCTGTGGCAAACGCAACAAGAAACTCCCCCAGTTGGGGGATAGTTTCTAGAACCCATAGCTGGTAGGTTTACTATTGTTTTTGGGTTTAGGACTGTTTAATTAGTTTAATAACTAATCAATCATCATTCATCGATGATATCCCCATTTTTTTAGCGCTAAAACCCTGAAACTAAGTGTGAATGGCTCAAACTGAGTTACCCCAAAAATTGGATGGGTTTGATCCTAAAGATTACTGTAACCATTATTTGCATGGGTCCATTCGTAGCCATTTTCAGACACACCCAAATGATGCTTTTATCTAATATCAGGAACCCAATTATAAACCGTCCCCAAAATCACCAGAAATGATGGGTGCTATGTTTACCATCCCCACATGGTAGTTGTTTATGGCATTGGCTGAATCCCACATTCGATGCACATCTTCCCAAACTTCGGCTGGAGGAGGAAATCACAGGGAAGGGACTCCCGCTGAGGAGTTCGGGCCGCTCAGGGTGATTCTGTGGTGATTTTTACTACAAAACCGTCCTACAAGGAGTAGTGATGCTTAAGAAATGGTTATCACTTTATTCATTTTTTTTTCATTTCTTCCTTTTTTTGAGTCGACTTCCTGGAATACAAACCGTCAAGAATCTGAATAATACTGGTAGATGACCAGATATCAGGATCAACCACAAAGGGTTCGCGTGAAAGTCATAGGGAGAGTCCACCAGACAACACCAGCGGAACTCTCAGGTCGAAGGGTGATGGAAGCTCCAAGTTTTCATTCAATCCATCAGCCAAGGCAGGGCAGTGAGGGAAATGCTGGAGGTCACCAGTTACAGAGTTGAAAACCCATCCTTTTGGTGGTTATCGGTTCTTTTTTTCCATCCACAGTATCAAGAGGCCTAGGTGTCGAGAAGATTCAAAGCGCACCCCAGGCTCGTCGTTCCAAGCTAGCTTGAGAAGTATGTTCGCACCTGACACTTAGATGTATGAAAGAAGATATGCTACGGACCGGGAATTGTTCTCCTGGAAAATGTTTACCATGTAATTCCCGTCGTGTGACCTTTTCAGTTTCTGTTCCACGACACGCTTTGCATCGGCCAGGAATTCTCTTTCAATCCACAGGCCCTGCAAAAGTGGGATGTGAGGTTGCGGCAGGTGTTATCCCGGACCTTGCATCCCAGAATGTGTTGGTTCCCAATCAGCATCCCCTTTTTGGGTGTTCAATGAATTCTGGGGCAATAGCTCACCTCTACGGCCTGCAAGACCTTGCTTTAAAATCATCTACTAATGGTGAAGTTTGTGGAGTTTATCCATTCTACCCATTGCCAGGTGGGTTTGCCCACATGATTTTTATTTTTCCATATATTGGGAATTTCATCATCCCAACTGACGAACTCATATTTTTCAGAGGGGTAGGTCAACCACCAACGAGTACATGGAGACTTCAAGGCTTCGGACATAAAGTGATGCTGGTGGAAGCCTCATTTGCTGGGTGAAGTTCACTTTGAATCCCAGCTTTTGCTGGTGAATTTCTGGAAATTTCCTGGTCGAAGTCAAATCTCCATTTTTGCTATGGTGACTTTCAATTTATTGCCATGCAATTCTTACCAGTTAACTAGGTTTCTTAAGAAAAACTAGTTAAGTCTTTTTTGTCAAAACCCCTATATTTCTTCCTCGCTCCCCACCATTTTTTCAGGTTCCCCTGCCCCCCAGAAAAATGAATTGAATATCCTCAAGAACTTGAAAATCCCCAAGACACCATCTTAAAGTTCAATGAATATTAGATTCTTGATTGTGTATCCTTAAAATCCCATGAAATCTCCATGTTTACCAAGCTGGGGCCAGGCAACCGCCTTCACCCCCACCAGCTCCAGTGCGGTGGCGCGCAACGGCGGGGATGCGAAGCCGACTTCAGGCAGTGGAGAGACCACCTGGAAAACATGTTTTTTTTTAAAATGGGATTTCCAATGGATTTTGATGGGATTTTATGAGATTTGGTGGGATTTAGGTCGGGTGAATGGATTTTATTGGGATTTTAATGGGATTTTGGTGGGGTTCTAATGGGATTCGGTGGGATTTTGGGATTTTAATGGGATATCTAATCAGCAGTCTGATATTGATGATGTGGGGAAAATGGGGTATATCATACTCCATTGGTATTGAAGGTACCCTAGATGGGGTGAAATAGCCCACACTTGCAAAAAAGTTGGGCCCCTCATTGAACTTGCCAGACTTTTCCTCAAGCCTTCGTGGGTTCCTTTACTTCTGGGATTTCTCGCGCCAGACGGATCTGAAAGGACCCATCAATGGCCAGATCTAGAGCCAAAACCGACTCCAATTCCAACTCCCATCGTCTTTGATCCCAGTTTAAAGATCTCAACCCATCCCTGCGTCATCATTTTTCATATTACCAATCTAGTTCGATGATATACCTATTGAAAATGGCAATTTTCCATGGCAAACTGCTAGATTGCCAGAGGGTATATCCATTATTTCCAATGTATCTCCATTAACATTCCATCAAAAATCAGCATATTTGATGGTGAAATCCCTATTTTAGATGGTTGAATCCATATTTTTTTTGTCAAATCCCTACTTTCCATCTCTCTCTCTCTCTATCTATATCTATATACATATCTATATCTATAAATATATAAATATATATATATCTATATCTATATCTATATCTACATATAGACACGCACAACGGGTGGTCAATCATCAATGCTTCCCACTGGCACCGTTGCGACCTCCGACCAGGAAGCAAGAAGGACACGGGAGGCGACAAGAACAGCGCTATGGCGAGAAGCTCAGAAGATGGGATTTAATGGGATTTAATGGGATTTATGGTGGTTTATGGTGGTTTAATGGGATCTAACGGGTATGGTACGCTCTGGTAATTGGACATAGCTATTGAAAATGGCCATAGAAATAGATGATTTAGCTGTTAAAAATGGTGCTTTTCCATAGCTATGTTAGTTTACCAGAGGGTATGGCACATTTCAAATATCCCTAATTTATCATGTTGGCCAATCAATTGGCTGGTCGGCTTTGGTTTATATCCAGGATGTTCGATGAGATCTAGTCAAACTACAGCTTAGGTGGTCAGGTGGTCATTGAGTGGCAGGGCATTTCACTTCATAGACGGAGATAAGCAGAAAAACACCAGGACCATGGGACCTTTGACTTCACCTCAGACTTCAACTTCAGAACCTCAAAATCCACTTATGTACATTTTGCCAGGGCAAACCCTCAAAGAACATCTTGGGTTCCTGACTTTGAAGCATATCCACATGTTTGGGCAAGTACAATGAATCTTGGTTGGTTCCTGATGGTTCCCATCCCGATGTACCAAACTAACTAGCTTCCAGCATTGGATGATAGAAAACATGTTTAGGTTTCCTGGCAGTTTTCCCTCAAACCAACCCTGTTCTGCCCATGAAAAGATTGGTTTGCATCCCCATTTTGGTTGGTGAAACTCGGTTCAATCATCAAAATTTCTTGGATATTCAATCCGAATCCAAAAGGTTCAATTCGCACTTTTGCTGGTTAAATCCCAATTTCCAGCTGGTTAACTCCATTTTTTTCATCCTGACCTGTCACTCAGGCGCCGGGACCGTTGCAGAATGCACGGGCTCCGGGAGCGTGGCTGGGATTCGATGGCGATGTGCCGTGGGTGGCCTTGTGGCTTTGTCCTATATATATATGTATTATGTATATGTATACATGCATATATATATATACAAAAAAAACATATCTCTATATGTAGAGATAATAACAGATATACACCCCATTGTTGGATACCCTGGAAAATGGCTAGAGGTCAAAAATTCAACACAGCCTACATTGGGGGAAAAAACATATGGTACAATCCCATCATTCTGGTGACTTGCCCCACAGCTGAGGACCAAGTCCTTCTCCGACTTCCTGAAGCCGGTTGGGAGCCCGATTGCTGGGCGAAGGACAAATGACTATGGATAGGTAGACAGGTGGGTCTAGAAATAGATTAGATGAACTGATTATATACACCCATAGATCTATCTAGACCCCAATTATGAAATCACTATATACACCCATAGATTATCTAGATAGATTAGATAGATCTAATAGATTCAAGTTGATAAGAGTGATATGATGCATAAATGTGAGCAGATGCAACCTTTGTGCATCTCAGACTTGTCCTGGCAACTGCCAATCCCGAGGCGAAAACCGGAGGAAAGAAGCAGACGGCAGATGATTTGCTGTCGAGGTGCCAGATTCCTTGGGTTATCCCATTGATCAATGGGTTATAATATGTATTAATATGTTATAATAACCCCACTTACTAACCACCTGATAAGGGGCATGATCCTCCCAAGTGCTTCTGGTGGAGAATGCCTTTTTGGGTAATTTTTTGGGGCATTCTATTTCATATGCGCTGCCTGGACATGTCCATTTTCTCATTGGATGGGTTTAAGGGAAAATTTACAGGAACCCCCCATATTTAATGGTAAAAACCATGGTTTTGCTCTAGATTTTCCCCTAAACCCAGTTCATTGATTTTCACCCAAGGAGTAATTCAGACGGTTCGCGGCTGCCCTTCGATTCCTGGCCAGGCTTTTAAAAGAGTGCCACAACCCGCAGGACTGAACTCATGTCCCTCTTTGGAACGGCCATGTCCACACCCAAGCATACCACCAATTTTGGGATATACCCCCAAAATTGGGAGATAACCCATTTTGGGAGACAACTTTATTTTTTGGGGGTATGAATTGAATTTTGGGATACAATCCCCAAGTTTGGGAGATAACCTGAATTTTCGGAGATAACCCAAATTTTTGGGGTATAAACTGAATTTTGGGATATAACCCAAATTTTGGGAGATAACCCTAATTTTGGGAGATAACCCTAATTTTTTGGGTATAAACTGAATTGGAGATAACCCGAAGTTTTGGGAGATACCCCAAATTTTCGGGGCACAAAGTGATTTTTGGGATATAACTGATATAACTTCAAATTTGGGAGATAACATTATTTTCTTGGGGAATTGTCATAATTTTTGGGGTATAAACTGAACTTTGGGATATATACCCCCAATATTGGGAGATAATCCGAATTTGGGGAGATAACTCATTCTAGGATATAACCCCAATTTTGGGAGATAACCCCAATTGTGGGAGAGAACCCCAATCTGTGGGGTATAAATCAAATTTTGGGATATAAACACATTTTTTTGTTTTTTTTACGAGCCAAAAGACTCGGCCTTTTTTGTCCGCCTCACAAATCGCTTTGCCCATTGCTGGCGGCAGAACTGCTCGCCCAATTGGGAATCTGCAAAGGGGCCATCCTACAAAGAAGTTCTAGGACGGCTGGGAGCTCGGTAATGGAGCACCTTGTGCGGCTTCACTTAAGCGATATCTGTCCGCGACTTGCATAGTAGTAGACAGTCGTATTTTCCAAACTTTGTACTTAGATGATTTTTCGATGCTTGGGGCAAGATCTTGGGATTTACCCGGAGTATAATCTTCAGCAGTATTGTCAGCTTGTTGCGCCAAGGCCCACGGAAGGGCACCAGACTGCGCTGGCGCTGCAGTTGCAACAGCATATGCAACAGTCGTCTCAGATGAAGCAGATGCCGAGCTCGCAGCAGAACCAGCAATCGAACCAGCAATCGCAGCAGCAAAATACACAGCAAAATACGCAGCAGATGCAGCAAAACCAGCAAATGCAGCAGATGCAGCAAATGCAGCAGCAGATGCAGTCTCAACAAAACACGTCGGGTGCTCGGTCCTGCCAAGGGGGGCAGCTGGCTGCAGCTGCCACAAAAAATCACTTCGTCGATGGATTTGAATTTCAAGTGCTGGAAAAAAAGATCCTGGAATTGGCTGAAGTTTGACAAGTTCATGATTCTTGTTTTGTTTGGACGATTTCTGGCAACACTCTGTGGCAGTGGGTTCGCCTCAGGAAAACTCCAATTATCAATCGCAACTCCCCCCTCTCCAATCACAATATACCTAAGCAGAAGGCAAATATGTGTAGAACAACTCCAAAAAAGAAAGAAAGCAGAATCCTCCTATGTAAAGTAGTGATGCATTACTTTTCTATCTTTTTCGGAGTTTCGATTATATATATATACATACATACACAGGACATACACATACTTAGTTATACCCCCTCTGTGCTGTAGGCCTGAGAGAGACACTTCTCAACCAGACCCCATTTAGGGGTTGCAGGGTTTCTACCTGTTGCGATTGAGGCAGCAGGCACAACAGTCGCAGCAACCGTCGCAGCAAATGGGAATGCAAATGATGCAACCACAAGGTGCGGCGGCAAAGTGTTAGGTGGCACCTTTGAAAATCAACAGGAGCCCCATATGAAAATCATCGTCAAATTGTTTGTTCAATAATATCACAATCCCAATGAAAATCCTAGTAGTTGAGTTTTGCATGAGTCTGTTTTGGTTATTGCAATTTTGCTTATCAGAATCCTTGGTTATGCCCCCATCACATTGCTTAGGATTGCATCCGATCTTTAGGCTAGCTTTCACCATCTATGGGAAGCCACTTGCCCGGTCATATATTTGGCTATATCAAACATCATTTACGGCCAGATATTTGGTCCATGTAGCCTTCTGTAAGCTAATATAAATGTGGAAAACCCACCATTTGCAGATCATTTTTGGAATGGGCAACCATTCCACATCCACGTTAGTTTACCCTAGGGTAACTAGCCATAACATTGTGTTTTTGTGTGACCTGTCCCGCAGCGTTTTTTTTCCGTCCCCAAACAAACGCAGGCGGCTTCATAATGGCTGTGCCAGGGTCTGGGCCCAAGGGCATTTCCCCATTGGAAGGGATGAAATTCCCTATGAAAACTTAGATTTTGGTGGGGAATTTTGGCTACATTGCAATGTTTGAATATCAAAGAGTACATATGGTGTCTATTTCATGCGTAAAATCAGAGATGGCCATCGATTTACATCCATTTATTTCAAGTGATTTTCATTTTTAGTCCAAAATAGTCCCACTCATCCAGGAATCCCATGATGCTGGGATTATCAGGGGGGCCCCTTCTATGTAACTTGACATGGCTAGGTCCGTCCAAAAAAGGCAACAGCCTCGCCGGTGTAGTGCCAAGGTGTGGCAACCAGCAGATGTTGCAGCCGCTTGGTCATTGAAATTGGGGAACCCCATTCCATGATTTTAAGATATTTTAAGCATTTATCAGATTCACCATCATGTTTTGCCTCATGAGTTCATTTTTTGAGATGCGCCTTTAGTTTTTTGATCCTTTCCTTCTTAATGATGCCTTGTGATCAACCGCAACACACCTCATCTCAGCGCGCATGACGCGCCAAGGCAACAGATGTTTCAACAGATGCCTCAAGGGGTCAGAAGCTGAGATTCAGTCCAGCAACTGTGTACCTTGGAAATCCTTGGAATAAGGCAATGGGTCACAATTGGGCAACCCAACAATTGAATTTGTTAATACAGTACTAAAAATAGACCTTAATTTATATATATATATATATATATAGAGTCCCCTAGAGGTCTTCAATTTTGACCCATACCCATATGATTCCGCATATGATTCCACTTGTCAAGCGAAGGATAGATGGATTCCAATGGGTTGAAGCTGCCAATGAGTGGGAACTGCTTGTCCCAGATGAATCCCCACAATCTGGGATCCTATTCCCTGGATTAATCCACTTAGATAAGTAGCAATCACATGGGTATGGGTTAAAATTGGGTACCCGTAAGAATGGATCTTTAATACTAGAAAATCTGACGAAATCTGCATTCACCCTCTATTTTTGAGTATTCTTGGTATCAACCATCCATTTTGACTCATCCCTAAGCGCCTTAGGCTGGACGTGGTAACAATTCCCAGGGCCAGGGAATGTACCTGGGCGTTTGGAAGAGATTGGGACGGTGAAAAATGGGATTGACGGAGATTTCATGGGATGGGTATAAACCCTTTGGTTACCTTTGGTTGTTCGTTACATGCCTATGGTTAGTTTGAAGTCCCATAGAAATAGATGATGGACATAATGATTTCATGTCCTGGAACATGGTAATTTTCCAGTTCTCTACGGTGTGTATATATATAATCAGAGGGAACTGCTAAGGGTACCATGACAGACAAACGCTGTGGTAATTTGTGGAAAACAGCTATGATTAGTTCGATGGCCCATTTAGTTCGGCGATTCCAAGTTATCAGAGAAGTAGCACAACGCCTTTCTCTTCAACGTCCAAAAGATGGCCACAGGCAGTCGCAACAGCAACCGCAGATGCAGATGGGCCAACAAAGTGGCCAGGGACAGCTGGGGGCCCTCAGATACCTGCGAATGCTTTGTGGAGTACTGGTGGTTTGTTACGTCAGCATTTTGGGGTTGTCTTCTGACCCAAGGTTCTGTTGGTTAAGTTATGTCAGCTATTATCCCTGTTTCTGGTTTTCTGCAGACGGTTGGCACATAGGTGAGTCAGTATTCTAACATCATCTGTTCCATTCTGTTTGTTTTGAGTTTGGAGAGGTTCAGCATCCCAGAATGAAATGGCGGGACATTTGGCAGTAAAAACCAATATTTAATTGATGGTATAACTGAGGGGTTTCCCTTAAATGATGAACCCAGTGATTTCGAGATGTGGACTGCAGCTTTTCCAGCGATTGGTCCCTTGAGGCAGCAGATGGGCGGCTGCCCTCAAAACATGATGGGGGGTCAATTTGTGGCTCTGCCCGGAGCCTTATTTCATGGGGGGCTGGGGGATGCGCGGAGCAGTGGGTGCCTGGTGTGCCGTGGTACCCTGAGAATCCTGCTGCTGCATCAACCAGCAGTTTCAACGAACGCAAGACTCTGTGAGTTTACTTGCGTGATGTCTCAAATAGGGATCCCCAATTGGCAGGCAAAGATGAGATAGGAGAGCTCCTCTGCAAAACTATCCCCTCAGCCGTTCTCCAGATGGTGATAGAGAAACAACCAAAAAGAGAAACCTCGATTTTCCATAGGTCGTTCCACTATGTTATAACCTGGACTGACTTTTCATGGTTGTATCCCCATTTTAATTTTAAGTGAGTGAAATGGTGGATACCCCAATTATCCCCAATTTCTGTTTAGGTAAATTCACCTTTAAAGTTGATGAAATCCTTGTTCTGGTCTGTTCAGTCTGGAGGTTTACGACTTAACACCATGTTTTTGTTTCCTGGTTCATATACACTATCCCAGTTTTTGTGGGTGATTGATTAATCTCTCCATTCCTGACATATGGCTCAGGCAGGGAAACATGGCCCAGGGCAACGTGGGCATGGTCGGATGCCTCAACTTTTGGCCTTGGTTGATTAAAAAAGAGCAACTCCCACTGTTCACAACTGGTAGTTATGAAAATGGTCGTAAATATTGGCAATGGATGGGGCACCGAGCCCTCTATTCTCGTTTTTTTTGGGGCAGATACTCAAGTTGTGCGCAGATGCCTGCATTAGCGTTGACCGACGAAGCCCTGGCGCCGAGACCGGCATGGGGGCCATGCCCAAATTCGGAGCACAAGTGGTTCCCATGATGGCCTGGACGCCTGGTAAATTGCCCGTGGGGTGTTGGGAGCAACCCAAAAAGGGACGGGCTTTACCAAATTTGCCAGTCTTGAATTTTGTCTTTGTCGATTTCGGGACCCGATTCTTGAGTATTTTGACTTTGATTTTGAAGCTGCAACTAGGCCCTGCTGATGTTTGGGGTGCTTAAGAGATGTTCACCTCACCAAACCTGTGAGGTGCCTGCTGGGCAGTTCCCGCAAGGCTTTATGCCCCAGGTCGGGGGACGGTGGATCATATTGAGTCAGGAGTTGGTTGCTTGGGTTGCGGGTTGCAAGTCCGTTGGACTTGTTTGGAATTTGGTTTGTTTTTTTTGACAACGGGTTTCCAACCTGATGACATTTTGAAAAAGATATATGTATATATATATATATTATAATATAGTTATATAATGTTATATATATAAAATATAGTTATATAATGTTATATATATATAATATAGTTATATATATATATAATATAAGTCTTATATATACCTCGCTGATATCCTGCTTGCCGCCAGGGAATGCAGGGCGGCACCATGCAGGGTATGCCTGGGTTCCCAGTGGTGACCAGTTGGGGAAGTTTCAAATCCCCTAAAAATGGAGGTTTGAATGGAAGGGGAAAATCAGCTATACATGAATTGGTGACGATATTTGTCCTCTGGTAATTTTTACGGTTTGCTATGGAAACTCCCACTTAACAGGCTATGTTGCCGATGTCTGGTACAAACTAATCCGTTCCCCCGAGGGAGAAAATCTTGATTCCCTCTCAAGTGAAGCGCTTTTGGTAGTTTTTATCCATGCATCTTGGGGGTCCAGTCATGCAGGATGGTGCCCCCCAGTTATAAGTTGGTTTATAAACCCCATTAACTATAGTTATATCTGCAATAAACCATAGGTTTAATGGGAGTTATGTTCACCAACTTAGCTAACTATGGGGCACCACCTTGTGGCTATTGAATATGATATTGCCTCGATATTCCCATTCCTGGATGGTAACGGCACCGAGGCAGCCACAAATGGGCGATGGCAGCATGATGCCGCAGTGGGGCACCCCTGTTGGTTGAGGAGAAATGGGATTTTCTACTACCTGGTTGATCCTGGTTGGTGGTGACTGGAACATGGCTGCTATATGACTTTCCATATGTTGGGAATGTCATCATTCCAACTGACTCATATTTTTCAGAGGGGTTGAAACCACCAACCAGCTACCCTTTATATGATTTTACTCTTGAATTATATTGGGGGCTATCTATCATAATCCATGAACTGGGAATCTTTATGACCCAGGCTCCAAAGGCGGAGTCTTTGGTCATCATTCTTAGTAAAGCATGGTAAAACAGTAAAACTGTGAATTCCCCTTTTCGATACTCAGGACAGTCACACTCTTGCCAATAATTCTTCAGAATTCTTTGGTTGGTACATGGAAACCGGAAGGACAGTGCGATTGACTGCAAGATGAGGACGATTATCCCCTATGATGATCCCAAGTAGCTTTCATGCTGTTTGGGCCGTTTGGGCCTAGGTGTCTCAACCACCTAGAAGGTTTGCGGAAAATGGGGAAATACCCCAAGTTATGGCAACTTTGATGAGGAATGATGGTCTAAGCATGAATTTTCTTGGGTTTTCCTATCAGTTTCAGAGAGACCCAACTAGTTTCAGGGACGTCGCATCGACCTCCCCAGGATGCAGAACCAGATGATGCAGCAAGGCGGCCAATTCGGGGATTCGGGGGGGTGGGTCAACCTGTTGTTTTGCTCTTCCCATGTCGTAAATGATGTTGGGAGTTTAAGTATGCAAAATACTCAGTCATGGTTCGACGAAAACCTGGGCAGAAAGATCCCGACGGAAAGCACGGATAGACTGGTCACAAATGAGGAAGAACACCATTCCAGTTCTAGGATGAGAATCTGAAGTTTTGAGGATTTTCTATCAAGTTTTAGTATACTACTATACTTTGATTATCTCAAACTATAATTTGGGATGAGAACTCTCCGCATTTTTGGTGATCATATCAAACTATATCCCTCTCCGATGCATGACCCATCCCTGCGCCAGGGCCTATGCAGGGGTGCGGCTACCGCGGCATGGGAGGCCCTGGCGAATGATGGCCGGGGTCCCAGGGGTCCCATGGTCCCAGGGGTCCCAGGGATCCCAGGGGTCCCAGTCAAAGCTTCTGATGGTTGGTATCCAAAGTTGTATCGGGGTTGCAACCACTGCGCCATTGACATGTAATTTTCAACAGATAGACAAGCTGTTTCTTGCGTATGAATTGATTCTTTGGGTTTCGCACGTTTCATAACATTAATCAGAAGGCCCCAATACACAAGCGGCATTCAAATACGCATGGGATGGAAATCACCAGCATCACCAGCATCACCAGCATCACCAGCATCATGATCATGCTAATAGTATGTACCCTCTGGTAATTTAACATAGCTATTGAAACTGACCATTTATAGTGGATTTTCCCATGAAAAATTGTGATTTTCCATAGCTACGTTAAATTACCAGAGGGTAAGTAAGAATAGCAATCCTCCTCCTCCTCCTCGTCCGATTCCTCGTCGTCTTCCTCTTCCTCATCATTGCCACCACTCTCGACAGCAAAACCATTGGATCCATTGACCAGTTCGCCAAGCGACTCGGATCTCAGCGAGGTTTGGTACCCAAAATTGACGAAGCCAAAGCCCAAAGCCAAATTGGATCACCTGTAAGATGGCCCATGATGGCCCGAATTTTGGGCCATAACTGGCTATACCACTGGGGACCCTTGAGCCCTGGATCACATCTTGGACCCTTGCAGTGCCTGTCGCTGAGCTTCTCAGGGTGAGGACGGTATGTGCCCGGCCAATTGATGACGTCATGACTGGAAGTGCAGGTGAAGTTAGCAAAGTCTGCAGCGAAAATCTGGTCTTCTGTCACAATCCCAGTTCGGTTACTAGGAACACTGCTTTAGACGCCTTACCCAAGTCAATGAATTCCAAATTGTTTGAAATGAATTATTAAATTCAATCATTTGTCCATTTTCCCACTTGTCACCATCCAACTGCCCAACAGAATGGCAGTGACACTTCCAGGGCTGGTGCCGACCGCTGAACCGTTGAACCACACGTGGTGTGACCCCCCAAAAATGTGGAAAGTCTTGGCTGAAAGCCGACTTTCGGTGCTTTGGATGGCGTGGCATCTCTGTCCATCTGGGTGTGCTTACATCTTTGAGCCATTATATCATATTTTATATATTGTATATTATATAATATATATTCAATATTATATTATATTCTATATTATATTATATTCTATTATATTATATTTCTATTTCTATTTCTATTTATATTTATATTTATATTTATATTTATTATATATATATATATATCATATTATATTTATTATATTGTTTACTTTTTTGTTATATATATATTTATATTCTATTTATATAATATAATATTCTATTCTATTATATTATATTTCTATTTCTATTTATATTTATATTATATATATCATATTATATTTATCATATGTTTTTTTTGTATATATTTATATTATATTTATATTTATAAAGTATGATATAATATAATATAATATATAATATAACATAACTATAATATATAATATAATATAATATAATATAATATGATATAACACAATATAACATAATATAATATGATATGATATGATATAATATAATGCAATATAATATAATAAATTTTATATTGTATATATAAATGGAATATTTGTGTCTCAAGATGTTTTAACCCAGGGAAGTGACTGAAAGAGAGTGCCCTTGGGGCGCCGTGCCAATCTCACAAGCCAGGCCTGCGTCTTGGCTGTTATGTCTCCGAGAATCCCCGAAGTGGAACATGTTAATCATTAACCGTCATGAACCATTGCGAGAACGCCGCTGAATTCAATGATTGCCCTCCAGTAAAGTCACAAATCGCTATGGGAAATCCATGCGTTTCCCTTTCAGAAATAATCTACTCCGGATGAATTGCGAAGCGAACGAGGTCAAACTCTGGCTGCCAAGATAGTGCTGCGAAGCATCCCCTTTGTTTGATTCATATCCCATTTCTGATGATTAAACATACCCTGTTGTTTAATAGCATCACTGTGTGCACCCCTCAAGGTTAATCATCATTTTCCCGATTAGAACAATAAAGCTAGGATCCACCCCCAACTTTTGCCATTTTTATTGGTGGGTGTCACGGGTAGGTATAGCGATATAATCCTCACTTTATTGTTGAACCCATTTGGAAACTAACTTGTGATATAATTAATGGCGTTCACAATCAACAATAAGGGGGCTTTATGGGTTGAACATAAAAACATGATTGAAACAACCAACCAGAATCATCATTGCTTTTATCAACCAACTATATATCCCCAAGTCTAAGTTGGTTGGTTAAATCCCACGTTAGTTGGTTTAATCGCCATCATTTCATGGTGAACCCCCATGCTTTCAGTTGCAAAAATTGGGAGCTGCAATTTCTGGGACTTGACCTGCAAGAGTTCGAACAAGTTTGGCGTTGACCAGAGAAGAAGTGGATCTTGACTAGCAAATGATGCATTGGAAACTTGCCCAAAATTGGGATCACCTACAAACTCTAACAAAAATTAGGACTGGACCAGCAGACATGTGACGGTAAACTTGAAAAAATGGGGAAGACACGTGTGCAATTCAACTAAAACAAGGGCAATAGTTCTGGCAATATCCAACCAACAAAAACATATATTTAAGCGACAAAGAATAGGAATCCAACAAAGAAAACAATGGGATCTATATTGTAATACGTATATAGCTATCCCCAGCCATGATACCGATTTTTTTGATGGTTTATACCACCCATTAATGGCAAAATTGGGGATGGTTAGTAGAGGGAATCATGCCCAAATCACCTTACTTCAGGTTAGTGAATTAATTTACCAATGTATATGATTATATATTTAACCATATATAATGGATATATGTAATACACATATATAATGTATGTATATATATATATAAATAAATATTTATACACCATCATTTTTGCGATGGACCCTCCGGGGCTTCTTCGAGCGCTTCGAAACGAGCGCAACTTGCGCGCCGCAGCGCGGCTCGGACCGTCGCAGAGACCCTCGGCATGTCGCGTCCGTTGGGAACGGACCCAGCCTGGGAGAACGAGGCCGTTGACGCCATGGTGAAGGACTGGAGAGCTGACTGAAAAACCATTGAACATGGCCATAGAAACAGTGGATTTTCCCATGAAAAATGGTGGATCTTTCCATAGTTATGGTGATGTTTACCAGAGGGTATAGGAAAAAACCTCAGATTTCATGAGTTAGTGAGAGAAAATCAGGATTTGAACTATAGTCAGGATGAAAATTGGTATGACACTTCGGCTACAGATTGAGACTTGATCCGGAGAGAAGGGAACATTCGGAACATTGAAAGAAGCCATGGGGACTCGAGGAATACTTGGAGTTGAAGCAGCCATGGAGATTCAACCAGCACAATTTTTTTAGTGTAAGTCTGTGAAAGTAACAATGAACATGGGGATCCAAAGCGAGCAGACTTAGGGATTCGACTAGTCAACTTTTTCCCTAAAAGGAAGCATTGTGAGGGGCATCTCAGGTTAATCATCCCACACATCCATGTGGTCTCGATGTTTGCCCAGGTTGGGCACGATGACGCAGTTTTTTAACTGCTGCATCACATCGGCAAGTGGCAGATCGCAGTGGCTGTGTTTCAAGCCGCGTCGCGGTGGCCAGACGTCCGTTGTTTCCAGCATCGACGTGTTTTGTCACGGCTTTTGGAGGAAGTTGATGTGTGAAGCAATCATACAGAAAATCAACACTTGGGAGCACACAACATTTTCCGTTGAAACCCAAACTATGACATGTTTTCAGACACAATTACAATGGCCAGATTGTATGATCTCCTTCAAGAAACGAAGATAGGACTTCTGAAGAAGTCATGCAAATAAACAGAAATGCGTTTCTGAACAAAAAAAATGAGAGAACCGGTTGCTTGTATTTGTGGTTGCGCTTTGTTTGTTTCAGTGTTGCCTGTGTGGAAACTTGGGTGAAGATTTGGTGGTCTTTGGCGGTCGAGCAGAGACATGCTGCGAACGAAAAACGCTTGGCATTGTCCTTTGATGTGGAACGCCCATTATATGCTGGAACACACGAAATATCACGTAGTATTGCCTGTTGGGCATTTTGATGAATCTTAGATATTGATACTATATATATATATATATTTGTGTTTAGGTCTACTACATTCCGAACTGCTTCGGAACCAGTTGCTGGTGGACATTTTCATCTAAGTGACTTTCAGAGTTGGGGCTTGGCATATGCCAGATGGGCTAAACAGCCGAACATGATGGGTTGCCGTAAAGATACACACAATATCTGGGTAAATTCGAACGACCGAAGCCTGCGACCTCCCCTGCAATGGTTAGGAGTTCCAAACCACATCGTGGTCCCCAAAGCCTGTCCGGTTTGGTGATGCTTAGATCACCTTAAACCCACAACGTTTGTTGGCATCCCGCTTGGTATAGGATTCATAATAACCATGGTATGTCTCAGTCACAAATATAGTACGAATCCATATACATTAGATGCATTTGGATTACTTGCCCGAGCAGACTGATCCCATAAAAAATCACAAGACAAAACAAACAACAATTATTACGACAATACACCCCCTGTACTAAGGGGAACGTATCAATCAAAATCACATTTCTACCCATATTAGCCATATTGGTGGCCAAAATGTCCTGTAAATCCCAAGTATTCTTCCTTCAATCACCAGTCTTCAACAATTGCTCCAGTAGCCCCCCATTTGGTTCCACGATTTTCCCAATCAAACATATACAACTAGCTGGAAAATCCACTAAATGAAGGTTCACACCTGGGACAGTCCCCCACTGCAGGCGTCCCCCACTGCAGGCGTCTGCCGGGGCCCAGGCCCCATGAGTATCAGCCGACGAACCTCTCCGAGGCGGATCAGGGTTTCCATAGTCATGGGGATACCCCAATAGTTGGATTGTTTATTTCATGGAAAATCCATCTATAAATGGATGATGACTGGGGGTACCCCCTTGGATTGGAAAGCTCCAGATGAATCAATGAATCATGATTGATATGTGTAGCTGGTGAACTTATTGATTATGATTTATCCAGAGCAATGTTTTTTGGCATTTGACTAGACCAAAGATGATTAAACAACTGAGCAACATTATCTGAGGGATCATCCCAGCAGCAAATTATTCAACCAATGTATTCTGTTTGTATTATTTTTTTGAGCAACCCCCAAAAATGTGAGTTTTGGTTGCCCAAAATGACAGTTAGTTTCTTTTGTGAAGGATACATATACATACCTAGTCTTGTTGCTCAAGCGAAAGCAGTTGAGAATAACAACCTGGGAACCACATACACGATTCTCACGTACTTCCCAACAATATAGATTCTCAGGATGGATCTCCTACTTGGATCTCCTACTTGTATCATCTTGTATCTGTATGTGCATTCCAGTGGTTGAAGAATCAGTGCTCAGTGCTCAGTAACCCTGATATATACGCACATACATACATATCTCATGATACATATATTGAGACATCTAATATGTATATATTCATATTTATGTATAAGTCCTCCAACTGGGGTTATACAATTTCCAACAGTCTTCGCGCCGTCACAATGGGTTGTTTTAACTTCCGGCTGTCGCTTACTCTCCCAGTTCTGAAAAGTGGCGTTGCACAGGAAAAAGGCTCAAAATCCCATGGTTTATGTTACTATTTACAGTAGCCATATTTAGCCATATTTAGCCTATGAAAAGAGCCATATTTATTGGAGGTTTAATTAGCGACCTAAATGGGCCCCATCCAACGTTGGATTCATTGGATCCATAAACCTATGGTAATATGTGGGATAACTATGGTAACCTTTGGTTATATGGCAATATACCATGAAATCTCGTTGGAAAATCCACCCTGAATGTCGATCATTTCCAAGAGGTAATGGGTTCCCCCTGGGTTTTCCACATCTAAAACTTTTACCTCAGGAGGAAATCTCACAAAATCCACGGTGAACATAGGTGGATCATCAATTTTTCTATGGTGAAATGGGTGAAAGTCCATGAACATCCTGGATTTTTGCTGCTTCGATCCACCATTGAAGTGTCCAACTGGCAAACTGGGTCGGAGGCCGAGCTTCTGCAGCATGCTCTGCGGCTCTCGGAGCTGGAGGTCGCCTGGGAATATGCAGAATTGGCGGTCCAGGGACCCATGGATAGGGAAAATCTGCAGGAACCTCAACTTGGAGGTAAGAGCCATGGTTTCAATACTGGTTGGTGGTTTGGAACCATGGAATTTTATTTTTTACATATATTGGGAATAGTAATCCCAACTGACTAATATTTTTCAGAGGGGTTGAAACCACCAACCAGAATATGTTTCAATATGTTTCAATGGTTTCCCTGTTCAATTTCAGCGAAATCAATGCATTGAAGGGAGTATAAACACACTCTTAACAAGGTCACAAGTCCTCAAACAGGGCCCCGTTTTTGATCGCAATCAACTCATGGTTAAACCCCCCACTGATGGGAAGTTGGAGCCGCTCAAAGCTCCCTGGCTGCTTGGCACTGCTTGGCACTGCTTGGCATTGCTTGGCATTGCACTTGTCGTCCCTGTGCTGCTGCAGACCTGTTTTGGTTCATCTGTTTCATTCTCTGACAGCCATGGAAATTGCCATAAAGACCATGTCTGGCAAAACGGTTGTCCTCCAGGCCGCGTTGTTTTTTTTGTTTCCTGAGTGGTGAATGGTAGGTGCACATGCGTACTGTATGTGGTTAAACCAACAAGTCTTGTGGGGACTATGATCACATACCTAACTAATCTCTTCCCCCTGTATTAAACGTACTGTATGGTCCCAATTATGTGGAAATTTCCTACATCCAGATTAGAAGTGGACGTTTTTTGGAGAATCTCCAAGATGGGTCGGGCAGGTAAAAATGGAGGACAGCATCGAAAGTGTCAAGAAGCAGCTGGAAAGCAAGGAGGGCGTCCCCGTGGATCAGCAGAAACTGATTTTTGCAGGGAAGGAACTGGAGGACGAACATAAGGTGGCGGAATACAACCTGATGAAATCTAGCACCATTCACCTGGTTCTAAAGTTGCGTGGAGGTGGATGAGCCCAGTGATGCCTGGATTTGTGGAGGATTTTTTGATTTTCCATGTTTTTCCCCATCAATCCACTACAAAATATGGGGAATCTACTGGTCATACAAGCTGGTGCCCCAGTTATGTTTGTTGGTTTATACAGCCCACTATCTAGTTCGATATATCTACCATCAAGCATAGTTAACCTCATTAATTATATATAAACCAACTTAGCTATTTGGGGGCACCACCAAGGATACCTTTCCAATTTTTCATATATGTTTCATGGTTCCCTTTGGATCGCTCCAAGGATATAAAAAGGTTCCGTAGTGACAGCGCCTCTTCGACAAGGGCATCCTTCGCCGAGAAATTCATGGCACTCATATGGTGTTTTTATCTGAAGTTGATGGGAAAAATCACCAAATTTGATGGTTGATCACGATGTTTCCGATAGACATTAGACATTGCCATTTTAAGGCATCCCGAAATGCCAGACTCATACGAAGTGAATCAGCTGCGAAAATTGTCAGCAATGGCTGATTGAGAGACAGCCGCAACCAGGGTGACTCCAAAGAACTCGAGTCATAGATGTGACCCAGCCGGCGACAATGCCAAAGATGCAGTCGCTTCTGGGAGATGTTGGGAAGCGAGATGAAACTGGCGCTTTCACCACCGTCAAGGGTTTGATGAAGTGGGTCCTAAAGTTTGCAGATACATGGGATTTCCAGGAAACTCCACCAAGACAGACGCAAACCGAAGCAGTTCTGGAACAGTTCCGGATCATCTCCAGCTGGATGTTGGAAACGCGGACCAAATGCCCCCTGTTGTGGACCCATAAAATATAAGACACAGCATCTGATACAAGGGTTAATGTGGATAACACAATCATAAACCATCCCCCAAATCACCATAGGTGCTATAAACCATTCTAAACCATTCCCAGTCATGGGTGGTTTATGGCATTGTTTTAAGCACATTCTTCCATGGGTTTGGGCTACTGGTACCCACATTCACCTCCCGCCAGGTTGCAAATCAAGGCCATCTGGCAGGCGCGGCGTCCCTGAAAATCCATGCAAAAAATCGCCTTTTTTCACCAAAGAAATTGCAAAAAATACCCAGGTTTCAGACAAAGCCCAATATCATAGCCACTTGACTTGCGATGCATTTGCATCGAAACCCCATTGTATCCTCACAAATTTCCATGATTGGGGCAATCCCAACTTTCTGATTGTGCCCAAAACCACTAGTTCTTGATGTTTAGTTCCTCATTTCTGGCTGGTGAAATATCAATTTGTGGATGGTTAAACCATCATTTTTGCTGCTTCAATCAGCATTTTCGTTGGTGGAACCCCCGGAACCAGCATTTTTTCCAGGTGCCCTGATGGCTGACCCTCCCGTAGCGAGCTCCGAGGACGCCATCCGTCACCAAAAGAAGGGATTTAACCAGTAAGAAATGGTGCTATAGTGAGATGATAGTGGGATGATAGTGGGATGATAGTGGGATGATAGTGGGATGATAGTGGGATGATAGTGGGATGATAGTGGGAAGATAGTGGGAAGATAGTGGGATGATAGTGGGATGATAGTGGGATGATAGTGGGATGATAGTGGGATGATAGTGGGATGATAGTGGGATGATAGTGGGATGATAGTGGGATGATAGTGGGATGATAGTGGGATGA